>ERZ1292633.4752-Hain-H41-02um-R1-4752-length-12496-cov-19_pt1 | contig 12496 bp, 10 predicted proteins | sample MGYA00564406_ERZ1292633 | MGnify/ENA primary metagenome ERZ1292633 (study PRJEB36523, sample SAMEA6512639) | groundwater metagenome | collected 2019-01-08 | study: AquaDiva: Metagenomics assemblies of 32 groundwater samples
TTATAATTTGATTGGGCATTGAGATTTAATTAGAAAAGGGATCCCTCGACTTCGCTCGGGATGACACATGCACATTCTATCATTTCGACTGTAATGGAGAAATCCCTTTATTCTAAAGTCTTATTTGTAAATTATAGTTTTCCGCCTACGGCGGATTCGCCTTTGGCGAAAAAGAATTTCAAAAAAATTACCCAAATTTAATTAAATAATATTTTTATGTTTCTTTCAATCGCTGTTACTAATTATAAAGCTAATCTTGATACATTAAGAAAAGCTTTAAAATCTATTGAAGAAGAATCCCGCGATTTTGAACACGAGATTATTTTTGTTGACGTTGAAACTAATAAACAAACACAGGAAATGATAAAAAAAGAATTTCCAGAAATTATTTTTTTATCAACAAAAAAAAATATAGGTTTTATTAAAGCAACGAATTTAAGTATTCAAAAAACTCAAGAAAAAAGTAAATACATTTTATATTTAAATGCAGATATTATTTGTAAAAAAGATTCCATAAAAAAAATGATTGATTTTATGGAAAAGAATTCAAAAGTAGGAGTTTGTGGCCCAAAGCTTTTAAATATTGATGGTGGATTACAATATTCTTGTTTTAGATTTTATAAATTATGGACACCTGCTTTTCGTCGTTTAAATTTTTTAAGCAAATTTTCATTTGTTCAAAAAGATTTGAATAGATTTTTAATGAAAGATTATGACAGAAAAAATCCATTTTCTGTAAATTGGCTTATGACAGCGAGTAATTTGATACGAAGAAAAGCATTAGAAGAAATTGGATCGCTTGATGAAAGATTTTGTATGTATTTTTCTGATACTGATTGGTGCAGACGTTCTTGGCAAAAAAAATGGGAAGTTTGGTTTATTCCAGAAGCAGAAATGATTCATTATCATGGCAAAGGAAGCGATGGCGGTTTATTAAAACTATTTAATAGACTAACTTGTATTCACATTAAAGATGGAATAAAATATTTTTTGAAATATTTTATACAAAGATTAAAAAAATTTATAAAAATGCATTGCGCATAATGTATAAAATTAGTAATTATTTGCTAGTTTTTAATTTAATTTTTTGTCAAAAAACAATAAACATGAATTTAACGATATCAAAAACATTCCCAAAATTATAAAAAAATTTACAATTAACGGAGTAAGAAGAACTCCCATTGAAAAATAAAAAATACCAGAAGCTATTAACAAACAAGCAATGACGCAAAAAAATGATATCCGGATATTTTGTCTGGCTTTTTTTAAAATTTTTTCGGATATTTTTATTACCCAAGGAATATCCATTAATCTATTTTCAAATAAAATAATATCTGCTATTTCTTTTGTAATTTCTGAGGTTTTTCCTAAAACAATTCCAATGTTGGCTCTAGCTAAAGCTGGCGCATCGCTGATTCCATTTCCAACAAATGCTACTATCTTTTTACTCATTTGAATTTTATTTATTTCATATTCTTTTTCATCTGGTAAACTTTGAGTTAAAATTTCTTCTATGTTTAAAGCTACTGCTATTGCTCTTGTTGTCCTGTATGTATCTCCGGAAATTAAAATTATTTGCTTGTTCATTTCTTTTAATTTTTCTATTGTTTTTTTAGCTTTTTCTTTTAAAGTATCGCAAATGCCGATTAGCCCAATTATTTTATTGTCGTATGCAACAATCAAAACAGTTCTTGCATTCATTTCTAATTCTTCTATTTTTTTACTAAAATTTGAGTAATCTAATTTATATTCTTCCATTAATATTTGATTTCCTAAAAGAGTTTTTTTGTTTCCAACAAATCCTTCTGCTCCAAGACCCTGCCGCCCTTTAAATTCTTTACATTCTAAAAAATGAATGTTTACATTTTTTGCCAAAAAAAGAATTGTTTGCGCTAATGGACGTTCTGATTTTTGTTCTAAACTGGCAACAATTTGCAAAATTTCTCTTTTTGAATATGGTTTTTCCAAATTAAAATTTGGAATTATTTCTGTCATTCTAGGATTTCCAAATGTAACTACTTTTGTTTTTGCAAAAACAATTACATCTAATTTACTCAATGTTTCTATTATTTTTTTGTTTTTAATAAAAATTCCTTTTTTTCTCATTAAATGCGCACTAATAATAAACGGCAACTGTGCGGCAAAATTAAAAGCTGGAAAACAAATTAAAATTAAAATGGAAATTAAAATATTAAAAGAAAATAAAAATGTTTTTCCAATAGAAAAATACCATAAAAGAAAAGCCAATAAAGAAGCAATAACAATCATTGGTAAAACATACATACTGACCCGACTTTCAAAACTTTGAAAGTCGGGTTTTTCATTTATAGATTTTTTAACCAAATTAACAATTTGAGAAAGAACAGAATCGCTACATATTCTAGTAGGTTTAATTTCTAGCCTTCCGTATTTATTAATTGTTCCGCTAATTACAGCGCTACCACATTCTTTTTCTTCTAAAAAAGCATTTTCGCTAATTAATGATTCATCCACGTTAGAGATTCCGTTTATTACTATCCCATCAATTGGAATTATTTCGTTTGGATAAATGATAATCAAATCGGTATTTTTTAAAGAAATTCTCGGAATAAATATTTCTTGATTTTCTCTTAATACCCTGATATCTTCGGAAATAATATTTTCTAATTTTTTAATTGTTTTTTCTTTTTTAATTTTAATTTTAGATCTTGCATATTTTGACAAAATCATAAATAAAATAATCAACGCTGTTGTGCTGTAATAAACTCTAATTTTGTCAATAAAAAAAGTGCCCACAACACTATAAAAATATGTAATGAGCATAGATATAACAACCAAAAGATCAGAATTGGCAGTTTTGTCTCGTAAAAAATGTTTTATTCCTCTAAAAAATTGGGGCAAAGAAATTAAAACCAAAAAGGTGGTAAGAAAAAATAAAATAATTTTTTCGTTTTGGATAAAATGGCCTGAAGTAGAAACAATAAAAATTACAATGCTTAAGAAAACAACAAAAATAATAAATTGTTTTATTCCGCAGAATTTTTTTATATTAAAAAATTCCATACATAAATAATATGGCACGATTTGCTTTTTTTGTCAAAAAAATGCACTGACCCATGCCGTAGTTTACGATAGAATTTGTATTGTGTTATATTATTATTAATTTAATGTTAAACAGAGGTGTATTTTTTAAAAATGTGCTAAAATACAAATATGGAAAAACTATTAAAAGGAAATGAAATAGCAGAAAAAATTAAAAAAGAATTAAAACAAAAAATTGCACAATCCAAAATTAAACCGGGTTTAGCAATTATTTTAGTTGGGCAAAATAAATCCTCAAATGTTTATGTTAAAATTAAAAAACAAGCATGCGAAGAAATTGGAATAAATTTTAAATTATATTTTTTTAAAAATATACAAAAAAATTTAGAATTAGAAAAAAAAATTCTTCTTTTAATTAAAATCCTTAATAGCGATTCAAATGTTCATGGAATTTTAGTCCAATTGCCATTACCTTGCGGATTAAATACAACCAAAATAATTAAAGCGATTGACCCTAAAAAAGATGTTGATGGATTTCATCCGCAAAATATAAAAAAAATATTATCAGAAGAAAAAACGATTATGCCCCCGGTTTTTAACGCTATTATTAAATTTTTAAAAATTATTCCGGCGCGCATTTTAAAACAAAAAAATAATGCATTAATTATTGGCAAGAATAAACTTTTTGCAAAATTATTAAAACATTTATTAGAAAAATTGGAATTAAATGTAAATATTTTTTTCTATACAAAAAATAAATCACAAAAATTAAAAAAAATATCCCAAAAAGCGGATATTTTAATTGTTATAGTTGGAAAGTCAAAATTTATTACTGCAGAAATGATAAAAACAAATAGCATTATTATTGATGTTGGATATAATTTTATAAAAAATAAAAGTACAGGCGATGTTGATTTTGAAAATATTTTTAAAAAAGCTGCCTTTATTACCCCTGTTCCAGGCGGAATTGGCCCATTAACTGTAGCATTTCTTTTAAAAAATTGTTATGAAGCAACCATAACAAGCGTAAATCATAAACTAAAATTTTTAAAAAATTAATTTTATGAAATTTATAATCATTGATGGAAACGCCCTACTTCATCGAGCTTGGCATGCCATACCTCTATTATATACAAAAAAAGGCGAACTAGTAAATGTTGTTTTTGGTTTTGCTATGATTTTATTGCGAGTTTTAAAAGAATTAAATCCTAGTCATTTTGTTGTGACTTTCGACAAAAAGGCGCCTACCTTTAGACATAAACTTTTTGAAAAATATAAGGCTCAACGAAAAAAACAACCAGATGAATTTTATAATCAAATCCCAAGAGTAAAAGAGTTGTTAGAAGTTTTTGATATTCCTATTTTTGAAAAAGATGGATATGAAGCAGATGACTTGATTGGAACAATCGCGCATCAATTAACACTTTCTAAGTGTAAATCGCCAAAAGAAATTATTATTGTTACTGGCGATCTAGATACTTTACAATTGGTCAACGAAAATGTTAAGATTTATACCTTTAAAAAAAGCGTTTCCGAAACAATAGTCTATGACGCAAAAACAATAAAAGAACGTTATGGCCTTACTCCAGAACAAATGATTGATTTTAAAGCGTTGCGTGGCGATCCATCAGATAACATTATTGGGGTACCAGGCATTGGCGAGAAAACAGCTATTGAATTATTAAAAAAATTCGACACATTGGAAAAAATTTATGAAGCAATGCCTGAATTAAACGATCAAATTAAAGAAAGAACAAAAATGCTACTTTTACAACATAAGGATGCCGCATTTCTTAGTAAAAAAATGGTAACGATTTTAAAAGATGCCCCAATTCAAATTGAATTAGAAAAATGTAAATTAGCAGGATTTGATCAAAAAAAAATTATGCAGTTATTTCAAGAATTAGAATTCAAATCGCTCCTACCAAAAATATTGGAATTTTTTAAAACACAAGAATATAAAAATATTGAGCAAAAAAATAATGAAATGCAAGAATATAAAAACATAAAAACAGATAATACAGATTATCAATTAATTGATACGGAAGAGAAGTTTGAGAAATTTTTACAAGAATTAAAAAAACAAAAAGCATTTGCGTTAGACACAGAAACGACTGGTTTGAATCCATTTAATGCAAAATTATTAGGCATTAGTTTTTGTTGGAAAAAAGGAAAAGCATATTATATTAATATACAAAATTCGGAATACAAAATTCAAAATTTAAAAAATATTTTAGAAAATTCAAAAATAAAAAAATATGGACATAATATTAAATTTGATGCAGCGATTTTACAAGAACAAGGAATTAACTTAAAAGGAATAAATTTTGATACAATGATCGCCTCTTATTTATTAAATCCTGGAAGTCGCGCTCATAATTTGGATTCGGTGGTTTTTATAGAATTAGGACATCAAATGATTTCTTTTGAAAATTTAATTGGAAATAAAATTCCAAAAACAATTGATGCAAAAAAATTAGAACAAATAATTGAATCTGTTTCAATCCAAAAAATGGCAGAATATTCTTGCGAAGATGCGGATTATACCTTTCAATTAATTGATAAATTAATGTCGCAATTAAAAGAAAAAAATTTATGGAATTTATTTCAAAAGATAGAAATGCCTCTAATTCCTGTTTTAGTTAAAATGGAAAAAAATGGAATAAAAATCAATACAAAAATTTTAAAAAAATTAACCGAACAACTTATTGTTTATGAAAAACAATTAAAAGAAAATATTTATTTATTGGCTGGCAACGAATTTAATGTCAATTCTTCAATACAGCTAAAGAAAATTTTATTTGAAAAATTAAAAATTTCTATTAATGGAATTAAAAAAACAAAAACAGGAATTTCTACTGCCGCTTCAGAATTAGAAAAATTAAAAGGCATGCATCCAATCATTAATTTAATTTTTGAATATCGCGAAATTTTTAAATTAAGATCAACCTATTCAGAAACATTACCAAAATTGATTAATTTAAATACGCAAAGAGTGCATACAAGTTTTAATCAAACAATTACTGCTACTGGTCGTTTATCTTCTTCCAATCCAAATTTACAAAATATTCCAATTAAAGGAAAATTTAGCAAAGAAATTAGAAGAGCTTTTGTAGTAGAAGATGGATGCAAATTAATTACTGCCGATTACTCTCAAATAGAATTACGCATCATTGCTTCTTTAGCTAATGACAAAAAAATGATTTTGGCTTTTAAAAAAAATGAAGATATTCACATTAGAACGGCAGCTGAAATTAATGAATGTGGATTAGATCAAGTGAATTCAGAAATGCGACAACAGGCAAAAGCGATAAATTTTGGAATTATTTATGGAATGGGAGTATATGGTCTAGTTCAAAGAACTGGCATTTCTTCAGTCAAGGCAAAAGAATTTATTGAAAAATATTTTCAAATTCACAATGGCATTAAAAATTATTTAGAAGAAATAAAAAAAGCGGCTAAAAAAAATGAATATGTTGAAACATTATTTGGTCGTCGAAGGTATTTACCAGAAATAAATTCAAAAATATTTCAAATTCAAAATACTGCCGAACGAATGGCAATAAATATGCCTATTCAAGGAACTGCTGCTGATTTAATCAAAATAGCAATGATTAGAATAAATGAAAGAATTTATAATGAAATGTTTGATAAAATTAAAATAATTTCACAAGTTCATGATGAGTTAATTTTTGAAGTAAAAAATGATTTTATTAAGGATGCAATTAAATTAATTAGACAAGAAATGGAAGAATCGCCAGAAACAAAAAGATTTAAAGTTCCCATTAAAGTAAAAATTAAAATTGGCGACAATTGGGGAGAAATGAAAGAAATGTAAAATTAAAACTATAAATAATTGATAAATCCAAATGATAAAAAAATCAAAATGTAAAAATCAAAAATCAAAATAACAAATCAAAATACAAAATGAAAAATTAAATCATTAAAAATTATTTAAAAATTACAAAATTAAAAATTAAAAATTGAAAAAATTTCTTTTAGAAATTTTTGCTTATTTTATATTTAATATTGAGATTTTAGATTTTTATGCAATATATCGCTGATTTTCATTTGCATTCAAAATATTCTCGCGCGACAAGCAAATTGATGGACTTAGAACATTTTAATCAATGGGCTCAAATTAAGGGAATAGATATTTTGACTGTTTCAGATTTTACTCATCCAATATGGATGGCTGAATTGAAAAAAAAATTAGAACCATCTGAAAATGAAGGACTTTTTAAAATTAAAAAATCCTTTTTAAAAAAACAATCGCATTTTGTAAAATTTATTTTTACTACCGAGATTAGTTGCATCTATACTAAAAATGGTAGGGGTAGACGAATCCATCTTTTAATTTTTGCTCCGGATTTTAAAACAGTAGAAAAAATTAACGCAAAACTTTCTTTAATTGGAAATTTAAAATCTGATGGCCGACCAATCCTTGGTATTGATGTAAAAGAATTAGCAAAAATAGTTTTGGATATTTCAAGTGATTGTTTAATTGTTCCCGCTCATGCTTGGACTCCATGGTTTTCAATTTTTGGTTCAAAATCTGGATTTAATTCTATTGAAGAATGTTTTGAAGAATTAACCCCATATATTTATTCCATTGAAACAGGTCTTTCGTCTGATCCAATAATGAATCATTGTTTTTCTATTTTAGATAAAATTACATTGCTTTCAAATTCAGATGCACATTCATTGCAAAATCTTGGTAGAGAGGCAAATGTTTTTAAATTAGAACATTTGAACTACAAAGAAATTATAAACGCGATAAAACAAATGAAAAATTCTAATAGTCAATTGCTTTATACAATTGAATTTTTTCCGGAATATGGAAAGTATCATTTTGATGGACATCGAGAATGTCAAATAAATTTTTCTCCGGAACAAACAAAAAAATATCAGGGCATTTGCCCTAAATGTAAAAAACACTTGACCAAAGGGGTATTATATCGAGTAGAAGAATTGGCTAATCGCCCTATTGCAAAAATTAATTTTAAAAAATTTATTCCGTACAAAAAAATAATTCCACTTCAAGAAATTATCGCTGAAAGTTTTATGTTAGGAAAAAATTCTCAAAAAGTTGAAAATGAATATTTGCGTTTAATTCATTTTGGAGGAAATGAATTTAATATTTTATTAAATATAAATTTTGATGAATTAAAAAGAATTGCTTCAAACAAAATTATTAAAATAATAAAAAAAATGAGGGCAGAAAAAATAATTATTAGTCCCGGTTATGATGGTGTTTATGGAAAAATAAAAAAATAAAACTTTCTCTAATTAGAGAAAGTTTTATTTTTTAGAATATACGCAAATGTTTATTTTTTCTTTTTTGCTGCTACTTTTTTTACTGGTTTTTTTGCTACTACTTTTTTTACTACTTTTTTTACTGCTTTTTTTGCTGCTTTTTTTGCTGCTGCCATTTGTCCCACCCCCTTCCATTTTAAAAATGTAATTTAAAAAATTTATTTTATAAATTATATAATCATTTTTAAAAAAAATAAATAAAAAAAAATCAAAACTGTTGATAACTATATTTATTAAATTAACTTTTCTCGCGCTTTTTTTAATTGTTTTTTTATACAGTTATCAAAAATTAAATCTTCAATTTTTAAAATCATTCCGCCAATTAAATTTTTATCAATTTCTTCTTTAATTTCTATACTCTTTATTTTTTTATTTAATAATTTTTCGCCGTGAACTAAGAACCAATTTATTATTTCTTTTTTTTGTTCTTCTTCTAATGGATTAGTATTTTTTATTAAAATGTTTATTATTCCTTGTTTTTCTTTCCAATATTTTTCAAATTCTAAAAGAATTTTATTTTTTAATTTTAGATCATTATTTTTTTTTAACAGTTTTGCGAAATTAAAAATTTTTTGATTAATTTGATCAATTTCTTTTTCATCTTTTAAAGATTCATACAATGCAACAACGTATTGTTTTATAGTAAAAAGCATAAAATATAATTAATAATAACAAATTATATTATTTAAAAAAATAAATGTAAAGGAAATAATCTTAATTGTCATGGCCATAGAAATTGACAAAATCAAAAAATTATTGTAATTTTAGTTCTTATTATGCTTATTCCTAATTTTTCTAAATCTCACCAACCCGACTATATTTTTATTATTGCATTATTTATTACCATAATTATTGGGCTAATAACTCTTTCATCGGCTAGCACTGTAACTTCTTATCAAAAATTTAATGACAGCTATTACCTTTTAAAACATCAAATTCTATTTGGACTGTTTCCTGGATTAATACTTTTTTTTCTAGCGCTAAAAATAAATTATAATAAATTAGAAAAAATAAGTCCTGTATTATTAATTGGCTCTATTTTACTTTTAATCGCTGTTTTTATTCCTGGAATTGGAGCAACACACGACAGAGATACAAAAAGTTGGATTAATATTATTGGCTTTTCATTCCAACCTAGTGAGTTAACAAAACTTGCTTTAATTCTTTTTTTGGCATCTTGGCTAAAAGAAAAAAAAGAAAAAATTAAAAATTTTTCTCAGGGCATCATTCCATTTCTTTTTATTCTAGGAATTATTTGTTGTTTAATAATTCTACAACCAGATATTGGGACAATGTCTGTTATCGCTTTTATCTCATTTGTAATGCTGTTTGTGGCAGGCGCTAAACTGAAACATCTCTCACTAATTGCTTTGAGCGGAATAGGATTGTTGTGGATATTAATTAAAACCGCGCCTTATCGATTAGCAAGACTAACAATTTTTCTTAATCCAAAGCTAGATCCATTAGGCATAGGATATCACATCAATCAAGCGTTTTTAGCGATTGGATCCGGCGGACTTTTTGGTTTAGGACTAGGACATTCCCAACAAAAATTTCAATATCTCCCAGAAACAATTGGAGATTCTATTTTTGCAATTATCGCAGAGGAATTAGGATTTATTTTTTCTAGCGCGCTAATCATTTTAATTTTATTTTTAATTTTTAGAGGATTAAAAATTGCCAAAAATGCTCCAAATGAATTTACCAAATTTACGATTATTGGAATTATTTCTTGGTTTGGATTTCAATCTTTTATTAATATCGCCGCCATGGTTGGGTTAGCTCCAATCACTGGCATTCCATTACCATTTATTAGCTATGGCGGAACTTCTTTAGCAACATCTTTATTTGCCGCTGGAATTTTAGTAAACATTTCAAAATATACAAAATAATTTTATGGACAATTTTCTCAAAAAAATAATTATTACTTTTGTTACGCTAACATTTTTTCTAATTTTAATTATTATTTATTTTTCTTACAGCAAAGCAATAATTATTATCGCTCCTATTTTAAAAAAAGTGTCAACAGATTTTACTATTCAAGCGAAAGAAACGGTTGATTTTCAAAATCCAAATATGCTCCCAACTATTTTTTCTGAAACATTTGAAGAAGAACAAGGCGCTTTTCTAGTTAAAGAAACTGATGCAAAAACAGAAATACCTTCAACAGGCAAGGTAATTATTTTTAACGAAACCTCTGCCAATCATTATTTAATTGCTACTACTCGCCTACTTTCCCAGGATGGTATTTTGTGCCGTTTAAAAAAAAATGTATCAATTCCAGCTAATGGAAAAATAGAAATTGAAATTTACGCCAACAAATTAGAAAAAGAAATTCCGAAAGAAACTCTTTTTGCTATACCTGGCTTGTCAAAACAAATGCAAGACAAAATCTATGCCAAAAGCTCTGAATCAATAACAAAGAATACTCAAAAAATTAAAATTGTCACAGAAGAAATTATTGAAAATAGTTCAAACACATTAAAAGAAAAGATTTTAAAAAGAATCCAGAAAAGAATTAACGAATCACTTGCTACAAATGAAAAAAATACTTCAATTCCATCTCTTTTCACTTCTGAAATTGTAGAAATAATAAAAGACGCGAAAATAGGAGAACAAAAAGATATAATAAATTTAAAAATTAAATGCAAAATTACCGCAATTAATTTTGATAAAGAAAAATTATTTCAAATAGCCAAGAATAAACTTTCCTTAAAAATTTCATCCTCGCAAAAATTAATCAATCCATTGCAAAATTTTATCTATTCAATTGAACAATACAACTCTAAAATCAAAGAAGCTACAATTAAAATTCATATAGAAGGAATGAGTGTTTTAGATTCAGAAGCAGAAATTTTAAATAAAAATAAATTAATTGATCTAACAAAAAAAGAACTTGAAGAATATTTAAGCCAATTCAATGAAATCCAAAAAACAGAAATAAAATTTTCTCCTTTTTGGACAATAAAAACTCCGAAAATAAAAAATCATATTGAAATAATAATTCAATAAAAATAAATTAATTTTAAATTTTTAATATATTTTTTTATGTCTTATAACCCTTGGATGGAACGAATGGCCCATAGAAATCCGAATGAAAAATTTCCTCCAGAAAAAATAATAGGGCAATCTACCCTTTTTGATCTTTGCAACCAACCCAAAAACAGCAAAGAATCATTTGCTATAATAGAAAATTATTTTTTAGGAGTAAAAGATAAAATGATTGAATCTTTTCCAAAAACTTTACAAGAAATTGAACACAAATATAATGAGACACTAATAGAACATATTAAAAATTCAATAAATAAAATTGAAGCGCATATAGAAGAAATGAAAAATTATATTTCAGAAACGCAAAATGAAAAAGAAAAAAACCCATATCACTCTTGTCTAAATATAGAAAATGGGATTGCCCCGCTGTTTATAAAAATAAAAGATAAATTACTTTTTTTAAAAAATAACTCTTCTCAAAAAAGCTTTTTAAATATTATTTCTTTAAAAAATATTATTTTAAGTCTTCATGAAAAATTAGGTAGCATTATTGGTATTCGAGGCGATCTTAGAGAAAATAAAATATTAAAACCATACAGTGATATCTTAGACTGTCTAAAAAATATTTTTATATTACCACCATTATCTAAATAACATTCTCATTTTGACAAATAAATCTTGCTATGTTTAATAGTAATTTGGTCTTAAATGATTTCAAAAAAAAATTTGAATCTTCTATTTTTAAAAGAGGCGTTGAATATATTGACAATAACCGCATAAAAAAAATAGAAACTTTTCAAACAGAGGAAACAAAATTAAAAATTATTGGAAAAATATCTGGCAGTAATGACTATAACGCCAGTATGTTTTTTGATTTTAAAAATAACAAATTCGATGGATTAAACTGCGATTGTCCATATTATAGCAATTGCAAACATTTAGTGGCCTTGGGAATTGGATTTATTCACGCTTTTGAAAAATTTTTAATAGAAAAAGCTAACGATAATTCGTATGGCGCATTTGAAAAAATAACTAATGAGTTGGCGACAAAAAATAATACGCCATGCGCAAATAATGTAAATGCAATGAATAATGCTAGAAAAAATTTTATTCAAAAACAAGAAAAATTTAATCCAGAAAATTTTCAAATTGTAATTAATTGCGATTT
>ERZ1292633.4754-Hain-H41-02um-R1-4754-length-12495-cov-6_pt1 | contig 12495 bp, 4 predicted proteins | sample MGYA00564406_ERZ1292633 | MGnify/ENA primary metagenome ERZ1292633 (study PRJEB36523, sample SAMEA6512639) | groundwater metagenome | collected 2019-01-08 | study: AquaDiva: Metagenomics assemblies of 32 groundwater samples
GAGGATTTCAACCTCGGTCCCAGGCGCGCTCAAAATCTACTTTCGATTTTTCTGCGCCAGGCGTCTGGGTCTTGCAATCGAACGTATGTTCGATTATACTGGATCCATGGCATTCTTATCGCGCGCGGCGTCATTGCGTCCGTTGCTGGGCGCTGGGCGCGTGCCGCCGGGGCGCTACGTGGCGACGGGACCGCGGGGGATGTCCGCGTGGTTTCTTCGCGCGTTGCTCCCCGCGCTCCAGCGGGGCGGGCGTGTTCTGTGGCTTGACGCGGGCAACGCGTTCGACGTCCATGGCCTTGCTCGCGCGGCTCGCGCGGCGGGCTGCGATCCCAAGGCGGTCTTATCGCGCGTCGCCATCGCGCGCCCGTTCAACGCGTTTCAGCTCGAGACGATGATCTCGAAGACGGCGCCGTCTTGCTGGCGAGGAGAACCCGTCGTGGTCGCCGATCCGATGCGGCTGTTTTACGGCGAGGACGTGCCGGTCGAGCGGGCCCGGCGCGTGCTGCGCGCAGTGGTCGACGGGATGGACGCTCTGCCTTGCGTCTGGCTGATCTTATCCGTCGATCGGGACGCTCCCGCGGGGCGCGCGGGGTGGCTTTCGGAGTTGTCTCGAGGCTCGCGCGGGTGCGCGGCGCTGAGGGGGGAGCTCGACGCGGCTCGTCTTGAGGCGTCGCGGCGATAAGCGCGCTATGGGGCGAACGCTTGCGAGCATCGTCCAAAGCCTGCGGGACGAAGAAGAGTCCTGGAAGGGTTTCCGGCGTGCGCTGCGCAAGGAGGACCAGGAGGCTTTCGACGCGCTGTGGCGCCTGGCCCGCTTTCACGCCGCCGCCGCGGCGATGGCCGCTCGCCCCATCCCGCTGGAGGCCGCCGTCATGTCCATGCTGGTGGGCTTGATGAGGCGCGCGCAGGACGGTCTCAAGAAGGGTTCCGGTGACGCGGGAGTTTGAAGGCTGGATTTTCGACGCGTATCCCGAGGCCGATGGAATGCGGCTTTGGCTTCTGCGCGCCGACGGCCGCCACGAGTCTTGCTTCGACGCCTGGCAGCCCGTGTTTCATATCGGGGACGAGGGCGGCGGACTCGAGCGAGCCGGCCCGCTGATCGCCCATCTTCCCAGCCGCTGGGTGGACAAGCGCGAGCTTTTCTCGGGAGACGTCCGGCGCGTGCTGGAAGTGTGCGTGCCGCCTTTCGAACGCGACCCGCTCGTCGCGCGCCTGCAGCGCCTGGAGGTGACGCTCTACGACGCCGACGTTCATCTCGTCCAGACCTACCATTACGACCGCGGCCATTTCCCGCTGGCCTTCTGCCGCTTTCGCATCAGCGAGGGGCGCCTGGCGGGCTGGGAACTGCGCGATGATCCTTGGGCGGATGATTACGAGGTGCCGCCTCTCAAAATCATGCATTTGGCTCTGAGCCGTTCGGAGGTCGCCGGCGCAATAGATCCCAACCACGTTCTTCGCGGGCATCTGGTGCTGACGTTCGACGGCCGCGAGCATGAGATTGAAGGCTCCACCCGAGAGCAATTGGAGACCGTTTCGCGCCGCCTGCGCGAGTGGGACCCCGACGTCCTCACCACGGATTGGGGCGACAGCGCGCTCCTGCCGCGCCTGGAGCGCCTGGCCCGAAACCGGGGCATGACGCTCGCGTTCTCCCGGGACCGGGAGCGCGACACGGGGCCAAGCGCCAACCGCAGCGTCTACTCCTACGGCCGCGTCGCCTACCGCAATTCGGGGAGGCTGCTCTTTGGGCGGTGGCATCTCGACTTGCGCAACAGCTTCATGCTCAAGGAGTGCGGCATGGAGGGGCTCTTGGAGATCGCCCGCATCGCCCGCATACCGGTCCAGCGGGCGGGGCGCTGCACGATCGGCACGTCGCTGTCCTCCATGCAGACATGCTGGGCGTGGCAGCAGGGCGTTCTGATTCCGATGGACAAGCAGCAGGCGGAGGATTTCCGTCCCGCGACGGAGCTGCTGATCGCCGACAAGGGGGGGTTGGTCTTCGAGCCCGAGGTCGGCTGGCACGAAAGCGTGGCGGAGTACGATTTCACCTCGATGTATCCCGAAATGATGGTCCGCCATAATATCAGCCCGGAGACGGTCAATTGTTCCTGCTGCCGCGAGCGGCGCGTGCCCGGGATCGGGCACCATCTGTGCGGCAGGCGCCGGGGTCTGGTGCCTGAGGTGTTGTCTCCGCTGCTGCTCAAGCGCGCCCGGTATAAAGCCCTGGCCAAGCAGGGGGGGCGCAACGCCGCGGTCTACAAGAAAAGGGCGACGGCGCATAAATGGTGCCTGGTCTGCTGCTTCGGCTATCTGGGCTTTAAGAACGCGCGCTTTGGCAAGATCGAGGCTCACGAGTGCGTGACGGCCTGGGGGCGCGAGGTCCTGCTGCGGGCCAAGGAGACGGTCGAGGCGCGCGGCTATCATCTTCTGCACGCGTTCGTCGACGCGGTTTGGATCCAGGTGCCCGCGGACGCGGATCTCGAGGAGCTGCGCGCGGCCGTCGAAAAGGACGCGGGCTGTCCGCTGGCTTTGGAGGGCGTCTACAAATGGATTCGCTACTGCCCCTCCAAGCGTGACCGCCTTTCCGCGACCGCCAACCGATACTTTGGGGCGTTTAGAAACGGGGAATTAAAAGTCCGGGGCATCGCGTGTCGGCGCCATGACACTCCGCGGCTGATCGCGCAGATGCAGTCGCGCCTGCTGGAGCGCTTGGCCCGCGCCGATGACTTGGCCGGGTGCCGCCAAAGCGCCGCCGAGCTTCTCGATATCGTCGAGGATTATCGCCTGCGCCTGCGCGAAGGCCGCGTGACGGCCGAGGAGCTCTCGATCGCCTTCACCCTCTCGAAGGCTCCATGGGACTACCTCGTCGACTCGATCCAGGCCCTGGCCGCCAAGCGGTTGGCCGCCGCCGGGGTCGCGCTGCACCCGGGAGAGACGGTCCGCTACGTGATCGCCTCCGCCGGCGACCCCGTCAAGGAGTGGCGCGCCCAGCCGCTGGCCCTCATGGACGGCGCTTTGGAATACGACGCGGCGAAATATCTCGAGCTGCTGGAGAGGGCGGCCGCGGAGATACTGGATGGGGTGGTCGTTTCGGCGCCACATCCGGCCGAAATGAGAACCGAAGCGGGCGCGGCGCTGGAGCTTCCCCTGGGTTGGCGCGGCGGCGCCGTCCCAACGTCGTCCAAAGACGAGAGTTCCGTTCCTAGAGACGGCTTTTCATCCCGGAGATGATCTCTTCGACCTCGGCGCGCACGGCGGCGCGGCCGCGCGCGAACTGCTTGAGCCAAAGGCGCGCGAGCTCGGGCAGCGTTTTTGGACGATCCCTCAGAATGCGAACCATCGCGGCTCGTTCGAGTGACCGGAACAGGTAGTTTTTCGGAAGCCACGGCGAGTAGCCGGCGTAGATCAAGAACGCTTTCTGGAGGGGGGCGTATTCGACGCGGATCATGGCGCCCAGCTCCTCGGCCTTGATGATCCCCTGCATGAGGCGTTCGACGATGCCCTCCTGGGGATTGACGCGCAAAGCCTCGCCGATACCCGCGACGATGTCGGCTTCTGTCTTGTTCGAGGGAACGCGGGTGATCTCGGCGATCGTTTGGGCGGCGGACTCGATTTCGCCGGCTTCCAAAGCCAAAGACGCTCTCATGAAGGGCTTGAGCAGCTCGATGGAGCTGACGTGGCCTTGGCCCAGGTCGATGGCGACCATTTTCGTCCTCAACAGATCGCGCCAGCGTCGGCTGGCCTGGCGGTTGCCGGTGTGGGGATCGGGTTCCAGCCATTCGCGCAAGACGAGATCCAGCATCCCCCAGTCCACGGCGCGCTTGGCGATTGTGACCTGGCTGGCTCCCAAAGGGTTGCGGCGCGGCAGATCGGAGAAGCGCGCCGTCGGGAGGAATTCCTCGACCAGGATATCCTCGTCGACGTAAACCGTGTGCGGTTTAGGGACGATGGGAGGCGAGCTTGCCAGCAGCCTCGACCAAAGACTCAGGGAGCGGGCGGCGTCGCGCATGCCGCTTTCCTTGCGGGCTTCGTCGACGAAGTTCATCTCGGCCTGCACCAGGGACTTGACCTCCGCGAGAAGCTGCTTGGCTCCGGGAACGTCGATTTCTTCCTTGAGTTCCAGGCGGCCGATCAAGGCCTCGAGAATCTCGAACTCGCGCTGGACGCGGTATTTGGCGCCCGGAGCCCGGAGCTTGACGACCCACACTCGGCCGTCGTCCAGGGTGATCTTGTAGACGATCTTGATCGAGCCGGCGCCGAGCTCCCTGCCCAGGAATTTGAAGTCGATGACTTTGCGGCTTTGCTCGGCGAGCAGGAATCGAACCTGCTCGAGCAGTCGCCGGCGGGCGACGGGACCCAGGGACAGTTCCTCGGAGTTTTCCGGCAGGGCTTGCCGGCTGAGCGCGTCGAGCTCGGCCATGTCGAAGGGGTTCTGCGTTTGTCCCTTCATTGCGAAAATGCGGCCCAGGCGCTGTTTGATGAGGGTGAAGGCCTTCATCTTTTCCATTTCTTGGGCGTGTTCCTTGAACTCTTCGAGGGCGGCCGCGTACTCCTCGGGGACGAGGCCTTTGTGCGTGGCCAGCACCTGCGCCAGCTTGGCCCCCGAAACGCCCATGTGGCGCAGGCCGAGCTTCATGATCTCGGGGCCTTTGGCCGAGGAGGAGACGTCGTCCATGGCGACGAGTTCGGACAATAATTTCGCCTTTTCAGCGTCGTTGAGGATGCGGAAATATTCCAGGAAGACGGTCTGCAAAAACGGGCTTAGCTCGCGTCCTTGGATGGCGATCCGGGTGAAAAGCCTTTCGACCTGGGCGGGATCGTCTTGGAGCCTGGGCGAGGTTTTCCCCTTCAAGGCGTCGTCTTCGGAGGGCGTCTTTCCGTAGAACAGCGAGCGCACGAGCAGGGCCTTATCCTTTCGGTGCAGGAGCGAAAGGTAGGATTCCAGCTGGTCCAGGCTGCGAATGGAGGCGTAGTCCCGAGCCAATTTTTTGCGGTCGCCGCTCAAGATCCGGGAGTTATAGAGGGCGATCGTTTTTTTGGGCAGGCGCTCGACCTTCCCCAAATGCAGGAGAATGTCGACTTTTTCCGAGGGGGAGAATTTGAGCAGCTGTATCACGGCCTGGTCGAGCAGATGCTTCTCGGCGACGCGGATCGGGTTGGGTTTGCGGTAGCTTTTGCTGCCCTCGAGAAACGAGAGGCCTCCCGGCGTCAGGCGTCGGGCCTTGATGAGGCGCTCGAGAAGCTCGTCGCTAGAGCGCGTGGGTTCCGGGTAGTTGTCGAGGATGACTTGGAGGACGGGCTCCTGCGTTCCCGCCCACGCGGTGTAAAGCTCGAGGAGCGTGGCCATGGCCTCCGTATGGACGCGCTTCTTATAACTCTCCAGAACATTTTCCTTTTTGTGGGCGAACAAGCCAGGCCAGGCCTCCGCACCGCTGCCGAGGTTTTTCGAGAGGAAGGCCTTGTCTTCGGAGTCGAAAACGCCCTCGTTCCACCGGGCTTTTGCCTTCTCCATTCTCTCTTGGGCGACTCGGTCGGTTTCCTCCAGCACGTCGAAGATCTTGTCTTCCAGGCTGCCCTCGCTCATCAAGGAGCGCAGGAACGTCAGGCTGAAATAGCGTCGAGCGGCGCGGGTGGCCAGCCACAGGCGCTTGTAGGAGCCGTAGTATTGCCTCAGCGTCTGGCGGGCGGGCTTTTCGCCCATTACGGCCTCGGGGAGGAGGTCGAAAAGGCGCGTCCTCAGACTCGGATTGCGGACGATGCGCAATGGCGCGATTTTCGGCACCATCACGACATCTCCGACAGGCGTGCTGACGCTGCGATATTGCAACGAGTCCCCAGGAAAGAGGTTTGAGCGCTTTTGATCGGTTTCGATCCACTCGAGAAAGGCCTTGGGATTTTCCTTGGCCGTGGCCAGTATCCGCTCGTCGAGCTCATCGTTGAACTCGCCCGTCGAGGCCATGAAGTCGAGAAGGTCGAGGCGTTCGGCCGGGGCTTTGGGCCAGGCCTGGGCTGCGTCGAGGCGTTGGAGCAACGTCAGGGCCCAGCGGACGTTGACGGCGCGAAACGGATGCTCTCCCTTGGCCAGGCCGCGCAGCGCCTCGGAGCGCTTGATGGTGGCCGCCCCCTTTCGGAACGCCGTGTCGTATGAACCCTCGCTATCGAAGTCGACGGTGAAAAGTCCCGGGTGCAGATCGTGCAGGCGCCTCAGGCGCCTGGTCAAGTCGGGAAGCTCCTGGGCCTGGGTCACCACGTCCTCGAGCAGCCAGCGCCCCACGGTTGTGGCGGCCTTCATCTGCAGGCTTCGGTTGAACTCATCCTTGCCGCGGTCATTATTTTGAGCGTCGATGCGATCAAGCAGTGCCACGCCCATCAGCTTGATGTCGACCGGGATGTCGGGATCGCCGACCCAGGCCAGAATATGGATGAGATCGTTGAACGCCAGCCTGCGCGATTCTTTTCCGAGGGCGGGCAGCGGAGCCTCCCAGGCGCGCATTTCGCGTTGGTGAAGATAATGCTCCAGCCGATTCCACTTCCGGCGTTTCGCCCAGCGCTGCAAAGGCCCCGGCGTCATAGTGACCGAATTTGGCAGGGCGCGTTTATAGGCTTTCATGTAGTCGCGGTCGGTTTTCAGCAGATTGTCCGCGAGCTCTCGGGCGTGCGCCTTGATGACTGTCGAGGAGGGAAAAGGGTAGAGCGTGCGTTCGACCTCGGAAATAAGGGCGGCCAGCTTGCGGATGTCCTCGAGTTTCGGCCGCGTTCCGAGCGTGTCGGCGCGGGCCGCGGCCTTTCGAAACGCCTCCCCCAGGGAGGTGGTGAATTGGTCGGCGATTTGCGCGGTTATTTCATCCGGGGACTGTCCGTGCAAAGCCGGGTCAAGCGCGAGCTTGACTTCTTCCCAGGCAAGCCGCGTCAGGGCATGGATCGATCCGAAGTCGTCGACTTTCCAAAGGCTTGACTGGAGAAGGACGGACGTTGTTCGCCCATACTCCTCGAGATGATCGCGGCGCTCCTCGGAGTTGGAAATCCCCGCGAGCTTCCTGAGAAGATCTTTGCGCAAGTCGGCGTGGGTTTTCCTTAAGAGAGTCTCGAGCGCGTCTTCCTTGCGCAGGAGGCGGAGCATCGGAGGCGGCATAAGGTTATTTCCCAAGAAGTAGGTCGCAAGATCGAGTTGGTCCTCCGGCGAGGGCGCGCTCAAGCCGTCGATGTAGTAGCGTTCGTAGCGGAATTTGGGAGCGCCTCCGGCTTTCTGGGATTCCTCAAATTTCGGCCACGTGTAGTGACGATCGCTCCACGCAGACAAGCCGTATACTCGTTCCCTGCTCCACTTCTTGTAGACGTCTTTGACCTTTCCCTGCTCACCCTTCAAACGCAAGACAAGCTGCGACGGCCGCAGCTTGGATCGAAATCGAGTCGGCCCGAACGTCGATTCGACGATCATGACTTGATGGCTGAGGTATTGGGAGGCGAGCCAGGAGGGCGAGAGCTTTTTGCGTAGCTCGTCGATGATGTCTTCAGGCAGCGCCGGGCGTCCAAGCTCGATGTTGAGCACGTCCCGGGTCGCCCGCCATAGCTTTTGAGCGACATGCTCGGCATCCTTGATAGTCTCCATGTTCGAGGGTCCCAGCTCGCCGAGCCCGAGATTCTCGGCTTCGTGATTGATCGCCCGGAAGGCGGAGTCGAGCTCGGCTCGGCCTTGGACTCCGCCCAGGATCATTAGAGTCCCCGCAAATCGGGCGGCCTCTCCGAAATGAGCGGAGCGGGAGGCGAAGTCCTCCAAGGTCAATCTCGGTTGAGGGGCGGCGGGCGCGCCCTTGGCCCGCGCCGCGCGCCGCGCGTTTTTGGAGGCGCGCGACCAGGGCGCGCCAAAAAGCAACTCGAGCTGGCGGGTGACCAGCTCGCCGATCAGGCGCTTAGAGGGGAAGGATTCCGTGTGACTGCGGCCGACCGACACCTCGATGGGTCGCAATTCCTTGGCCGTGCCTTGCGCCGCCATGAGATCGCGGTAGGACTTTTCGATGACCGCGCTTTTTTCGACATCGAGCCCTCTGTGGGCTCCTTCCACCTTGATGAGGGCCTCGAGGTCATGGATCGCGCCGTCTCGCGACTCCATCGACACGCTGCGCCCCAATTTCTTCTCGAAGCGGTCGGTGTGGGAGGGACGCTCCGATGTCAGGCGTCGGGCCATCCATGCGGGATTGGCGGGAACGCTTTGCGGGCGGGCGTTTTCGTAGGCCTCGTTGAGGTGGTCGTCGAGATAAGCCCGCCGAAGATCGGAATGGGGGTGGATATCGCGCAAGCTCTTGAGCGCCTGAACGATGTCGTTGTCGGCTCCGCGCAGCAGTGAGTATTTTTTCTTGAGGCGGGCGTACTCCCTATCGAGGGCGTACAGGGTGTCGATCGCTTTTTTGGGATCGTACCCGGCTGCCGCGAGCAGCTTCAGGGCCTCGGCGTCCGCCTCGAATTCGTGGAAATGTCCCAGCACCATGTGGGAGCCCTGGAAATCCTTGAGATGCCCGCGCCAATTGTGGTTGAGCTCATGGGCCAGGATGAAGGCGAGCTGGTCTTCGTTTTCAAGGGCGCGCAGCAGGCCCAGGGAGACGAAGACATTGGATATCCGCAACGCCTTGGCCACGCTGGCGTTGTCTTTTAAGTAGCTCGCCTCGCTGGGAGACACCATCGTGAAGGCGTTGGGAAGAAACGAGTTGCCGATAAAGATTTGGGCAGACTGCTTGGGCATGCCCGCCGCGGCGGTCAAGCGGTTGAGCACGCGCGTGACGTCCTTGTGCAGAATGCCGTCGCCGACGTCGCCTCCTAAATTGTCCTGCAGAATCGAAGGGGCGTCGTGTCGACGGACGTTATAGCGCAGGCGGATCAGCTCCCTGGTGGCTTCTTGGAGGGAGCGTCCAGGAGGGCCCTTTTTTGACGCATGTGCGGAGGGACGCAAAGACCGCAGCCAGCCTCCCAACCGGCCGAGCGTCGTCGGCGCCGCGGCCGCGACCTCGACGGGGTCCGCCGCAACCATGGTTCCTGCGGTGGGGACGGTATTGCCGTCGTAGGCCGCTTGAAGAGCCGATTCTTGCGTTTTTTCGTCGTTTGCGGAAACGGCGAGCGCGCCCAGCGTCTGTCTCGCGGCCGCCCCGCTTGCCTCGGCGGACGGGGTCCGCGGCGCCGGCACGGCGAAAACCGACGCGGGCAGAGCCGGAGGGGGAAGGCGCACGCCGCCAAGCTCCAACGTTTGGACTCGCGTCGGCAGGTAAGCGGGGGGAGTGTTCGCTCGGGTGGTTGCCTTCAGCGCGACGCGCGCGACATCGGCGGCGGCCGACGGCCAACTGGATAAGGCCAATCCGGCGACAAGCAGCAACCGTATGGCGCGCATAGGGACAGTCTATTTTACGGCCGGGCAAAATCGTATGGGCCCGTAGGTCCCCAATCGCGCGATAAAAGGCCTACTTCCTGGGCAGGAGCCGGCCGGGTCATCGGTTCCTCATCTGGGACCAATAGCCCGAAGTTCTGCGCCCTTTGGCCCCTGGCTGCCGGGGACGGGAGTGTGTACTCTATTGAGGAACAATGAACTCTCGGCGCGTTTACGCCGTCGCCGCCCTGTGTTGCTGTGCCGCCTTGCGCGCCGGTTCTGCCGCGGCGCGGGGGGGCGTCAAGCTCGCGCAAGCACCTGCTGCTCCCGCGGTCCGCGTCATCCCCCTGGTCGGGGGCGTCGCAGCGTTGATGCCCGCGCCGGCGCTGGCGCCGCGCCCGGTCGCGGTGCTCGCCTCGCCGGTTCCGCTCGCGCGGTCGCCGATCGCCGTGCCCGCGCTCGGATCGGCGCTCCCTGAGAGCCAGACTTCGGAGTCCCCGGAGGCCGGGTCCGCGCGGGCGGCGACCTTCTTCGATCAAAGCGCCGTGTTGGGCAGGGGCGCGCCCATCCGGGCGGGACCCTCCCAAAAAACCGCGATCAGGCGCCTGATCCGCCGCGTTCCGCAGGCCGTGCTTTTCGACTGGGACGACACCCTGGCCGACGAGCGCAAGACGGTGCGCTTGGCTCATGAGGAGTTGTTTCGACGCTTCAAGCTCAAGCGCCCCCCTCACAAGGTTTTAGAGGATCAGTGGCGCGACGATCATGCTGTTTTTTACGAGCGGTTCTTTCCCGGTATCGCCGTCGAGGACGTGGAGACCGTCTGGCATGACATTACGGAGACAATCCGGCGCGGGGACAAGGTCGGCGGAAAGCGCCTTGCGCCCGCGTCCCTTTACCCTGGAGCCGTGGAGATTCTCAAGGAGTTGCGTCGGCTGGGCGTGACGTTGGCCGTGGTCAGCAACAAGAGGGAAGCGACTCTTTATCAAGCCAACGACGCGACGGGAGTGCGCTCCTTCTTTAAAATCATCTACGGCCACAAGGAAGGGCGTGAGCGCAAGCCCTCGCCCCAATCGATCAACGAAACGCTGAAGGCCTTGGGAGTGCTTGCGGAAAACGCCTGGTATGTGGGCGATCAGGTCAGCGATGCCCAAGCCTCGCGCGGGCTCTCCAGAATACTCATCGGACGGCGGACGCGCACGCTGGCGCAAGCCCGGGGAGCCGAGCTCGATCCCGAGGGCGACATCGTCTACATCGACTCTCTGAAAAAACTCCTGGGCATCGTGAAACGCCTCAAATAAAGCGGATCCATGCTGTGGCCGCTTCTCGTGCCGGCCGGGGCGGCGTTTTATCGATTAGACCTTGACCGAATGCGATAATCAGACTACATTTGTAGCGCGAAATCGGCATGGACCCTTTATCGAATTCGAGCCAAGAGCAGGAGCGCGTCGTCCGCGAGCTGTTGGGCGCGTGGGCGAAGCGCGATCCCCGCAATCCCGCCCCTGATTTCGGAGGCGAGATTTCTCTCGTGTCCATCGAGGACAAGACGGCTTACGCGGGCTTCCTGCGCTGCCTCTTCGACGTGCGAACCGGTCCCGTCGATAAGCTCCTGCCCTATTTGGAGTCCAAGCCGCCCCTCATCGCGAACAAGAACGATCTATGGGAGCTGCCCTCCGGTTTGGTCCGGCAATTCCTCGAACAGGAAGCGACCGTTCTTGCCGCCGAATCCGGCGAGCCCATGGACTGCAATCTGTGCACGGGCGTGGTTTCTGCCGAATCCTGCGGGTCCTGCCACGGGGCCAAGACGGCGCCATGCGGGGCCTGCGCCGAGCGCGGGCGCAAGACCTGTTCTCTCTGCCAAGGGCGCGGGAGCTTCGCCTGCGCGTCGTGCAAGGGCTCGGGCACGATCGTCCAATCCATGTCCGCCGTCGGCACGGGCTACGCCGAGGTCTGCCCGGATTGCTTCGGCAAGAAAATCCGTCCCTGCCATGAATGCTCCGACGCCGCGGCGCCGGACTGCCCGGTGTGCTCCAACACGCGCGTCGTGGCGTGTCCGGCCTGCAAGGGAGCGGGCTTGGCCTTGTGCGCTCAATGCGGCGGCTCGCGCCGGGTGATCGCGGGATTTACGGTTTCCGTCGCCTACAAGCTGCTCTATTACCGCAGCCTCGTTCGCGACCCCGAAATCCCCGAAGCCGTGCTGCCGGAGAATCCTCCGTCGGGCAGGCTTGGAGAGTCCATTTTACAATGCGAAAGCGACGACGTCGCGTCGTTTTCGTCAAAAATCCCCGAGGGTGTCGCCGGCGAGGCGGCACGCAAGGTCCTGGCTCAGGCCGTGGCGGGCATCCAGGGCAAGAACTCCCGGGTGATTTTTCAGTCCCTGAGCGTCGAGAGGATTCCGATCTTTAGCGTCCGCTACGCTTTCAGGGGCAAAGACTACAGGGCTTGGGCGACGCGGTTTCAAAATCGCGTCGTGGCGATAGACGATCCGTTCGCCGACATGGCCGCGCTTTACGTCGCCGAGGCGGAGGCGTTTCTGGACAAGAGGCAATTCGCGCTTTTTGACGAACGAGCGTCGAAAGCCGAGAGCCTCGCGCCGCGAAGCCCGGCCCTCGCCTCTCTGAGAGCCAAGGCCGGCTCCGTCCAAGCGCGTGAGATAACGATGTTCGGCGCCAAGGCCGCGGGGGCCCTGGCCCTGGCCATTCCCACGATACTCGCGTTTCTTTACTCGAGCCCCCGCCGTTTCGCGCCGCTGGCCGCGTTGAGCCTGGCCACGATGGTCTGCGCCTTGGCGTCCGCCTTTGTCCTCGCGTCGCGCAGGCTCTCGCTACCTGCTTCTCGTTGGCGCCTGTGGTCTGCCGGCGCGGCGGCCGCGGGCGCGGCGTTGTGCGCGGCGCTGTTTGTGATCGTGTCCCCGATACGCCGCATCGACGAGGGGGACTTCGCCGTCCGGGTGTCGCGCCATGAGGAGCTTTCCTTCGCCAATTGGGGGACCGGCGACGCGAGCGCCCTGGAGTCGCTCATCGACGAATACGCGAAGCTGGGCGTCGATACGAGCGTCGGGCGCTCGCTTCTCGAGCGCTATGAGATCTTTCTGGTCGCGGCCCGCGAGCAGGCCCCCGTGAAGCCCACCAGCAACCAGCCGCTGGTCA
>ERZ1292633.4755-Hain-H41-02um-R1-4755-length-12494-cov-7_pt1 | contig 12494 bp, 12 predicted proteins | sample MGYA00564406_ERZ1292633 | MGnify/ENA primary metagenome ERZ1292633 (study PRJEB36523, sample SAMEA6512639) | groundwater metagenome | collected 2019-01-08 | study: AquaDiva: Metagenomics assemblies of 32 groundwater samples
CGGCAATTTCTGCCTGGGCTTTTGCCGCTGCCAACACTGTCATTTCTTTCTCGGTTTTTAGCCGTGCTTCTGTTGCCACTCTGGCTATGGTGTCTGTTTCTGCACGAGCCTTGGCCTCTTCAACCATTTTAGACTCGACGCTGGCTCTGGCTTGCGCCGCTTCGGCAGCGGCGGTTTCTGCCTCGGTTCTTGCATCCGCCACGGCCCTGGCTCTGATTTCCGCACGGGCATTCGCTTCTGCGGCGGCTCTGGCTTTGGCATCCGCCTCGGCACGGGCACGGGCTTCCATGACCGCCCGGGCTTCGGCTCTGATCCTGGCCTGCATTTCTTCGGCAGCAGCGATTTTCGCTTTCTCTTTTTCCTGTGCCACCACCATAGCTTCCAGCTCGGATTGAGCCCTGGCTTGTACCGCCATCTCGGCACTGGTCTCCGCTGCCGTACGGGCATGAGCGTTTTCCTGCGCCTGGCTTTCCGCTTTGATTCGCGCTTCCGCCGCTTGCGTGGCGGCAATATCCGCTTGCACTCTGGCTTCGATCATGGCCCTGGCTGCATTCTCAGCCTTGGTTTTTGCATTTGCCACTTCTCTGGCAGCGGCTTCTGCTTTGGTGCGGGCCTGGATCTCTTCCACTGCCTGAGCATCCGCTTTCAGCCGCGCTTCTAGCTCTATCGCTGCCGCAGTCTCTGCTTCGGTCCTTGCGTCAGCCATGGCTCTGGCCTGTTCTGCACTCCTGATTCTGGCCTCCGCGGCTACTCTGGCCCTGGTTTCTGCGGCTGTGCGTATGCGCGCCTGTTGCAACGCTTCAGCTTCTGCTTTCGCCCGCATCTGGATTTCTTCTGCGGCCCTGGCTTCCATTTCCCTTCTTGCCCGTGCCAGTAACTCGGCTTCTTCCTGTGCCTTGATTCTCATTTGTGCCATGTTGGTGGCTACTACTTCCGCTTCCGTCGTTGCCAGCGCCTTCAGCGTTGCCTCTTCTTCAGCCTTGGCTCTGGCTTCCGCTGCTTGTTTGACCTTTACTTCCGCAGCCGCTCTTACCTTGGCCTGTTCGAGTGCTCTGGTTTCTGCTTCTGCGCGGTCTCGGGCATTTTCTCCAGCCTTGGTTTCCGTTGCTGCCTTGGCTTGTGCCCGGGCAATGATTTCTTCCTCGGCTTTGATTCTGGCTTCCATTATCTGCCGGGCTCTAGTTTCAGCTTCCGTGCGGGCATTGGCCGCCTCGATGGCATGGGCTTCCGCTCTGGCTCTAGCGCGCGCTTCTTCAGTCGCTCTGGTTTCCGCTTCCTCTCTGGCTTTCGCTACCGTGGTTGCGCTGACTTCCGCCCGGGCTCGTGCTTCGGCCGCTACTCTGGCTTTGGCATCTGCGGCGATGCGAGTACGGGCTTCGTGGATCGCTTTGTTTTCGGCGCCGATGCGCGCTTGTTTTTCGGCTTCGATTTCGCCCCCGATTTCCGGGTCGGAGGTAATCGCTGACTTGTCGTTCAGCGCGGTATCAGGATTTTCATCAATTTTTCTTTCCGAATAAGGGATGGCAGACGACTCAGTGTCGGACTCACTGTCGTTTGAGGACGAAAAACCAAAGAGTGATCTGACTAGACGAAGTTTGGTTGTCATAGCAGTTTTTGTGTTCCTTAGGAGTTGTAGCCGTTCAAGTTAGACCGGTTTTCATGCGCTAACAGTATCAGGTTGATAAATCAACCAAGACCCGAATAGACCCGGAAAATAGCGGTAATTCGCTGAATAGCTACGAGGGTTACTGGGGGCTGGCACGAAGCTGGCTGACTATCTGTAGCATCATTTGCAGGCCGTCCAGAAACAGATGTTCCAGTACCGGAGCGAAGTAGGGCAGCGCCAGTGACAGTGTCAGCATGCCGATGGCAAGGGTGATTGGAAAGCCGACAGCAAAAATATTCAACTGCGGTGCGGCACGGGCCAGAATACCGAGGGCAAGGTTGGTGATCAGCAAGGCTGCCATCGGCGGCAGCGACAACAACAGCCCCGCAGCAAAAATTTTACTGCCCCAGTCTGCCAGAATCCTGAAACCGTTCGCCGCAAGGACATCGCCGCTGATGGGTAAGGTACGGAAGCTTTCAGACAGCAGGGAAATTACCTGCAAATGGCCGTTGAATGCGAGAAAAGTCAGTGCTGTCAGTAACCCCAGAAACTGCCCGATGACTGGCGTGAATCCCTTGGTTTGCGGGTTAAAGAAAATGGCAAAGCCCAGTCCCATTTGCAGTCCGATGAGTTCCCCCGCCATTTCAACGGCTACGAACACAATGCGGATGGTAAGCCCCATCGCCATGCCGATGACAATCTGCTGCGCCAGAATCAGCAGACCTGCCGGGGAGCTGGGTTCAACCGGCGGCATTGGCCCCAGCGTGGGTGCCACGGCTACGGTGATCATGAAAGCAAGCCCGATTTTTACCCGTAGCGGCACACTGGGGTTGCCGAGAATCGGAGCGCTGGCGATCAGCGCGAGTATCCGGGTAAGCGGCCAGAGAAAGGCAGCCAGCAAGACATTAAATTCCGCGGTGGTAATGCTGATCATTAGCGAGAATTGAACCTAAATCCGGCAGTTAAACAGGGTGGAGTGTGCAGTTTTTGGGGGCATGGCTGCAAAAATCGTGCAATCTGCCCTGTAGCGAACCCACCCAAAAGGTGGAGGTCAAGCAAAAAGTTGCTATAGCTCATGGTGTTGAATTGAAAAATGAGCGATCAACTGCCGGATTTAGGTTGAAGGACATATTGTTAACCGCGACCAGTGAATGGCTTTCAGTCCTGCCACATTCCCTATCTGGTACGCTTATCCCAGCATCCACGGAATATTGGTAAACAGCCGGCGCATATAGTCCATCATCAGGTTCAACATCCACGGGCCGGCCACTATCATCATCACCAACATTGACAGCAACTTGGGTATGAACGACAACGTCATTTCATTGATCTGGGTGGCTGCCTGAAAAATGCTCACCAGCAAACCTACGGCCAGCGCCGTCAGTAATATGGGGGCGGATACCATAATGGTGAGTTCCAGCGCCTGCTGGCCCAGAGTCATTACACTTTCGGGCGTCATGTGTAGAAGCTCTGCACCAGGGAGTTCATCAGCAAATGCCAGCCATCCACCAGCACGAATAGCATGAGCTTGAAAGGCAGGGAGATAATCACCGGTGACAGCATCATCATACCCATCGACATCAATACACTGGCTACCACGATGTCAATGATGAGAAATGGGATGAACACCATAAAACCGATTTGAAATGCGGTTTTCAGCTCGCTGGTGACGTAGGCTGGAACCAGAATTCTCATCGGCACCTGGTCGGGGTTCTGCAATTCTTCACTGTTGGATATTTTGACGAATAGTGCCAGATCTGCCTCGCGGGTCTGTCGCAGCATGAAGGCCTTGAGCGGGACGCTGCCTTTTTCCAGTGCCTGCGTCAGGTTGATCCTTTTTTCGGCAAAGGGTTGATAAGCGTCGCTGTGTATTTTGTCGAGCACGGGCGACATCACAAAGAAGGTCAGGAACAGTGCCAGGCCGAGCAATACCTGATTGGGTGGCGAGGATTGGGTACCCAAGGCCATGCGCAGCAGCGACAGCACGATGATGATGCGGGTGAAGCTAGACATCATCAGTATCACCGCCGGCAGAAATGACAGTGAAGTGAGCAGCAGCAGGGTTTCGATGCTTAATGTATAAGTCTGGCCACCGCCTGGTGCAGGGGTGCTGGTGATGCTGGATAATCCGGATTGCTGGGCGAAGGCCGGCAGCGCAGCGCAGCCCGCCAGCATGAACAAGGCTAGAAAAATCTTTTTCCGTGACGCCAAACCGGAGACTAAGGCACGGGAGATGCGAGATGCTGAAGAATCAACCGGCATCACGCTTCTCCATTATTTGTTTCAGCCACTCCTGGAAGCCCTTGCGTGGAGCGGACAACTCGTTTGCGATCTGCTCGACGTGAGCTTTGGGCATGGTGTGAAGGGTGCGCACTTGGCCGGGCGCTACACCCAGCACCAACCAGGTGCCGCTGATTTCGACCAGCACCACCCGTTCCCGTTGTCCCACCGCAGCGCCGGCGATAACTTTGATGGTACCCGTGGCTGTGCCGGGATTTAGCGCAAAACGCTTGAGCAGCCAGGCAGCAACCGCGATCACCGCCAGCACTAGCAGCAGTCCGGCGAGCATCTGCAGCATGCCGCTCTCAGAAATCACTGGAACTGGCGGTGCATAAGCAGGCTGCGATGTTTCCGTCTGGGCATAGACCGGTAACGTCAGTGTGAACAGAATCAAATAGCGGCTGAGCATTGCAGAATCCTAGCGATTGAGTTTGCGGATGCGTTCCGATGGCGTAATGATGTCAGTGAGGCGAACGCCAAACCGCTCGTTGACTACCACCACTTCTCCCTGGGCGATCAGGCAGCCGTTAACCAGAACGTCCATCGGTTCTCCTGCCAGTCCGTCGAGTTCCACCACCGACCCCTGCGCCAACTGTAGCAGGCTCTTGATGGCAATTCTGGTGCGCCCCAGTTCGACCGTCATTTGCACTGGGATATCCAGAATCATGTCAAGGTCGTTGTTGACATGGGTGCCGGGGTTGCTCCCGGATAGCTGTTCAAAGACCGGCGCCGCTTTGCTTTCTGTGGGATTGATTGTTGCTGTAGCCTGTTCTGCCATGGCGGCAGCCCAATCATCGACGTCAGCCTGCTCTTCGCTTGATGAATTTAACATGATGGTCTCCTTCGAATTAATCGCTTCCCGTCTGGGTAAGGATCTTGTCCACTTTCAGCGCATACTGCCCATTAAAAACGCCATATTTGCACTCCAGTAGCGGTACTCCATCCACCTGCGCCACAATTGCTTCAGGAATCTCCAGCGAGATTACGTCTCCTTCTTGCATTTTCATTATTTGCCGCAGGGTTACCGCTGCTTGTCCGAGATTGGCAACCAGCTCTACTTCTGCACTCTGCACTTGTTTTGACAGCATCTGCACCCAGCGCTTGTCCACTTCCATATGATCCCCTTGCAGGCTGCTGTAGAGAACGTCGCGTATCGGTTGGATCATGGCGTACGGCATGCAGATATGAAATTCACCACCAGCGGTTCCAATCGCGATATGGAATGTGGTGGCTACCACCACCTCGTTGGGAGTGGCAATGTTGGCGAAGCGGGTATTCATCTCGGAGCGGACATATTCAAATTTCACTGGAAAAACCGGTTCCCAGGATTTTTCGTAATCTTCGAAAATCACGTTGAGCATGTGCTGGATAATGCGTTGCTCGGTTTGAGTAAATTCCCTGCCCTCGACGCGGGTATGGAACCTGCCGTCACCGCCAAACAGGTTGTCCACCACCAGGAACACCAGGTCAGGATCAATAATGATCAGCGCGGTGCCACGCAATGGCTTGACCTGCACCATATTGAGGTTACTCGGCATCGCCAGATTGCGCACGAATTCACCGTACTTCAAAACTCGTACCGGTCCAGCCGTGACTTCCGGGGTGCGACGTATGAGATTGAACATACCGATGCGCAGAAAGCGTATGAAACGATCGTTGATGCTTTCCAGTGTAGGCATGCGCCCACGCACGATGCGTTCCTGGCTCGCCAGATTGTAGGGACGGGCAACCGCTGTATTCTGTTCACCTATGGCCTCGACAGTCTCATCGGCTTCACCGGTGACACCCTTGAGCAGGGCATCTACCTCGTCCTGCGAGAGAAATTCTTTGCTCATAGCAGGGTTATTGAATGACGAAGGAAGTGAATAACACGTCGCTGATTTCCTGTTGAGTTTTCTGCGATGCGATCGACTGCTTGGTCGCGTTCAGAATCTCCATACTCAATTGCTGTTTGCCCTCACTGGTGGAGATTTCCGATGCTTTCTTGTCGGACAGCAGCAGCAGAATCCTGTTGCGAATTTCCGGCGTATGCAGTTTGATGGCGTCCGCTGCGCTTGGCTCGGTTAGTTTCAGTGTCAACCCCACTTGCAGATATTGATCTTCAGCCTCCGGCTGCAGATTCACGGTAAAAGAGTCCAGATTCAAAAATGTGGGTGGCTTTTCCTGGGGGGCTGCGTCTGCCTGCTCGGCAGCAGGCTGTTTCATCATATACCACGCAACTCCTCCACCCACACCGGCAAACACTGCCAGTGCGAGCATAATTTTCAGCAGCTTTCCCTTTTTTTTCGGGGCTGATTTCGGCTTTTCCTCAGACTCATCTTTCGTTGCCATGACCACTCCTTACTGGATGTTCCGATTATGTTGAAAACCGCTGTGCTGCGATTCATGGAATAGACAGGTGAAACCCCGTTATCTTCGGATTCTGAAAACGGGTTGTGATCCGTATTTCATCCTGAGAACCGCAGTTGGCGACGAATTGCACGAGCAGAAGCGGGTGCTTCCAGACGAAACATACGAATAGAAGACCACCCTGTTTCACCGTAGATGGGAAACCCGGGTAAAAACAAGGCGCCGTGATTATTTATGCGACATCCGGATTTGATGCCCTAAACCGGATAGCGCATAAAATGTGTAATGCATTTCGACCAATTTGTGAAACCTGTGGGCTATGCAAACGTATCCACTAGGCCGGTGTGAACACGGGTTGCTGCGGAACGAGTGGCAAGCTCGGAAGCGGTCTGCGGCATGTCCCCTGCCTGTTTCGGCGAAGCATGATCCTGGCGCCCGGCTTGCGCCTGCTGCTGGAACGAGTCGGCACTGACTGTCGCACTTCCCAGCGAGATGCCGTTGTCTGCCATCATTTCCCGCAGGTGCGGCAAGGCGGCTTGAATTGCTTCGCGCACCGCCAAGTGAGGGGAGGTAAATTCGATGCGAGTCTGGGGATCAGGACCATTGCCGACGGTGAGCATGACTTCCATCGGACCAAGGTTCGGCGGGTTAAGCTGCAGTTGGGCCACTTGCTGTTGCTGAGTTACCATCCACACCACTTTCTGCGCCAGTGCGCCATCCCATCCCGGTGTCCCAACCCGGGCATCAAGTCTTGGATTCTGGTTCTGGTCGATGGACGATGAACCAGGGATCAGAGAAGCAGCAGCAACCGTAGAGGAGATCCCCGTCTGGGGCGACGGCGTTGCGCCAGTGGAATCCTGCGCCAGCAGTTGCGTCACGGCGCGAAATATTCTGTCACCTGCAGCAACAGGCGGCAAGAATTTGTCGAAGGCGGCAAAATTCGCCGTTTTATCGGATTCCGGGGTTGTATCGTCCAATCCCGAAGCTGGTTTGATGGGGTGCGTTCCCTGGGATAAATTGCGCTGCCCCGACGCCCCGATTTGCAGCGCAGCAAGTGCTACGCCACCCAGGACTGGATTGGATGAAGCAGCGAGCGGCATCCCACCTGGAGTCTGGTTGGATAGAGCGCCGAGCAGTGTCCCATTGACAATCTGGCCGGACCGCGCAGCGGCTGGTGCCTCACCAGCAACTTGGTTAGATAAAGCGCCGAGCAGTGCCTCACCAGCAACTTGGTTAGATAAAGCGCCGAGCAGTGTCTCATTGGCAATTTGGCTGGACAGCGCGGTAGGCGGCATCTCACCGGAAATTTGCTGCAAGTAGTCGGGAACAACCTCGCCAAGCTGAATGCCAGGTGTCAGCACCGGTAGCGCGGTGGTGGTGGAATCTTGGTCTGAAGGCAGCGGCAGTGTTCCATTATCAGGCAGCGGGGCGGCTGTGGTGGCATCCAGACTCTCCCCACCCGGTTCATGCTCATGCGTTTTTCCAGCCAGTTCCCGTGCCAGCATCCTGCTGAAATTCCCGGCGCCGGGCGTATCATTTATCGTTGCATTAACCGTGACGGGAGCGCCACTGGCAGTGGCATTGGCGGGTAGCGGCAGTTGGGGGGCGGGCATGGACAGGTTCTGCATTTGATTTCCTTAGGGTTCGGTGAATGTCATGGCTATTAATAGCAATACCCATGCCAACTTGTGGAACCTTAGAAAGAAATGCTGTTGCTGGATTCCTAATGTCGGCTAAAGCGTGCAACCCGGATATTGCATAAAACGCGTACAAGCTCCTGTAGCTATCCCCATCGCGGGTGCGCGTATATTCGGATTTCGCGGCAGCCTTATTCGTGCTCTGCCGAAACCTTGTTATGAGCGATGGACTTAATGGTCTGCTCGTCCTGTTCACGCTGTTCAAGTTTGGAAACACGATGAAGTTCGGCGAGCCTATGGCGCTGGGATAGGGTAGCGAAGGATTTGAGCTTGTGTTGCTGGGCATGCCAGTCGATCCTGCCCACCTGGACGTTATTGTGGAAACTCGCCACCGCTTTGCGTTGCTCGGCTATGGCGGTGTCCAGTTTGCTCATGAATGCCCGGAAGTTCAGCCATTCTGTCTGGTCAAGTCCGTTTTTGCTAAGTTCCTGGAAACGGGCTTGATAATCCCGCTGGTATTCCAGCAGTAATTGGAGTTTTTGTGCTGCACTCTGTTCTTGGGCATTTAGTCTGCCCAGCCTGGCAGCAGCGGCATCGCTCCGATCCTGCGCTAGGTCCAGCAGTGCCTTCAGGGCATAAGGTGTGGTCATCGGATTACTCTTTGTTGAGCTTGAAAATGCTGACTAGCCGTGAATGTTACAAAATTTACAGAATTCGTGTCATCGTGGTCAAACAGATTTTTCCAGATTGATATTTGTTATATCGAACAATTCAGCCAGTTTCTTTAGGCTGTCACTATAATTTTCCCGCTGCGACATGCCCTGCCGCAGGAATAACTCAAGTTTCGGATACATCGCGATGGCCTGGTCCAAGTCGGGATCGCTGCCAGCAACGTAGGCGCCAACGCTGATCAGATCGCGGCTGCGCTGATAGCGGGCATAAAGGTATTTGAAGCGGCGTACCAAATCGAAGTGCTCAGGGGAGATCAGGCTGGTCATGACCCGGCTGATAGAAGATTCAATGTCGATGGCCGGGTAGTGCCCTTGGTCTGACAGGTTGCGGGACAGCACGATATGGCCGTCGAGAATGGCGCGGGCGCTGTCGGCAATCGGATCCTGAGGATCGTCGCCTTCGGTCAGTACGGTGTAAAACGCGGTAATTGAGCCGCTGCCGTGCGTGCCATTGCCGGCGCGTTCTACCAGTTGCGGCAGTTTGGCGAATACCGATGGCGGATAACCCCTGGTGGCAGGGGGCTCGCCAATGGCGAGCGCGATTTCCCGCTGTGCCATGGCGTAGCGGGTGAGAGAGTCCATGATCAGCAGCACATGCTTGCCCTGATCGCGGAAATATTCTGCGATGGTGGTGGCATAAGCCGCACCCTGGAGGCGCAGAAGTGGCGAGGTGTCGGCCGGCGCAGCAACTACTACGGAGCGCGCCAGCCCCTCGTCGCCGAGAATGTGCTCGATGAATTCCTTGACCTCCCGCCCCCGTTCGCCGATCAACCCCACCACAATCACATCGGCACTGGTATAACGGGCCATCATGCCAAGCAGCACACTTTTCCCCACGCCGCTGCCGGCAAACAAGCCCATGCGCTGGCCGCGGCCGACACACAACAAAGCATTGATGGCACGCACGCCGACATCCAAACTCTTGCCGATGGGTTCGCGCTCCAGCGGATTGTAGGGCCGGCTCTGTAGCGGAACGCTGTATTCGGCCTGCAGTGGCCCCAGCCGATCCAGCGGCTGTCCGGCACCATCCAGCACACGCCCCAGCAGGTTGTGGCCAACCGGCATATGTTTGGCCAGATCGGCAATGCGCCGCCGCGGCCGTTGTACATTGCCGGGCTTTGGCGGCGCTTCGGCAACTTTCGTCGGTATCACCTTGGCACCTGGAGCCAGGCCATGGACGTCAGTGGCGGGCATCAGGAACAAGCGATCCCCAGCAAACCCCACCACTTCGGCCGCGACGCTGTTGCCATCAGGCAGAGAAACCGTGCAGCTGCTGCCGACTGCAAGCTTGAGGCCTACTGCTTCCATCACCAGCCCGGAAACTCTGGTGAGATGGCCGCTTAGCTGTAGCGGGGAAGAGCTGGCAACAAGCCGGCTGCAGTCCTGGAAAAAGCCGCGCCAGAGTTCGCTACGGTTCATGTCTGGTTTATTCAAGCCAATTCCCTTCCTGGCTGATGGCTACCAGCACATTTTGCCAGCGGCTGGGCAAAGTGGCATCAACCTTGCTGCCGGAGGTTTCCAGCCGACAGCCGCCACGTTCTATGCGTGTGTCCTCAAAGATTTTCCAGCCTGAATTGGACAGTTGGTCGCCCAGATAAGAGCGCACCAGAACGGCATCATCGGGATGCAAAATCATGTGAGCATGCTGATTAAAATGAGGCAGGCAGCGCATTGCTTCCTGTACGACTTCCAGAACCAACTCGGGGTGGATCTTCAGTGCCTGACAGATCATCTGCTTGGCGACGTCGAGCGACAGGAGCAGTAAGTCCTGGGCCACTTGCTGGTCGAACTGCTGTAGTTCTTGCTCCAGGTTGCCCAGCAACATCTGCAGGCGCTGCACTTCCACCTGAGCTTGGTTCTTGCCCATCTGATAGCCGGCGGCATGTCCTTCCGCTTGTGCCTGCTGACGAATGCGTTCGACCTGCTCCGTGGTGGGTAATATCACCGCCGGATTATTATCGAACTCAGGGTTTTTATCCGGTCCGGTGTCGTCAAATGAATCGAGTTCCCAGCGTTGGTAAGCGGATCGATGTTCTTTCTGGATGATGGGGTTAGACATAACTGTCTTCTCCCTTGCCGGCGATGACGATCTGGCCTTCTTCCGAGAGGCGGCGCACGATCTTCAGGATTTCTTTTTGCTCCGCTTCTACCTCGGACACCCGTACCGGTCCCTTGGCCTCAAGATCTTCCTCGAGCGCTTCACGAGCGCGCTGCGACATGTTCTTGAAGATTTTATCCCGCAATTCTTGCGCTGAGCCCTTGAGGGCGATGATCAGCGACTCCGACTGGATCTCGCGCAGCAGCAACTGGATACCGCGATCATCGATGTCTACCACATTGTCGAATACGAACATCTCGTCGATGATTTGCTGCGCAAGATCGGCATCGTGCAACCTGACGCCGTCGATCACGGTGGCTTCCAGAGTGGTGCCCATGAAATTAAGTATCTCCGCCGCGACGCGGACTCCGCCCATTGCGCTTTCTTTAATATTTTTGCCGCCGGACAGTAGTCTGTGCATGACATCGTTCAGTTCCTTGAGCGCGGTCGGTTGAATGCCGTCCAGGGTGGCAATGCGCAGCAGCACGTCATTGCGCAGCCGCTCGGTAAGATTTTTCAAAACATCGCTGGCCTGATCCCGTTCAAGATGCACCAGGATGGAGGCGATAATCTGCGGGTGCTCATCCTTGATCAATTCCGCTACTGAGGGTGCATCCATCCACTTCAATCCTTCAATACCGCTGGTGTCACCACCGTGCATGATGCGGTTGAGCAGGTTGTTGGCCTTATCATCACCGAGCGCCTTGGTAAGCACGGAGCGGATATAATCCGCCGAGTCCGTGCCTATGGCGGTTTTTTCTCCAGCAGCAGTGTGGAAGTCAACAAGCACGTTATGGACCTCCTCGCGTGAAATACCCGTGATATTAGCCATCGCCTCGCCGATCTTATGCACCTCCTTCGGCGACAGATGCTTGCATACTTCCGCCGCCACTTCTGCGCCCAGTGACAGCAGCAATATCGCGCTCTTCTGAAGACCCTCTTCGTTCATTTTGATACCCAATCCTTGATGACGCCGGCAGCCACCTTCGGATCTTCCTTGGACAACTGCTTGGCCGTTTCCAGCTTTTCCTCATAACTGACGAAGGCTGGCTTCTCCACGACATCCTCATTCACCGACGGTGTCGCACTACGGAATTCCATCAGCTTCCTCAGAAACGGGCGCAACAGACCCAGCAACAGGTACAGCACCAGCGCCGCGATCAGCAGATGTTTGCCGATCTCTTTCGCCCATTCCCAGCTAACTGGGTCTTTCCAGATCGGGACATCGGGTATGGCTTCTACCTCGGGCTCACTGAACGGACTATTCACCACGTTCAGGGTATCGCCGCGCTCTTTGCTGTAGCCCATCGCTTCTTTGACCAGATCATTGATTTTTGCTATTTCCTCAGCGATCAATGGCTTTTGCTCGATTTTGCCTTCGCTATCTGTTTCTTTGCGGTAATTCACCACTACCGCTACCGACAATCGTTTGATGCCGCCCAGCGGTTGCTGGATGTGCTGGATGGTCTTGTCCACTTCATAGTTTATGGTGGATTCCTTGTGAATATTGGCGGGAGCGGCGGGCGTGCCATCCTCGCCTGCGGCGGCGGTGATCGGTGCGGTTGCCGGCTCAGGGGGCTGGTTCGACAGCGCTCCAGGGACTCCGCTGGAGCCTTGCGGCCCGCTGCTGCTGGTTTCCGTGCTTTGCTGGCTGCGGATGGCCGCCGCATCAGAGTCGCGGCGGTTGGGCCGGTAGATTTCCTCGGCGCGTTCGGTGCGGGCAAAATCCACATCGGCGGTGACCTGTGCCCGCACGTTGCTGATCCCGGTAATGGGGCTGAGTATGGCCTCAA
>ERZ1292633.4756-Hain-H41-02um-R1-4756-length-12492-cov-18_pt1 | contig 12492 bp, 12 predicted proteins | sample MGYA00564406_ERZ1292633 | MGnify/ENA primary metagenome ERZ1292633 (study PRJEB36523, sample SAMEA6512639) | groundwater metagenome | collected 2019-01-08 | study: AquaDiva: Metagenomics assemblies of 32 groundwater samples
TTATACCTGTATGTCATGATATAAATTATATCATACCGTGATAGAAAATATATCACCTAAATTGAGCAATTCTTATACTTTGTCATTCCCCGATTCAATCGGGAAATCCAGTGCTTTTAAACAGGCTTAAGGATTAAAAGTTCCTTGTGTTATCACAGTCTATGCTAAATAAATCACCGGCAACCCTTGTGCCTGTGTTACCTGTTGCCCTTGCTCTAAAACACGGAATCTGAGCGCTGCCGTCAAACGCGACGTCTCTTTCTATCTGATAACTGAAGCTAAGCCCTGAGCCCGGTCTAAATCCTGGTAGCACTGTAGCCGCCTGAATCAAAGCTACATTGCCAGTCTGGTCGGCACCCGCAGTCCCTGTTGTCGGCGCATAGTTACCATTCTCAGCATAAAACTGTTCCTGAAGAAGCCTCAATGTCTCAAGGTTTGTATATGCCTCTGTCCTTGAAGCCCTTAGCTGCTGGCCGATATAAGCAGGGATTGCAATCATTGCAAGTATGCCGATAATGGCCACCACAATCAAAAGCTCGGTTAAAGTAAAGCCTTTTTTATTCATAATCACCTCTTGAAAGTGTTAAATATAATTAAAAAATAATCAATCATTTTTTTACAGGTTATCACTTCTCTGAGTAATATATTATTCATTATTGCTTTTCAATTTCAATTTTTCAACACCTTTTTCAAATATTCTATTACATAATATATTTCGGTATCGTCCAGACGAGGATAAAGAGGGAGTGAAATTGTTCCTTTCCCGATATCTTCAGCTATGGGGAAATCGCCTTCCTTATAACCAAAAGTTTCTCTATAATATTTAAGCAAGTGAATAGGCCTATAATTAACAGCCACCCCAATGCCTCTGTTCTGCAATTCATGCAGAATAGAATCTCGCTTGTCTTCTTGTACAAGTATTGTAAAAAGATGCCTTGCATGTTTTGAATCCTCTACCGTTTTCAGAAGTTTTAAATCTTTAATCCCAGCAAGTTCATCTTCATATATTTTCGATTTCCTATCCCTTTGTGACCACAGCTCATCAATCCTCTGAAGCTGGCCTATAAGGAGAGCTGCGTGGATATTATCCATGTTATATTTCCATCCGAGCACAGGCATATCCCAGTGCCTATATTGCTTTGTATATCTGTCTATCGCAGACTTATCAATTCCATGGAGTCTCAACATTCTAAGCAAATCTGCTTTTTCGGAATTGTTAGTGGTTATTGCGCCGCCTTCTCCTGAAGTTATATTCTTGGTCGCATAAAAACTGAAACATGCCGTATCCCCGAGTTCTCCGACTTTCATGCCATTTCTTTCGGATTCAATTGCATGCGCCGCGTCTTCTATGATTATAAGTTTGTATTTATCGGCAATAGTTCTTATCCTTTTCATGTCGCACATCTGCCCATAAAGATGCACTGGCATTATCGCCTTTGTTGTTTTTGTTATCGCCGCTTCAATGAGCTCAGCATTTATATTCCCTGTTTCTTTTTCAACATCAACGAATACCGGCGTGGCTCCTGCGTGAAGGATGGAGTTTGAAGTGGCGCAGAAGCTCATAGGAGTTGTTATGACCTCATCCCCCCTGCCGATGCCGTAAGCAAGAAGGCTCAGATGCAAAGCAGCAGTACAGCTTGTCACGCCTACAGCATGCTGCGCCTTAAGATATGAGGCAAACGAATTCTCAAACTCCGAAACTACCTGTCCTGTGGTCAGGAATATGGAATTTAAAACATCAGTCGCCCTCTTTATGTCGTCCTGTTCAATGTTGTGTTTAAAAAATTCTATTTTCATTTTTTAATACCAGATAATATTCCCCTTCTTATCCTTTACAGGCACCTTTCGCATTGACACCTGTTTCTCCCACACTGCCTTGTTATTTTTATACCACTCTATCGTCCTTTTTAAACCATCCTCGAATGAAACACCTGCCCTGAAACCAATAGCGTCAGATGCCTTATCAGTGGACGATATGTGTTTTTCTACTTGACCAAATCTCTCCTCCATGAAGTCAAGCTGGCTTCTGCCAAGCCCGAATACATTACATATCATTTCCGCAATTTTAAGAACGCTTATGCTTATGCCGCTTCCAACATTGAAGACCTCGCCTTTTACCTTTTCGATCGGGGCATGAACAGCCTTATCAACAGCCGCGGCTGTGTCGTCAACGTATATCCAGTCCCTTTCAGCAGTGCCATCCCCGTGTATGGTCAACGGCTCTCCAAGCAGTGCGCTTGTTATGAATCTCGGAATGACCTTCTCAAGGTGCTGCGAAGGACCATAGTTGTTGAACGGCCTTATGATAACGCCAGGAATATCATATGAAACAATATATGAATGCACAAGCCTGTCAGCTCCAGCCTTTGCAGCAGCGTACGGCGTGGTTGGATTCAAAGGATGACCTTCATCCATAGGCTCATAAAGAGCAGACCCGTAAACCTCGGATGTCGAGATATGGATAAATCTCTCTATCCTGTCAATATGCTTTAGAACCGCATTTGCAACAGACTGCGTCCCCAGAACATCCGTAACAAAAAAGACCCTGTTGAGATAGAGGGAGCGGGCAACATGGGTCTCTGCTGCAAAATGCACAACCACATCAGCGCGGCCGACAAGGTCGCTGACAAGGTCAAGATTGTTCACATCGCCGTACCAGAACTCAAACCTGTCAGAATTCCTGATGTCTAAAAGTATATTCTCTAAATTGCCCGCATAAGTCAGTGCATCAAGAACGATTATCCTATAGCCTTTATATTTTTTGAAAAGATGACTTACAAAATTACTCCCGATAAATCCTGCGCCGCCAGTAACAAGAATTGTTTTCATGATAAAGCCTCCTTAACAGATAATTGCTGCTTTATAATGCATCAGATGAATCTATTGTTTTATACATTAAAGCGATAGGAATATTTTGGAATAATATAACACTTTCAAATCTATAGCCCAAGCTTTTGGCATAATTTGAATCATTAAGCATACGCATCCATATCATATCTTTATATGGAACGTACATCTTTCCGGATAATATCACATATGAAGGCTTCAATGTTTTGCTTATTGTTTTAAGCGTATCAAGATCATATGGAAGCCATATAGCCTTTCTATCAGCATACCATGCCAGTTCCCAAGGCATGTCTGTTAAGATCAAGTCATCTTTATTTGTCAATTTCTTAACCTGTTCACCCATTGATATAAATGGATTTATCGGCTTAGGGCTTTTCCAGTAAGGAATTGCAGTAACAACAAAGGCTATTAGTCCTAATAATAGTCCTATTCTGCTATACTTTTTTAAATAATCATCCACATTAATTACAGAAACAATTATCATTATCGGGAAAAAGAACATGTAATAATACGGCACAGGCCCCATCGGAAGGAGTAAAACAGTTTGAACTATAATGGCGGCAACAGTAACAATTCTTAAAAATCGCAGTTGGGGATTTTTAACAGGCATAAAAAATGTTATCCCTGTTAGCAACAGAATAACAGGGTTGTAAAAGTCCATGGATTTTTCTATAAGCATTACAAACCAATGATAACTCTTTAATATCATCTCCCCGGGATGGCTCATGACGAACATGATGGGGTTAACATCGCTTATTTGTGTCCATACTGAATAAGTCGGGAAGCTTTTCGTAAACAATAAAAAACTGTAGCCGTATAATGAAAAAAATGGATTTCCAATAATTATGTAGTTTCTAATAAGATGTGGTGAAATACCTATTAAGAATCCTGCTGACAGTTTTCCTGCGTCGAGCAGTCTTCCTTTTATATTTTCCTTCCCATGAAAAATATACAGCAGGGAAAAAGCAAGGAAAACAAACTGGGTATTCGCCCTTACAAGATGCAAGAGGCCCAGCATTATTCCGTATATCAAATATCTGCCGGGATATTTAACATAAAAGTAAAAAAATGCAGCGTAAAGCGCTGAATACATAATATTAGGCTCAGCCTGCAGGCTGTGGTCAAGAAAACTCTGCATGCACAAAACCATCAGGGCAGACATTGTGCTTAGAAATACGTTTCTTGAAAGCTCGTAAGTCAGAAGATAAACCAATAGAATCAAAGCAACAAAAAATACACCATTAAACAAGACAATAGTAAAATCTGTCTGGCCAAATATTTTAAAGGATAATCCAAGAAAGTAAGGGTATCCCATCATCCGGGTGACTTCAGGCTGTGGAAGGGTTGTGAAAAAACGGTATGCAAGGGGCCTCAATACAGATGTGGAATAAGCATTGCCTTCATTAACATTTCTTGCCAGTTGAGCATAATCATGGCTGTCATTTATGACAAAACCATTAAAATGCAAGGCATAATTTGCGTACCATACTAAAACAGCAGCCAAAAAAACAAAAATTAAACCCGATTTAAATGGCGAGCTGATTGAATATTTCAAGATTTCTTTTTGAAGATTTTTATGACTTTGTTCCATAACATCCTTATAGTGACATTTACAAAACGAAAAGTTAAATAAAAGAAAGCCCTGCTCATTTTTAGAATCTCGCCAATGGATAAATACCATTTGCTGGAAAGTTTTATAACATTGCCTCCTGCTACTGATTGTGTCAACAGCAGTTTCAAGCCCACTAAACTTAAATAATATGAGAGATTTGCAAACATTGTGTCAAAGATCAATTCAATGCGGTCATTCCCATCCGGCACATAAGGGATATCGTCGCTCTCCCACATATATTGAACCCCGAAATTCTCCCAGTCTCCTTTGATAAGGATTTTCCCTTCAGGCGCAAGCATGTTATATACAGGGGTTCCCGGATATGGAGCAAGTGTATTAAAACGGACTGATGACAATGGAAGAGATCTTACTAATTTCATCGCATCCCAACGGTCTTTCCTTGTCTCTGTCGGCAATCCAAAAATTATAGTTGTTCCGACAGCTATGCCTTTATTAGCTGCTCTTTCTATCGCTTCAATAACTTCTCTGACAGTTTCTCCCTTATTAATAACTTTCATAAGTCTTTCGCTGCCTGTCTCGAGGCCATAATAAATAATCCTGAAGTTGGCTTCGACAGCCTTATCAAGTATCTCGTCCGTGGCATTATCTCCGCGCATTGAACCATGGAAAAATGCCTTTTTGTGCAAGCCGTTACTGATGATTGCGTCACAAAGCTCTATGAAGTGTTTCTTGTTGACAGAAATATTATCGTCCATAAGAAAAACAGATTTCTGTTTATATTTATTAATTAAAGTGGAGCACTCAGAAATTACTCTATCAACAGAATGGAAACGGTATTTTCGTCCGGAAATACTTCTCGCTGAACAGAATGTGCACCCATAAGGGCAGCCTCTTGAACCGAATACCCCGGAGAAATTAGGATATCTATTAAGATTCTTTTCAAACAGATGATAAGGGAAAGGGGGAATCTGATCGAGGTTTTCTATTAGAGGTCTGTCAGGGTTGTGAACAATACTGCCATTTTTTTTGTATGAGATTCCAAGTATATGCCTGAAGTCTTTTCCGCTAAGTATCAAATCAATAAGTTCTTTTAAAGTCTCTTCCCCTTCTCCCATTACAACAACATCAACGCCTTTCCTGAACAGCACTTCTTCTGGAACGACTGTTGGATGTATCCCGCCAAAGACAATTTTTGATTCGGGGTCAAGCACCTTAACCTTCCCTGCTAATTCATAAGCCCTGCCGCTATTTAAGGTCAAAACACTCAGGCCGATAATCCGCGGTTTGCGTAAAGCATATATTGCCTCGGACAATAGATTATCGTTAAGGGGGGTTATCTGCTCATCAATGATATTCACATGTTCAATACCTGATGCCATTAAATAGCCGACAAGGACACCAATGCTTGTGGGGAACGAAATATTTATAAGGGCGTTAATCTTCTTGTTTTGAGAATACTCGCTTATTTTAGGATTGATTAATAAGATATTTGCCTCCAATATCACTTCTCCTTCTTTTCTTCCATGCCAATAAAATCTTTAACAATAAAAGGAGGCCTTCTCCTTGATTCATCAAAGTTTCGCCAGAGGTATTCTCCTAATACTCCAAGCAATATCATTTGGACTCCCGATACTAAAAGAAGAACAACCATAAGTGATGTCCAGCCCTCTATAGTTTTAGAATAAAACAGCCGCGCGGCAATGACAATTAATGCATATATAAAACCTGTAAAAGCTATTGTTATTCCCAGAAAGGACATAACTCTCAAGGGGAAATAAGAAAATGATACAAATGTATCTATAAAAAGCTTAATCTTTTTGCTTAATGTCCATTTTGAAGCGCCCCTCTGCCTTGCGCCTTTTTTATAATAAACTACGGCCTGATTAAACCCGCTCCATAGTATAAGCCCGAATATAGAGGTATTTTTCTCTCCCATTGAAATAACAGCGTTTACTACCTTCCTGTCAATGAGAAATACATCAGTTCCGCTTTCCGGCATATTCTTAAGCGCAAACTTTCTGACAAGCTTATAGTACAATCTTTGGAAATATCTTCCTGAATCTTTTTCCCATTCTCTTACGCCGATCACAACCTCATGTCCACTCCGCCATTCATTTATCAATCGGTGAATAAGTTCGGGAGGATCCTGCAGATCGGCAGATATAAAAGTGCATGCGCCTCCATTTGAATACATAAGCCCGGCAAGGCAGGCTGCGTGACTGCCAAAATTTCTTGATAGGCTCAGGGCCTTTATGCGCTTGTCTTTAATTGAAAGTTCTCTTAAAACACGGAAAGAACTATCTGAAGAACCGTCATCGATGAAGATAAACTCGAAATCATATGCAGATTGATTTGCTACTTCATCCAATCGCTGATAGAGAATAGGAAGATTTTCCTCTTCATTATATATCGGGATAATTACAGATATTAAAGCCATAATAAAAATTGTTTTGGAATTATAAAATTGGTTTTTAGTTTATCCATTTTTCAATTTCATTTTTTATATTCCGTATTATTCTGCCTGGGACGCCTGTTACTAAAGAATAAGGCGGTATTACAGTTCCTTCTGTAATCACGGTCCCTGCCGCAATAATACTATGATGACCTATATGAACACCCATCAATATGGTCGAATGCTCCCCGACAAAAACATAGTCTTCTATAACAGTCCCGGATTTTTCAATTTCGTTGTATTTCCTTTCAGTTACACAACGTTTTACAGTCGAATGAGTGATTATATGGACGCCGCAGCTTATATTACACCCCCTGCCGATCTTTAAACCACCTATGCCGTCAATAACAGAAAAAGCTCCAATCCACGTTTCTTCTCCTATTTCAGGATTATTTATTATCCATGCATGGGGATTATATTTGTTAGGAGGAATTCCATGCTCATCAAATGTCATTGCCATAACTCCCTTATACATTGGATAACATATGCTTGTTCTTCTATGGTCATTGCTGTATACAGAGGCAGCAGAACCGTATTCTTTGTTATCCTTTCAGTTTCAGGTAGTGAAACCTTATGTTTACTATAACTCTCCTCCATGTGTATCGCCATAACTCCCCTTCTTGTAGCTATGCCTTTGTCGAGAAGTTTCTGCATTAATTCATCACGTGATACAGGCGTTGAATCAAGCAGTTCAATCCAGTAAGACTGATAATTATGAAAGGCGTACTCAGAGATTTTAGGGACTTTTAGACCTGTGATTTTGCTCAATTCTGTATTATAAAAATCTGCAATCTGTCTTCTTCTTTTTATGATAAACGGCAATCTTTTAAGCTGTTCTATACCGATTGCAGCCTGAATATCTGTCATCCTGTAGTTGTATCCGATTTCAAAGTATCTTTCTATAACAATTTTTTTTGAGTCATGCCGTTCAACATCTGAAACAGACATCCCGTGATGACGCAATTTTCTAAGCCTTTCTGCAATTTCAGGATCGTTGGTTGTTATCATCCCGCCTTCTCCTGTAGTAATTATCTTTCTCGGATGAAAACTGAAACACGCGATGTTGCCATGTCCGCCTATTTTTTTACCTTTATATTCAGAACCTATGGCACAAGCTGCATCTTCTATCAGCACAAGGCCGCGTTTTTCACATAAATCCATTATCGGATCAAGGTCAACAGGAAGTCCCATCTGGTGGACAGGCATAACAGCCTTAGTTTTTTTGGTAATAACCTTCTCAATTGTCCCTGCTGTGATATTACAGGTCTCAGGATCAATATCCGCGAAAACAGGCATCGCGCCTGCGTGCACTACTGAGTTCGCGGTTGCTATGAAAGACAGCGAAGGCACAATAACCTCATCTCCTGTGCTTATACCTGATACCACAAGCGCAGCGTGAAGGGCGGTAGTGCATGATGTTGTTGCAACTCCATATCTTGCGCCGACATAGCCGGCAAACATCTCTTCAAATTCCTTTACTTTCGGCCCCTGAGAAACCCAGCCTGAATGGATGGCTTCAACTGCGGCACTCTCTTCCTCAATGCCGAGATAAGGCTTTGCAATCGGTATATTCATTTGGGAGTTTCCCAGTTAAAAACAATATCCTCTTTCATCAGATCAGCCATGTCATATCCCTGAGATATAAACCAGTTGATAAACATATCAAGTCCTTTATCAATTCCTGTCTCAGCCCTGAATCCAAAGAGCTTTTCTGCCTTCTTAACTCCTGCAAAATGCCTTTTAACATCCCCGGGCCTTTCTTTTTCAAAAACCGGTTTTATGAGAAGCTTGCCTAGTTTTTTGTAAATCTTTTCCGCAAGTTTTTTTATGCTGACTTCTTCTCCGCGCGCGATATTAACAGTCTGCCCAATCATCCCGTCGCTTTCGGATGCTGCAAGAATACCTTTTACCGTATCAGAAACATAGGTAAAATCCCTCGTATGGGAACCGTCGCCAAAAATAACAGGGGGCTGATCATTAAGCGCTCTTAGGACAAATTTGGGGATCACTTCGCCGTATGCACCTTCAAGGTGTTCCCTCGGCCCATAGGTATTGAATGGGATGACAACAATTGATTGCATACCGTATGTCCTGTGATATGCGAGTGTGTATTTCTCGCCGGCGAGCTTGCTAGCGCCGTAAACTGTCGTGGGTTCGCAAGGATGCGCTTCGTCCATGGGGACATTAACAGCCGTGCCGTATACTTCTGAAGACGACACATACACAAATCTTTTTACAGAATTCTTAACCGCAGCCATGCACAGATTCAATGTTCCAGTAGCATTGACCTCATGATTTATTTCAGGGTCGTTAATGGAAACCCTGAGGCATTGAACTGCCAGATGATAAATAACGTCAATGCCTTTTGTAATACTAAACAAAAGATTTTTATCTCTAATATCGCCTTCTATAATTTCAACGTTATCTTTTCCGGCATGATGAGCTACATTTTCCTTTTTCCCTGACGAAAAATTATCGAGGATTACAATATGGTTGTCTTTTGCAAGTTCATCAACAAGATTGCTTCCGATGAAACCTGCCCCACCTGTAACAAGTATTTTCATGCCCCTAATCTTCATATTTTAAACCCTGTAAAACTCCTTAATCTTTTCCGAAATATAGACCTGATCTTCTTCTTTAAGTTCAGGATACATAGGCAATGACAATATCGCGCTGCAAGCCTTTTCTGTTTCCGGAAAATCACCTTTTTTATATCCAAAAACAGCAACTGCTTCCTGAAGATGAGCAGGATTTTTATAATGAATGCCCGTTCCTATGCCATTTTTTGAAAGATATTTCTGCAGTTCATCCCTTCTTTGACTTCGGACTACATACAAATGATAAACATGCAGCCGGTCTTTTGTCTCGGCAGGAAGCTCAAGAGGGGTATCTTTCAAAAGTGAATTATATATCTCTGCCCTTTCTCTTCTTTTACTGTTGTATCCATCGAGATATTTCAGCCTTATTCTCAAAATTGCAGCCTGTATCTCGTCCAGCCTGCCGTTATACCCTATAACAACATGTTCGTATTTTGATTTATGTCCGTGATTCCTGTATAAACGTATGAACTCTGCTGTTTTTTCATTATTAGTTATGACAATGCCGCCTTCGCCGTATGTTCCAAGATTTTTTGTAAAATAAAAACTGAAACAGCCGGCGTCTCCCAGTGTCCCTGCTTTAATGCCTTTATAAAGCGCGCCATGAGCCTGACATGCGTCTTCTATTACAGAAATCCCATACTGTTTTGAGATTTCTAATATCGGGTCTATTTCTACTGTCTGCCCGTACATATGAACAGGGATTATTGCCTTTGTCTTTTTCGTTATCTTTTTCTCGATCTCCTGTGGATTTATGTTATATGTTGCAGGGTCAATGTCAATAAAAACAGGCATTGCGCCGATACAGGCAATTGCCTCAACAGTTGCAAAGAAGGTATGCGGCGTTGTAATGACTTCATCTCCTTCTTTTATTCCGCAGCCCAAAAGGGCAAATTGAACAGCTTCAGTCCCTGAACCAACGCCTATTCCATATTTTGCGCCGCAAAAGGAAGCAAATTCCTTTTCGAATGACTGACAATTCGGGCCTATATACAGGTTCATTCCATCTAAAACATCGCCGATAGCCTTCATCACTTCATCTCTTATTGGTTTAAACCCTGCCTTGAGATCAACAAAAGGTATTTCTTTCATCTGCCTTCCTTTTCCTGATACGGCGGCCACATATATGGCTTTTCATAAAAACCTTTGCGGCATGTCAACTGATCAATTCTTTTAATAACTTTTGCGGGGTTTCCTGCAACAACGCTGTCAGGGGGAACATCCTTTGTTACAACAGAACCGGCGCCTATAAGACTGTTCCTGCCGATTTTGATACCAGGGAGTATTGTGGAGTTAGCTCCGATCCTGACATAATCTTCAACTACAGCGCCGCCCTTACATTCTTTGTAACGCGGACACCCCATAGGATGCGGATCATCTGTAAAAACAACATTTGGCCCGACAAACACATATTTGCCGATTGCTACCATCTCCAGAAAACAACTGCTGTGGATCCTGCTGTAATCGCCTATCCTGTTCCCAAATTCAAGGACAGAATTCGTGCCGATGCTTACATTATTGCCGATAATATTGTCTTCCCTGATGGATACTCCCTGGCCTGTCTGAAAATAATCTCCGATTCCGCTTCCTGCATAAATAGTGGTAAATGGCCTTATCTGCCCGTTACCGCCGATCTTTAATTGTAAATCTCCCGAATCAGCTCCGCGAGGAGGCTTGCCTATAATAGACGGCGGCTCTATCAATGTCTCATTACCGACTATAACATTAGGGTAGATGATATTTTTCATAAATTTATTTTAATGCCGCCTTTTTTCAGTGACTTATCAGCGGCCTCAAGAATCCTTACCACCCTTAAACCTGCCTCTCCGTCAGTTATAGGTTTTTTCTTGTTTCTTATGCACTCAGCGAAATGCTCGATTTCCACCTTTAATGCCTCTTCATTGGTAATTGCGGGCGCATACATATCCCCTATCCTGTATTGCACCATACTCTGATAAACTGATTTCTCGTTAGCCTTTGAAAGCGTAATCCCCTTATCATAAATCTTTATCTTCTCAGCCGGGTCAAGGTCATCAAATACAACCATCTTTTTGCTTCCGCCGATTATGACCTTCCGTATCTTAACAGGCGACATCCAGTTGACATGGAAGTGGGCTATGAGGTTATCCTTAAATTTAACAGTAACGTATGCCACATCCTCAAGACCTTTCGGAGTATGGCTTGCGCCTGTTGCAACAACGCTCACCGGTTTTTCTCCAACAATGAAGTCCATTATCGAAAGGTCATGCGGAACAAGGTCCCAGATTACGTTGACATCATGCTGAAAAAGGCCTAAATTAACTCTGACAGAATCAAAATAATACATCTCCCCGAGTTCCCCTGCTGATATAAAGTCCTTAATCCTCTTTACAGAGCCTGTATATATGAATGTATGGTCAACGAGAAGGGTTAACCCTTTTTTATTTGCGAGCTCAACGAGTTTTTCCGCTTCCCGGACAGTTGAAGCAAATGGCTTTTCAACAAGCACGTGCTTGCCTGCTTCAAGAGCTTCCCTTACAAGTTTATAATGCGTAAAAACCGGCGTGGCCACTGCTACGGCATGAACATCTTTATCCTTTAATAAACTCTTATAATCAGTCGTTACATTAATAGATGGATACCTCATTTTAATGCGTTCAAGTTTCTCCCGGCTTAAGTCGCAGGCAAATTTTATATCAGTGTTGTAATTGTCGCTGAAATTTCTGATGAGATTTGGCCCCCAGTAACCGCAGCCTATAACGCCGACTTTTATATCCTTCATGCCTTTTTCTTAATCCCCTTATTCAAAATCAAGCCCATAGTAACGTCCGCATATTTTACATTAAATCCCATCTTATTATAAAAGTCCATTGCCATTCTATTGTTAGCCTGTGTTCTGACAGTGACCGTCTTCATCCCATTTATATCAAACCATTTTAATGCCCTGCGCATAAGACTGCTTCCTCTCCCCCTGCTTTGTGCTTTCGGAACCACACCGATAAGAGGTATATCTCCTTTATTCTTGGACATCTTTTTGCAGGTGA
>ERZ1292633.4757-Hain-H41-02um-R1-4757-length-12490-cov-5_pt1 | contig 12490 bp, 14 predicted proteins | sample MGYA00564406_ERZ1292633 | MGnify/ENA primary metagenome ERZ1292633 (study PRJEB36523, sample SAMEA6512639) | groundwater metagenome | collected 2019-01-08 | study: AquaDiva: Metagenomics assemblies of 32 groundwater samples
CAGTTGGCGGACGAGTATAATATAAATCATCATGGATTCTAAAATCGTTCAACAAATTTTAGAAAAGAACAAAGAAGATTATGAAAGGCTGGCAAATGAATTTTCCGCCTCGCGTTTTTTGAATTGGCCGGAAGTGGAAATTCTGGCCGAAGAGCATTTAAGGACGGAAATGCGAGTTTTAGATTTGGGTTGCGGCAATGCCCGGCTTTATCCAATCGTTAAAAAACACCAAGCCCAATATCTAGGCATAGACAATTGCAAGGCCTTATTGAAAATAGCCAAAGAAAATTATCCTGAAATTGATTGTCGCGAGGGGGAAGTTACCAATCTTGAACTAGAGACCAATTCTTTTGACATCATTTTTTATATCGCGGCTTTGCATCATTTACCCTCTTTGGAGTTAAAAACGGCGTCGCTTTTAGAATGCTTTCGAGTTTTGAAGCCAGGCGGTTTGCTTATTTGTTCGGTGTGGAATTTGGTGAATCCCGAGCGCATCTTAGAGCAGGGGACTCAGCGAGTTAAAAACTCTAAATTATACGCAGGTTTGGGATTGCGCGATTTTTTGATTCCTTGGAAAACTAACGACGGCGCGATTATTTACCGTTATTATTATGTTTTTACCCAAAAAGAATTAATGGAATTATTAGTTGCTGCCGGTTTTAAGATTGAGAAAATTATAAACGGTAGAAATATAGTCTGCGTAGCCAGAAAATAAGGGACTTCAATCTGCTTGCTAGTTTGATAATAAAGGGCATTAACCCTGTGTTATCTGCGTTTACTCGGAAATGAAAATGAAATTTTCATTTCGCTCGCTCACTTGATAATAATTTATAAATATATTCTATGATTGGTGTTTTTGATTCGGGACTCGGAGGGTTAACCGTAGTAAAGAAGATTTTTGAATACTTGCCAGATTATCAGGTGGTTTATTTCGGTGATACGGCTAGAACGCCGTATGGTGGCCGCGGCCCAGAAACTATTAAAAAATACGCCCTGGAAGATTTAGATATTTTATTAAGGATGGGCGCCCAATTAATTGTGGTGGCTTGTAATACGGCCTCAGCCGTAGCTTTTGACGAATTAATTAAAAAGTCGCCCGTACCGATTTTAGAAGTAATAACCCCGGCAGTGGAGCAGGCGATAAAAGTGACTAAAAATAAAAAAATAGGCATTTTGGGCACGCGCGCCACGGTTAATAGCGGCATTTATCAGCGTTTGATTGCCGAACGCGACAAATCCATCAAGGTTTTTGCTCAAGCCGCCCCGCTTTTAGTCCCTTTTATTGAAGAAGGACAACTAAAATCGGTCGAGCTTAAGAGAATTATTAGAAAATATCTTTGGTCTTTAAAACAACAGCAAGTTAATACTTTAATTTTGGGCTGCACGCATTACCCTTTTATTAAAAAATTAATCAGTTTAAAAATTGGTCGGCGCGTGAATATTATTGACCCTTCTACCGAAGTAGTTTTAAAGCTGAAAGAAATGATTGAAAATGATCCTAATTTGGCCGCCAGTTTAATTAAGAGCCAAGATCATAAATTATTCGTTTCTGATTTAACCGGAAATTTTGTTAATTTATCCAAGAATTGGCTTAAAATTAATTTGCCGATTAAGGAAATTAAAGTGAATAAAGGGTATTAACCCTTTGTTATCTGTGTTCGCTCGGAAATGAAAATGAAATTTTCATTTCACTTACTCGCTTAATAATAATTAAATGAAAATTTTAGGCGTTGATTACGGGTTAAAACATATCGGTTTGGCGATAGGCGACAGCGAATTAAAAATAGCTATGCCGGCTGGCGAATTAGATAATGATAAAAATGATTCAGTTATAAAAGAAATCATTGATTTTGTTAACGCGAATGGCGCGCAAGAAATCGTAATCGGCCGGCCGCTTAGTTTAGAAAACAAGGTTACCGAGCAAACCGAATTAACCGATGAATTTATTGAAAAACTTAAAAAAAGTTTCCCGCGAAAAAAGATACACATTTTTGATGAACGCTTAACGAGCCAATTAGCCGAACGGCTTGATGCGTCCGGCGACCACATTCACGCTTCGGCCGCCGCGGTTATTTTAGACGATTTTTTCAGCAGATCGTAATTTATAATTCTTAATTCGTAATTCTAATTGACATGTTGTTGACTTATATATTTATTTTTATAATCAGCTTGTTTTTAACGATTATTTTTACGCTATTAATAAAAAAGATAGCGTGGCGTTTTAAGATTATTGACGACCCGTCTTTGTCGCCGCAGAGAAAAATACATCAGCAACCCGTGCCATTATTGGGCGGTTTAGCGATATTTACAGCGTTTTTTTTGACTTTATTGATAGTAAAAGAAATTGGCTGGTGGCCGATAAAAAGCCATATTCTCAACAAAAATCTTTGGGGCTTCTTTTTCGCGTCCGGTGTTTTAATGATCGGCGGTTTTTTAGACGATAAATATAAGCTTAAACCCCGACAACAAATTATTTTTCCGCTATTGGCTTGTTTGATAGTTATTATATTCGGTATCGGCATTCGTTATATTAATAATCCGTTCGGCCACGGTTATTTGTATTTAGATTCGGTCAGGCTGGAAATTGTGCGATGGCAGGGGACGCCGCTATATTTTACATGGCTGGCCGATATTTTTACTTTAGTTTGGCTGATGGTTTTAATGTACTCAACAAAATTGCTTGACGGTTTGGACGGCTTGGTTTCCGGTGTAAGCTTTGTCGGTTTTTTAATTATTTTCGCGCTTTGCGCTTTAACCAAATTTTTGCAGCCGGACGTTGGCATTTTGTCTCTAATCGCCGCTGGTTCATTTTTAGGATTTTTATTTTTTAATTTCCATCCAGCGAAGATTTTTCTTGGCGAAAGCGGAAGTTTGTTGGCCGGTTTTACGCTAGGATTATTGGCCATTATTTCAGGAGGGAAAATAGCCACTGCTTTGATGGTGGTCGGCATCGCGGTTATTGATTTGCTCTGGATTTTCATTAAACGGTTATTAATTGACAGAAAATCTCCCTTTGGCGGGGGCGTGGATCATTTGCATTTTCGTTTATTAAATTTGGGTTGGTCGCAGAAAAAAATTGTTTTGTTTTATTCTTTAATTGCTTTCGGCTTCGGCCTTGTTTCCTTGTTTATTCCGTCAACAATTATTAAAATCGCGATCCTCATCGTCCTTTTTCTCTCAATATTTACGGTAATTACTTTGACTAATATCAAAAGCCATGATTAAACGAATTTGCGTAGTTTCATTATTTTTAATCGCCTTATTTTTTTTAGGCAACTATATTTTGAAGGCGAATGAATATAAAAAAGCGACGATCATCATAAAAGACAAAATTGTTTTGGCAGATGCGGCTGACACGCCTTATAAATTATCTAAAGGTCTTTCCGGTCGCGAGAATTTAGCCGAAAATCAAGGCATGATTTTTATCTTCGCCCAAAACGGATTTTATTCTTTTTGGATGAAAAAAATGAATTTCCCCTTGGATATTATTTGGATCAGAGACAACAAAATAGTTGAAATAATTAAAAATGCTTCCGTTCCCACCGATAACAATATACCTATTTATAAGCCGCAAAACGAGGCCAATATGGTTTTGGAGGTTAATCACGGCGCGGTTGATAAATACAATTGGCAGATAGGCGATAGCGTTCAAATAGATTTTGACAGATAGCGTTAAAGCGAGTATAATATTTAAAGATTTAAACTTACTAAGTTAATTTTTCAATAAAACTAAAAATGGAAGAAGACAAAGACTTAGAAGACAAAGATTTATTAGTTTTCGCGGAAACCAACTTTCGCAATATTAAAGAAAAATTCGGCATTAGGGTGGACGATCGCCGCCGCCATGTTTATTTGATTGGCAAAACCGGCACAGGCAAATCAACCGCCATGGAGAATATGATTTATCAAGATATTCAGGCTGGCCGCGGTTTGGCCATTGTTGATCCGCATGGAGATTTGGCGGAAAAAGCTTTAAATTTTATCCCTTCTCACCGCGTTAATGATGTTATTTATTTTAATCCGGCAGATGTTGAATATCCGATCGCTTTCAATATTTTAGAAAATATCGGGGTTACTCATCGACACTTGATTGCTTCCGGACTCGTTGGTGTTTTTAAAAAAATTTGGGCTGATTCATGGGGACCGCGATTGGAATATGTTTTGCGCAACGCGATTTTGGCTTTATTGGAATATCCGGGCTCTACGCTTCTCGGAGTTATGAGATTATTAGTTGATAAAGAATTTAGAAATAAAGTAATTGCCCGTTTAACCGATCCGGTGGTTAAATCGTTCTGGGTTGACGAATATTCTAAATATCCGGATCGTTTTCAATCTGAAGCCATCGCGCCAATTCAAAATAAAGTTGGTCAATTTTTATCAACGGCTCTCATCAGGAATATCGTCGGCCAAGTGCAGTCTAGAATTGATATGCGCGATATTATGGATTCAGGGAAGATCTTAATTATGAATATGTCAAAAGGAAGAATCGGCGAAGATGCTTCAGCGCTTTTAGGCGCGATGATGATTACCAAATTACAATTAGCGGCTATGAGCCGCGTTGATGTTCCGGAGCCGGAAAGAAAAGATTTCTTTTTATATGTTGATGAATTTCAAAATTTTGCCACCGAGTCCTTTGCTAATATTTTGTCTGAGGCCAGAAAATATCGTCTTAATTTAACCCTTGCCCATCAATATGTCGCTCAGTTGGATGAGAAAGTGGCATCGGCGGTATTCGGCAACGTTGGGACAATTATTGGTTTTAGAATCGGCGCGGAAGACGCGGAGTTCTTAGCCAAAGAATTTGCTCCTAAATTTGATGAAACCGACCTGGTTAATCTCTCTAATTACGATATTTATCTTAAATTGATGATTAACGGAGTGACTTCCGAGCCTTTCTCTGCCACAACATTGCCGCCTCTATTTAAATTGGAAGGAAATCGCGATAAAATCATACGCGTTTCGCGCGAGAGATACGCCGAACCGCAGGCCATGGTTGAAGAAAAAATAATTCGCTGGGCGTCAGGCTCATCTGAGGATGTTGGCCCGGAGGGAAGCGACTCGGCAACGAATAAAACGACTTTTGAAGCAAAATGCAATAATTGTGGAACAACGGTTTTTGTGCCTTTTATGCCGGACGGCGTAAGGCCGATTTATTGTAAAGATTGTTTTAAAAAGATTCGAGAACAAAAACCAACGAATAAACCAATCGCGATTAAAGAAAAATAATCAATGAAAAAATATATAAAACATTCAATTATTATTTTTTCTTTATTGATTGGCCTTTTTTTAATTATTTGGCTGTACGATCATTTTGGATTGCGCGATATTTGGTTTCAGTTTAAAAAAATACAACTATGGCAATGGTTATTGGTTTTTATCTTAACCATCTTAATATTGTTTTTTAAAACACTGCGTTTAAAATTCATCATAGAAGATGTGATAAGCCGGAAAATCCCTTTTAAAACTTATCTTAAATCTCGCCTAGTCGAATTCACTATTAGTTATTTGTTGCCCACGGTGATTGGCGGAGAATTACCGCAAGCGTATGTTTTAAAAAAAGACGCGGGCGTTCCTGTGATGAAAGGACTGTTCTCCGCGTTAATTGAAAAAATTATCGATGCTTTATCATTTTTTGTATTGATATTTTTTACGGGCATATTTCTTCTTATCGGAGGCAAATCTTTTTTTGGCTGGCTTATTCTCATTTTGACCCTCGCCCTTTTTTTAATCCTTTATTTTTTAATGGAATTAGTCGGCGTTGACAAGTTATTGCTTTTTTTAAGCAAAATTTTAGGACTTAATAAGGTTAAATATAAATCGGATGTTGTCGGCAAAACAAGCGTAGGTGAAAGAATCACAACTCTGGGCAAAGAAGCATCAGTTTATTTGCGTAGAAGAGGAACTCGCTTATATTGGACAATTATTTTTACTCTTATAAGTTTTGTTTTTTGGTTTTTGCAGGCCTATGTCGTATTATCGGCTATGGGGTTGCGCATCCAAATTGATGAAATGCTGATTGTTAAAATATTAACCCTTTTGTCTACTTTTTCTCCCATTCCCGCCGATATTGGCGCCTTTGAAGGAGCTTATGTTGTCTCGTTTGGTTTGATCAATCTTCCTGTTCAGGCGGCAATCGCCCTGAGTATCGTTATGAGGTTTTTTGATTTTATTTTAATTATAATTGGTATTTTTATTATTATTCATTATACGCGAAAATTGGTTTTTAATTTTGCCGGTTTATTGGAAAAAGGGGACGAAAATAATGGCGTGAACGCGAATGGAGTTAACGAATCTTTTGAAGAAAAAGAATTATAATTTTTTATGTATTTTTCCGACGAAGTTAAAAATAAATTCATTCAATTTTTTTTGAATAAAGGCCACGAATTAGTGTCCTCTTCTTCTTTAGTTCCCGCCGATCAAACCGCGCTTTTGACAACAGCGGGCATGCAACAATTTGTGCCGTATTTATCCGGCAAGGTTGAGCCGCCGTATAGACGGGCTTTGTCCATACAAAAATGTTTTCGAACAACCGATATTGAGGCTACGGGCGACGCTTCACACCATACATTTTTTGAAATGCTCGGCAATTGGTCTTTTGGCGATTATTATAAACAGGAATCGATTGATTGGGCTTTAGAATTACTAACAAAGCATTACGGCATAAATCAAAGTCTTTTATGGGTAACCGTTTTTGGCGGAGAGAAAGAAATTCCCAAAGACGAAGAAGCAATTAAAATTTGGCATTCCCTCGGCATACCAGAAGAACGAATCGCGCTATTAGGAATGGACGATAATTTTTGGGGTCCGATCGGCTCAATTGGGCCCTGCGGCCAATGTACGGAAATATTCGTTGACCGGGGAGAAAATTTTAGAATTCAACCTTTCGTCGCGAAAGAATGCGGACCCGGCTGCAAATGCGGCCGTTTTGTTGAAATTTGGAATTTAGTTTTCATGCAATACAATAAAACCGCAGAAGGACAATATGAAAAATTGCTCGCTAATAACGTGGATACGGGCGCCGGGCTCGAGAGATTAACCGCTGTTTTGGCCGGAAAAACTTCGGACTACGAGACCGATTTGTTTGAGGAAATTATCAATAAAATTAAAGAAATTTCCGGCAAAGAATATAATAATAACGAAAAACCGTTTCGCATTATTGCCGACCATATTCGCGGAATATGTTTTTTGATAGCAGACGGAGTTTTGCCCAGCAAGGACGATCGGGGTTATATTTTGCGTCGGCTTATCAGGCGAGCGATGCGTTACGGTAGATCTTTGAATATTGCAAACAAATTCCTTGTTTTTTTAGCCGAGGTTGTCATAGATCGTTTTAAGTCAGATTACCCCGAGCTCGAACAGCATCGCCAAGATATTATGAATATTATCAACGAAGAAGAGGATAAATTTAATAAAACTTTAGACGATGGACTAAAGGCGCTCAAAAAGATTTTCAATAAAGTAATAGGCGGAGTGGATCCGGACAATCTACCAGAAGAATTAATTATTAGAGATAATGTAATTAGAATTGATGGGCAAGAAGTCTTTCATTTATATGAAACCTATGGTTTTCCTCCAGAACTTTCTCAAGAAATTATGACTGATTGGGGGGTTAAATTTGACGATCAAACAATGAAAGAATGCGAAGAGGCTTTGAAGCGACATCAAGAAATGTCGCGAGCCGGCGCGAAGAGTAAGTTCGGCGGTGTGGGCGAGTGGGGTGAAAAAGTAGCGCCCCATCATACGGCTACGCATCTGCTTCAGGCCGTTCTTCGTCAAGTTTTGGGCGATCATGTTCATCAGGCCGGTTCGGATCTAACCCCGGAAAGATTAAGATTTGATTTTACTCACTCCAAAAAATTAACCGCCGAAGAAATTAAAGAAGTAGAACAATTGGTCAATGACAGAATAAAAGAAAATTTAGAAGTAATAATGCAAGAATTGCCGTTTGAAGAGGCGGTTAAGTCCGGCGCCATGGCCTTTTTTAAAGAAAAATATCCAAAAATCGTTAGAGTTTATAGTATAGAAAATTTTTCTAAAGAGATTTGCGCCGGTCCTCATGTTAAAAAAACAGGAGAAATAAAAAATTTCAAAATTATTAAATCGGAAACCAGCGGAGCGGGCATACAAAGAATAAAAGCAATCGTTAATTTTAATTAAATAAAGGGTACTAAACCCTGTGTTATCTGCGCTCGCTCGGAAATGAAAATAAAATCTTCATTTCGCTCGCTCGCTTGATAATAAAATAAAGATATGGCTATTGCAAAAAAACTCGTTAATCATTTGGAAAAAAATAAAATTAAACACACGGTCATAAATCATAAAATCGTTTATACTGCTTATGATTTGGCTCAAACCCTAAAAGTCAAATTAAACGAAATTGCAAAAACCCTCATTATTAAAGCCGACAAAAATTATGTCTTAGTCGCCTTGTCGGCTAATCAGATGTTGGATTTGGGTAAATTAAAGAAATTATTGAAAGCCAAGAAAATTGGAATCGCCAAAGAAAATGTGATGAAAAAGATTTTTAAGATTAAACCGGGAACCATCACCCCCTTTGGCAGTCTTTATAAGCTCCCTGTTTATTGTGAGAAAAATTTAACCAAAATAAAAGTTGGTATTTTGGGCGGGGGTAGTTATAGGGATTCCGTAAAAATACGAATATCAGACTTTGTTAAATTAGAAAAACCGATTATTGGGATTTTCGGGAAAAAAAGATAATAATGTATAATGTATAATGTAAAATTAGAAAAATTTGAAGGGCCTCTCGATCTTTTATTGCAGATTATTGAAAAGAATGAATTTGATATTACTGATCTCTCTTTGGTTAAAGTGGCAGACGAATTTGTTGGTTATCTGGACGAGATAGGCGAGAGCCGTCCGGAAGAGATGGCTGATTTTTTAATAGTCGCCGCCAAACTGCTTTTGATTAAATCAAGATTATTGCTGCCCAGTTTAGAGGTTAGCGATATAGAAGACGACACTATCAACCTCGAAGACCAGTTAAAAATTTATAGAACTTATTTATTGGCCGCCAGGGGTCTCCAGAAAATTATTAACAAAAAAAGATTTTTTTATACGCGAGATAAATTTCCGCGAACCATTAAACCAATTTTTTCGCTTCGCGAAGGCATAACTCCGTCGATATTGGAGAGCGCCCTTAAACAAATAGTAAATTTTTGGCAAAATCAGATTAAATTCTCCCAAAAAACTATTAAAAAGATTATATCTTTAAGGGAAAAGATCCATTATCTTCTCGGATTGGTTAAAAATGTTGATCAGCTTAAACTTGACGAAATTGTGTCTGGTTTGCAAAATGACGAAGTAGTTGTCACTTTTATCGCCACCCTAGAATTAGTCAAAAGAAAATTTGTTTTAGTTAATCAAGAAGGATTATTTTGTCCAATCGTCATTAAAAAATATATAGAATAACTTATGCTAAAGAAAAAAATAGAAAGCTTATTGTTCGTTTCCGACAGACCATTAGCCATTAAAGAATTGGCTAAAATTTTACAAGTCAAAAATTCCGAAGTAGACGCGGCTATTAAAGAATTAGTAGACGAATACAATTTAAAAAACGGAGGAATAATGATTCTTTATAACGACCAAAAGGCGCAAATGGCCACCGCTAGCGATAGCAGAGAGGTGATAGAGGGTTTTCTTAAAGAAGAATTGCATGGCGATTTATCGCCCGCTTCTTTGGAAACTTTGTCTATTGTTGCTTACCGCAGTCCCATCGCTCGCGAAGAAATCGAACAAATCAGAGGCGTTAATTGCGCTATTATTTTGAGAAATTTATCCGTTAAAGGTCTTGTTGAAACAGAAAATATTTCAAATAAGATTTATTACCGTCTTACAGTGGAAATGATGAAATATTTAGGATTTACCAAGCTTAACGAGCTGCCAAATTATGAAGAACTGCATCGATTAGAAATACCAATCAGTTTATTATCGGTATCGGCTCCTGTCGAAAACGCGCCGAGCCAAGAAAATTCAATCCGCCAGCTGGCGGATGAAGATTTGGAAAAATTACCTGCCCGCCGAAGCCTCGGCGAAGGTGGGGAAATTAAAATTTAATTTTTAAAATGATCGTCAATTTCATTATTAGTTTTATTATCGGACAGACCGTTGTTGCTCAGCCGTCTTTTTTTTACCCCGAAGTTGTTAACCGTTCGGTGGCCATTAATCAAAGCTTGGGCGTTAAGGTAGACGCTAAAAGCGCTGTTGTTTATGATGTCAAAAAAAATAATATTCTTTCTGAAAAGAATCCCGATCAAATATTGTCTATTGCGAGCTTAACCAAATTAATGACCGCTTTGGTGGTTATTGAAAAGCAGCCCGATATGAATTCTTTAGTGGAGATAAAAACAGAAGACGACGCTGAAGAATCAAAGATTAATATTCATCAAGGCGATAAGGTTATATTAAAAGATCTTTTAAAGGCCTCATTGACTAGATCTGCCAATAATGCCACTAAAGCAATGGCGCGCAATGTTTTTGGGGATTTAAAAACAGCAGTAGCAAAAATGAACGAAAAAGCCAGCCAATTAGGCTTGACTAACACGCGCTTTTCAGATGTTACCGGATTAGATCCGGCCAATCACTCAACCGCCAAAGATTTAATAAAAATATTTTTAGCCGTGCAAGCTAACAAAGAATTGCGAAATATTTTGATAAAATCAAAAGATAATATTAATATTATTGGTCCGGATGGACGCGCAAGAACACAATACCTTACAAGCACCAATAAACTATTAAAGAGTTTTTTAAATTTTGAAGGAGCCAAGACCGGATTTTTAGAAGAAGCAGGCTATTGTTTTATCGGGGAAATTAATGATAGATCTAAGGATAACGACATTATAGCGGTTTTATTGGGTTCTCCGACCGACGAGACGAGATTTCAAGACGCCAAAAGTTTATTTTGGTGGGCGTTAAAAACCGCGCAAAACAACAAATGATTTTTTATTTTTTTTGTGGTAGAATGAATTACGAGAATATTAAGTTTAAAATAACCCAAATAATTTATGGCAAATAAACCAAAATTAATCGTGGCTAATTGGAAAATGAATCTGGGACACGAAATTTCCAAGTTTTTAGCCAATGATATAGCGGCCGGACTCCTCGATTATTCATTTAATAATTTAAAAATTATAATTTGTCCATCGTTTATTTCTCTTCAAGAAGTTAATGAAATTTTTAAAAAATCTAAATTAGATATTAATATTGGAGCTCAAGATGTGTTTTGGGAAGCGCCCGGCGCTTATACTGGCGAAATTTCTCCCATATTCTTGAAAGAGATAGGTTGTCATTATGTGATTATTGGCCATTCCGAACGCCGATTTTATCTTCACGAAACAAACAATATGATTAATCAAAAAATTAAATCAGCTTTAGCCGAAGAAATCACTCCAATTTTATGTGTTGGTGAAACGCAAGAAGAACGCAAAGAAGGGACTGTTGATCATCTGATTATTGGGCAAATAAAGGATGCTTTAGAGGGAGTTGTTTTCAGTCCGAATCAAAAAATTATTATCGCTTACGAACCGAATTGGATTATTGGCACCGGCCAAACTCTATCTCCCGAAGAAGTTGCGCGAATTGTACGATTAATCAAAAAATATTTCACCGATCATTATTCTTCAGAGTTCGTAGAAAATAGTTTAATGGTTATATATGGAGGCAGTATAAATAGCCGCAATATAAAATCTTTCGTTCAACAAGAGGTAATTGACGGTTTTGGCGTGGGTGGCGCAAGCTTAAAGGCGGATGAATTTATAAAAATAATTAAATCAGTATGATAGTTAATATAGTATTATTTATTTTTATTTTTGCGTTATTGGGCAGAATTATCATATTATTGTTGAGTAAATTTTCGTTGGCAGCGTCTATAGATCTAAAACAATTACCACAAGAAAAACATTATCAGATTAAAAGACAATTAATTTTAAATTATCTTGGGCGTAATATAAATTCATTAAAATTGAGGATTAAAAATCGAGTCCATCGCTCAATAAATGGTTAGTTTAAATTCTGGCAGGCCTGCCCCCTCACTTGCGGTACAAGGGCAAGTCATTCCCTGTGCCGAGAAAATATCAATTGACTGTTTTCTTAGAAAAATAAGCTTGAATTGCAAGTGAGGGGCTTGATTTTTTATTTTTAATTTGGTACAATTTAAAAATTGCGTCCAGGTAGTCCTGCCCGCCTTAGCCAAAGCCCATCTAGCTCAGCTGGTAGAGCAACTCCATGGTAAGGAGTAGGTCGTCGGTTCAAATCCGACGGTGGGCTCTGGCTTTGGCAGGCGGGACAAACTATGTGGGCGGGTGCCGGAGTAGTCAAACGGATCAGACTGTAAATCTGACGCCTTCGGGCTCCGTAGGTGCAAATCCTACCCCGCCCATTTAAATCAATAGGTTAATAGGTTCATTGATTATAGAGATTTACTGCCCGACGTTGAATCTGCCGACATAGCTCAGCTTGCCCCGCCTATTTAAGG
>ERZ1292633.4760-Hain-H41-02um-R1-4760-length-12488-cov-7_pt1 | contig 12488 bp, 12 predicted proteins | sample MGYA00564406_ERZ1292633 | MGnify/ENA primary metagenome ERZ1292633 (study PRJEB36523, sample SAMEA6512639) | groundwater metagenome | collected 2019-01-08 | study: AquaDiva: Metagenomics assemblies of 32 groundwater samples
GCGGCGTGATGACGGCGAACTACGCCGAAACGGCATTTTACCACGGGCTGATAGCGGATGAAGTCCCATTCGTTTCGTGTCGCCTCGCTCATCAACGTGCAGCCGCCGTTGCCGCCGAACTGAAGGGTACGGCCAACGTCACCCACCGTGTCGGTATAGACGTAAAATACTAACCCATCAACCGAGATTCTAAAACTACTACCATCAACGCTTTCAAAGCGGTATGTGCGAAATTCGTTAAGATCCAGATCAACTAGAAAGAAGTCACCAGAATCAGACACGATCGCATCGCCGGTGATGAAGACCACATCTTCGATGTTATGATACTGATTGGAAAAGCGTGCGTCGCAGGAATAAAAAAACGGCGATCGCGGATTGTTCGAGCGGAAGCGCCACTCGACCCAGAGAGTAGGAGGCAAAAGTGCCGGATCGGCGGCGATTCACAAAGCGTAGTTTACGGTGTCCCGTCCGTCGGCGGGCCACTCCAGGATGAAACGCCCGTTCGCAAGGCGCTCGACGCAGCCAACGTCGCATGTATCAAAGATGAGCCAACCCACCGCCGGCTGCATTCGTCGCTGTCGTACTTGCGGCCGGTGGATTACTATCGCGGAGATCCGATGACGCTCCTGGCCGAGCGCCGCCGGAAATTACAAGAGTCCAGAGAACTGCGCAAGCAGGAGAACCTGAAACTGCGACAACGACTCATTCCCTGGCGGCAGGAGGAACACCTTTACTCGGCGAGGCCGGTTGTCTCGCTTTGATTGAAACAAATCATGACGCGCACAGCTACACGATCCGAAACGGCAAGTTCACCGTTTATGCCTACCAACAATACATCGGAATGAAAGGGCTACCGTTGAAGGAAGGTGCGTCCGGGACTCACCCTACGACTCGGACCTGCCGCCGCCATTCGCTTCGTGATCCAATATGATTACGGCAGGTCAAGAGACCTGCCCTATCTGACTCAGACCCAGGTCCGCTTGCGAACACCCTCCCCCCCGAATACGATTACCAACTCTAGTCCGTGCCGGGCATCCGATCGCGGTCGTCGGCGGCGACATGGAGGACTCACGGAGAAAAGGCATGGTTTCGACGGTTACGCCGGATCGACCGGCCATTCTGGGCGGGATGCCGGCGGTGACGCTTGACGGCACGGAGGCCAACCGCTGGCCGATCATCACCGACGAGGACGTTGCCGCGGTTACGGAAGTCCTCCGCTCCGGCGAACTCTCGCTCCATCCGGTCACACAGGCTTTGGAAGCGGACTACCGCAGCTTTCTCGGCGTCAAGCATGCACTGGCCTGTTGCAACGGCACCTCGGCGATCTTTGCCGCGCTTCACGCGTTTGGCCTGCGTCCCGGCGACGAGGTGCTCGCCCCCTCGGCGACCTACTGGGCGTCGGTCATGCCAATCCTCTGGTGCGGGGCCGTCCCGATTTTTTGCGAGAGCGAACCGCAGCAACTCGGTCTCGACCCCGACGACGTGGAGCGAAAGATCACTCCACGCACTCGCGCCATGGTCGTCGTGCATTTGTGGGGCATGCCGTCGAAGATGGATCGGCTGCTTGATATCGCCCGTCGTCACAATTTCAAAGTCTTCGAAGACGCGTCGCACGCGCACGGCGCGAAGTGGCGGGAGCGGCTTTGCGGGACGCTCGGCGACGCGGCCGTGTTCAGCCTCCAGACTAACAAACTCGCGCCCGCCGGCGAGGGAGGAATCCTGGTCACCAATGACGACGCGATTCACGAGCATGCGCTCTGTCTCGGCCATTTTGAGCGCATTCTGCCGCTCAAGACGCCTGCGCGGCGCTTCGCGGGGACCGGATTCGGAATGAAGCATCGGATGTCGCCGCTTTCGGCCGCCGTCGCGCGAGTGCAGCTTAAGCATCTTTCCGAACGCAACGTCCGCCGCAATCGCAATATCGAATATCTCTCGCAAAAGCTCGAAAAACTCGGTGTCCATACGTTCCTGCCTCCGCCCGGAGCGGAACGCGTGTACTTCCAGTTCCTCGTACAGAACGATTCATTGCGAACGGGCATCACCACGGACAAGCTCGTGGCGGCCCTGAAAGCCGAAGGCTGCGACGCGATCGGCCCGCGCTACCCGCTCCTGCACCAGCAGCCGGTATTCACCGAAGATCGGTTCATCGACATTGCGCGCCTCCGCCACCTTCTGCGCGAATCGCTTCCGACGTACCGACCCGACGCGCTTCCGCAGACGACGGCCGGCAACGCGACGCTGATCCAGCTCCCGTCGTTCCCCTCGGCTGAGCGGGCGCTGCTCGATCAATACGCGAAGGCGTTCGAAAAAGTCCTCGCCGCCGCGGCGGACATCTCAGAGCAAAGGATTGCGTAGCGTTTTCGGCGGCCTAGCGATGGGCGGGTTGGAGGCCTCACGACGAGGCGCGGCGTCCGTCGCAGTCACGGAGAACCCGGTGTGACGGTCCACATCATGCCCGGCGAATTCGATTGTCTCGTACTGGGCGGGGGCATCACCGGCGCGGGCGTGGCTCGCGATGCCGCCATGCGAGGCCTGCGAACGGTCCTCGTCGATTCCCATGATTTCGCGTCGGGTACGAGCCACCTGACCTCCAAGCTGATCCACGGCGGTCTGCGATATCTGGAGCACTGCCAATTCCGCCTCGTGGCCGAGGGCATCATCGAGCGCGACCGCCTGCTGAACCGGATGGCTCCCAATCTGGTCGCACCGCTGCGCTTCGTGATTCCATTTGAGGGGAGCCGCTTTCCGAAATGGCTCCTGACCGTCTGCGGTCTTCAGTTCTACGGGCTGGCCGAGTTGCTGCGATCGGGACGGCGTTCAAGCCCTTTGCTGGCAGCGGGCATGAAGCGTCATTACCCGGCCTTGCTGCCCCATCCGTTCGGCGTCAACTTCTGGGACGCGCAGACGAACGACGCGCGACTGGTCATGGCGACTGTGCGGACGGCTTACGCGGCGGGCGCGGCGGTTCACAACTACACAAGTGTCACGGATGTGGCACGCGACAAGGACGGATGGAACGTCCGGCTGCGTTCCGAACTCGACGACCGCGAATGGTCCATTCGCGCGCGATCCATCATCAACGCGACGGGACCGTGGTCACCCATGACAGCCAGGCGGCTCGGCGTCGAACCGCAGGAACTCATGTGGGTGAAGGGCAGCCACCTTCTTCTCCGCCGTCCGCCCGACTTCGGTCGCGACGCCGTCATCATCAACAGTGTGCGCGATCGTCGCGCACTATGGATTATTCCGTGGGAGACTCGGCTCATCGTCGGCAGCACGGAATCGTTGTATCGCGGCGACCTGCGCAACGTTCGCCCGGAGTCCGACGAAGTCGACGATTTGTTCGACAGCTTCACCCGCTACTTCGCCCGACTCGGTCTCAAGAGGCGTGACATCCTTGGTGCCTACGCCGGCGTTCGCCCGATCGTGAGTCAGGACGGCGAATCCGAAAACAGCCTGTCGCGCCGCCACCAAATCCTGATCGACGACGAACGCCGTCTTATTACCATCACCGGCGGAAAGCTCACCACCTTCCGCAACATGGCCGAGCAGGCCGTCGATCGCGCCGAACAGCTACTCGGATATCCGCCTGCGACGCACGCCGTGCGAAGCCGCCTGCGCCGCGAATTGCTCTGGCCGGGTCTTGCACGTCCTGACATGATGAAACTCACGGCCGCCCTTGAACGAAACCACTGCCGATCAGTTTCATCGGCGGCGATCATTCCGCACCTCGTACGGCACTACGGAGCGCAGGCCTCGACAATCCTCGACGTCATCGCCGCGGAACCACGGCTTGGCGAACCCTTGTACGACGGGTTGCCCTATTGCCTCGCGGAACTGGCGTACCTGTGCGAATCGGAAAATGTCGGCCGACTGCTCGACCTCGTCAAACGCCGTACGCCGTTATACTTCCTTACGGACAACGGCTCACTGGGGAGTCTTCGGCAGGTCGTGGAGCACGTTGCGCCGATTCTCGGATGGTCCCCAGCCCGCCAGGCGGAGGAATGGGCGGCCGTCGGGGACGAGTTCCGCGACGACACGCAAGCCTTCGCCGATCAAGGCGATCTCCAGACTGACAAATCCGAGCGTGCCGTGTGCGCGTGAACGTGCTGCAATCCCGTGAGGTTCGGATTACTCGTCGGGTGGCCCAGGTCCTCTGGACCTGGGGGAGTCGATGATTTGCGCTCACCGTCACGCCCACGTTCATCGTCTCCCCAACCGCCAAAGGAGGTGGTCCATCCATCTATCTACGCTTTGACGAGCGGCGTCCGATCGTGTATACTTCGGACATGACCGCCGACGAGCTGCGCGAATTCCTGGAGCGAGAGCCGTTCGAGCCTGTTCGTGTGCGCCGCAGCACCGGGGACACCTACGAAATCCGAGACCCCGGTTTGGCCGTCGTGATGAGGAGCCGTCTTTTCATCGCCGCTCCGGGCACCGACCGCTGGATGCTGATCCCGTTCTTGCACATCGCCGCCGTGGAAACCATCGCCAACGGCCACGCCCGAAGACCGCCGCGCCGAAGGTAAGGTCTCCCGGCGCGCCGGGATGCGAAGCTCACGTAGCGCCGAACCCTGTGGATGGCGCGATCACAGCCGCGAGCGTGAGGGAGCGGGCCGGGAACGCCGAATTCAGACCCGCGGGCGCCGGTCCACGGACCCCGTAGTCCCCCCACCCCCCAATAGAAAATCGACCATCGGAAATCCCGAAATCCCCCTTGCCCTCGCGCCGCGCCCGTGGTAAAGTTACTGTGAATCTGTGAGGAGATCGCCGTGGTTTATCGAGGACATATCAGGGACGGCCGGATCGAACTGGATGAACAGGTTCGACTACCCGAGGGTGCGCCGGTCGAGGTGTCGATCACCCCACAGCCCCCGGCCGCTACGGAGGACGAGCTCGGTCCAACGTTGTACGAAAGGCTAAAGCCGGTAATCGGCATCGCCAAAGGCCTGCCGCCCGATGCTTCGATCAACGTGGACCATTATCTGTACGGGCATCCTAGGCGATGAAGCCCGTCTTCGCGGATACTTCGTTCTACATCGCGTTAGTAAACCCCGGTGACGTACATCACCCCGACGCCCTCGCGTATATGCGAAACCACCGAGGCCGCGTGACGACTACGGACTACGTGCTGATCGAGGTGGGGAACTGGTTGTCGCGCACAGGCGATCGCCCGTCGTTCGTTGCCCTCATGCGGCAGCTCGAAACCGATCCCGAGCTCACCGTGGTGCCCGGGAGCCGCGATCTGTTCGAGCGGGGATACGAACTGTATAAGGCGCGAGCGGACAAGGCATGGTCGTTGACCGATTGCATCTCGTTCGTGGTCATGGAACAGATGGGGCTCAGCGAGGCCTTGACCGCCGATCGACACTTTGGACAAGCGGGATTCACCGTTCTGCTCGCCTGATGCGCCGTTCAGACCGCCGCGCCAAAGGTAAAGTCCGCTGTGTGAAGCGCACGTAGCGCCACCCCTCGTGGGTGACGCGATCAAGGCCGCGAGCGCCAGCGACCGGACCAAGCGAACCGCGACAGCCATGGAGCGCGTATTCCGAGCGCGGAGCGCCGGCGACACGACCCGTCCCAACCCCCTGTCCCTGCGTGCCGCGCACCGACACCGAGTCGTCGCCAACGAACCTGCTCGACAAATCAGAATGTCCCCCCTGTCAACACGCCGCATCGGGACCGCCTGCGTCTGCGTGTGCGGTTCGCGCTACGTTCCGACAAGCAAGCGCCGACGAAGAACGAGCGTACCTGCCGTCGCCGTCAGCAGTGCGAGAACGAGCAAACCCCAGGTCGAGACAGCAGGGATGATCGCTGCGGTCTCCACGGATTCTATCGCTGCTTTCAAAGCCAGATGGGTGACAGCCGTTCCGTAGTTCCGACCGGGCGGACACGGCGATTCATCGTCCGTCACGATCCCAATTATCTCTCCAGCGTTGAAAACCGGCGATCCGGAATTGGCGCGGCAGGCGTCCGCGTCGTACCCAATCACCTTCGGTACCTCCCTATACAGCAATTGGCCTGTGGCGGTCTGCGCCGTCGCATTTAGCCTCCCCGTCGGGGGATCGGAACTGGGGCAAGTGCATGCATGGTCGTTATCCCCGCCGACCTCAGTGCCGTCTACGCCGTATCCGGTCACCCGAACGGAGGGGGCTGGAACCTGCGTTGGGTCGGGTATCACACCGGCAAGAGGAAAGGCCCATCTGACATCGTCGAGAGGAGGAGTGCGAGGAGTAACCTGATGCTCCCAACTCGTGTCCCCGTCTTCATTTGGTCCGCACCGAAAGACGGCCCAGTCATCCCCCCGTCCGCGATTCGAAGAGATCACTGTGTTCCGCCTCACGGGGAACTGGTCCTCAACTCTCGGGTGTGTGATTGTGCAGTTTGCGTTCGAGCATCGGTCTCGCAACGGGTTGTCGTCACAGTAAACATTGAACTGGAGGATGTAATCGTCCGGCAAGTTCAGGGTCCAGTCGACCTTAGCGTAGAGGGTCCACCCGACGAAAGACCCGGACTCCCCGGGATCGACGTCGGAGACGGTAAGAGTCCAATCGCCGGCGCGGTCCAAACCATTGAAGGCACTGAGCGCTTGAGACGGTCTGTAACGGGGCAGCGACGTAAGGTTGTTAACGCACTGGGCGTCGACGTTCCCGCCGTCGCTGGTGGGCGGCGGTGTGTCGTCAAGACGGATGCCATCGTAGTTGTCCGCGTCACAGTCACCGGTCCCGTTGCGGGGACGATTGATGAGCACGACCGTCGTCCCCCGATGTTCCAGCTTTACGATCAGGTCACCAACCCATGTGTGGATGATCGACAGATCCACGTCCACATCCGACACCGTCCCCGCCGTAGACGGCGGAAGAGTGAATTTGTGCGAAACATACCCGACGCCGTCAGGTATCGAATCGGGGGGCAGGGTTGATTTATAAGGACCGTAGCGGTCGAAACAGTGTCCAGCCGTCAGGTGCACTTTGTCCGTGTCTGCTGTCCCAGAAGGTCTAGCGATCATGAACGCCGTGCAGTATGGCGCAGTCCCCGGCGATGCGATGGTCCCCGGAAGCAGCCGCCCAATGCCCATAGCCTGGCTGTCCCAGGAGTCTGGAAAGTGCGCCCGGTTATTAGTACCTGCGCAAATCGCTGCAACGCCTCCCGTGTCGACGGTCGGTGGAATTTCACCTACGAACACTTGCGATACTTTCAGTGCATTCCCAGCCGCGCCCCCGGCCGCAAGCAACTCGAATGCTATTTTCGACCCATTGAAAAAGGCCGTGCCGTAATTCCAGTTCCGGAGCTGTTCGGCGTCGAGGGTTTGGGTTTCGCCGTCGAGGAGTGAGGTGACGCGGATGTAGCTTCCCGGCGCAAGCGAGGTCCCCTTGTCAAAGAGCACCCGAAACCACGGGACATCCGGGCCTAAGTCGATGACCTGCGAGAAGACGACCGCCGGTTCGTTGCGCGGGTTGTTCAGACGCCCGGAATCCAGTGCCACCGGCTGCATGCGAGCGTACAGCGGCGCGGGTTCTGCGCTCGCTGGTTGGATTGTGACAAACACCACGATCAGAACGCAGACCGCCTGCGCCTTAACAAGTCCGCCAGCGACGCTCCGATTTCTCTTTGTCCTCATGGTCCTCTCCTCCTGTCCGTTGAAAATGAGATTCCATTTCCGAAGACCGCGTTCTGCGCCTCGGTTAACGCCACGCAAGCGGGCAAAAAGCCTGCACCCGCTAATCTCACCCTTCGCGGTGGTCGTGCGCACGCCGCTCCACCGGGAAGCGAACGAAGCGCCAAACACATCGCCCCGCAGGGTAAACTTCTATCGTTGGAGTGGAGCCTTCGGAGAGGTGCGGCGGTCTCCGGCCCGTGGGCCGTCTCATCCGCCGAAAACTGCCGACTCAGTTAGGGTCCCATTATGACCGGACGTCGCCGGGAAGTCAAGTACCAGCGTAAACGTGGTCTTTACGGCATCCGGCAGCCAAACAGGTGGGGCTGGGATGCGTCGTGTCGCTGCCGCTCCACGCTCGGATTGGCCCCGCGCTTGGGACTCGGATCGACGGACGGGAGTGGCCTTGCCGGTCAGTAGGACAGCCCCGTCGAACGCAGATGGGTGTAGGGTTTGGCGCCGTTGACGGACGCGGCGGCGACGACTTCGGCCACATACAGGTCATGGTCACCGATGGCGATTTTCCGCGTCACGCGGCAACCAAGGTGGGCGATGCAGGCTTGGATTCCTTCACTTCGTTCGAGGGCAAGCATCGGACCGTATTCGGTCGGTTTGGTTTGAAGCCCGTGGAAGGCGTCCTCGTCGAGCGAAAAGCCCCGCCCGAAATGCCGGAACATGGCCGCAGGGTCTTCGCCGATCAAATTCAGAAGAAACCGCTGCGATCCGTCAATCAGTTCCGTAGCCGGTCGTCCCTTGCGGATGCCGACGGTGACGGACAGCGGCTCGAACGATGCCTGTTGAACCCACGAAACCAGCACCCCCGTGGACCGCCCGCCATGCTCTACCGTCAGTATGGCGCAGCCGCTGGGGATGCGTCCAATGGCCGCGCCGATGCCGCTTCGCTCGCCGCTCAGAACGCCGCCGGGGTTGGTCTTTTGCGATTCGCTCATTCTCTCATCGTAGAGTTCGAAGGACCCTTTGTCACGTACACGTCGTATCGAACCACGCGCCCGCGATGGCTGACCGAAACATCGGGCGCGAGCGGCGCCGCCTGGCGGTGGCGCTTCACAACGACGCGTTGTCGGGCGACGGTGCGGGCGGCGTCAAACAATTCGCCTGCGTCGAGGTCGTCTCCGACCAGCATCCGACAGATTCGCATTTCTTTTTTTACGAGGGCCGCCTTTCCCCGTGGTACGTACATTGGGTCCACGTACACCACGTCGGGCGCATCATCGCCTTGCATCGCACGAAGCACGTCCCGCGAATCGTCTTGCCGCAGCGCGATCCGCTCCAGCACAGCGTTGAGTTTCGTATCGTCAACCGATCGGGCGCGCTCCAAACCGTCGCGAAGCAAGGCCGACAGAATGGGCGAACGCTCGACCGCCGTCACGCGACAACCGAGGCACGCGAGCAGAAACGCATCACGACCCAATCCGGCCGTCGCATCCAGAACGGAGGGGCGTCCGCGCTTCAGTCCGATGGCCAGTGCCAGCGGTTGTCGCCGACCGCCCGCTGCGACGCGTCGGTACGCGGTCGGCCCATGCACGAAATCCACACCAAGCGATCCGCCCATCGTGGGATCGGTCGGAGCGATCGCCAAACCGTCCGCGCGAACGACGAGTAGAAAGTCAAATCCGGCAGGCGTCGGCGTCGTCAGATCGACCCACGGAATACGCAGTTCGTCGGCAAGGTCGCGTGCGAGAAGTTGGAGCGATTCCGCTGCCGCAACGACGGCGACCCTCGAAGTTGAAGCCGTTTGTGTGGATGATTCGGCGGTCAAGGCGGTGACGCTCACGATCGCGCCGCCTGAGACACCGGCGACACGCGAGCGAATCCTGATTGCGGCAAGAACCGCTGCAAATCCTCGCGTCGAATGCAGATCAACGCCCAGATGATGACCGGGGCGATATACGCCGTGACGGGCGTCATGTAAAGAATCCGGATCAGCACAATGATCGCCTTCCGCCAGAAAGGGGAGAGTGTATAGACCGCGAGCGGGCTGGCGCTGCTGAATCCTTCCATAAGAAAGAGCCAGATCTGAAGCCCGGCGAACATGCTGATCAGCGCAACCCCGGCGAGAAGCGCGACCCCTTTCCGGCACCACGGAATAGGCGTCGCGGCGATCAGCGAGATCGTAAAGCACGTCGGAAGGTATCCCATCATACGAGAGTCCTTTTCAAGCGTCCCCGTGGTCCTTGTCCGAACGTTTTCCACTTTAGCCTCGATGTCCTTGGTCCGTGTCGGGTGCTCAAGCGCCCGGAAGTAGACCCGCCCATCGCCGCCGAGCGTGCGAAAAAAGGTGTTTCCGCCCGCGCAAAACAACACTCGATAGCCCGTCATCACGCCGGGCCACGGAATCAACAATACGCCGTAGATGATCGCCACCTTCAGGACGAAGAAATAGACAGGCTTAAGTGACGGCATTAGCGAGTCGCGCTCCGGGCTTGGTCGCCCACAACGCCCAGACGACCCAGAAGAAAAGCGAAAGGACAATGAACGCCGGCTGCCAAACGTCGATGTGCATCGTCTCGAACGCCGAGTTCCAATAGATACCCACGTAGAACAACGAAATGATTCGCACGAGATTCATCGCCGTCAGCACGAGCGTCCCGATCAATAGCCCGGGCAGCTTGGACCGAATCGGGGCGGGAAATGCGAGCACCGCCGCGACGAACAGCGCAATCGGCTCGATGGCGTCGCATCCGTGGGCGATGTTAACGGAGTATCGCTGTGATGAAATCGTCGTATCCGTCGCCGACGCATCCTCGCCGAAGATGTTCATGATCGCCACGGATGCTTTCGCATTGACCTTCTGCAAACCGGGAAGAACCTTCTTGTTCAGAAAGGGGACGAACGTGACCGCGTAGAATACGCCCATCAACACCACAAACAGACCGACGAAGATGAAGATCGGCTTCTTGGAGCCGATCCATACGGCGGAGTCGCGCGATCCCGCAGTCGACGAAGTCGACTTCGCGGCTGACCGCGGCGAGGCCTCCCGTTCCGGTTTTCGATGCTGCCTGCTCATTGCCCGCCCTCGAATTGCCTCGCGGCTATTCTAGCGTCCCGGGGCGTCGGCCGCACCAGCCACGCCTCAAAGCTGGTCCGCTACTTTCCGGAAGTGGTGGCCCCTGATGGCGAGGTCGACAGCCTCGGCGAAGGCCCGTCGGTGATACACGATGGTCTGTGCGAGGTATTTCCAGAATGCTCGTCGCCCGCGGTTTCGCACGCCCAAGACCCAAAACGATCGGAAGAGGGCGGCCACCTCGCCAATCGTAGGACGCACGTGCGGCGGCTTGGGACGGTATTCCCGCAAGAACGTCACTGCCCGTTGGTAGTAGTCCTTCGGCGCGTAGAGGCGCTTGACGAGCGCTCGGTAGCCGTCGAGGAGCACCTCGCGATCCAGCCGGGGAGCGAAGTTGAGCACGCCGTCGTTGGTGCCGGAGCTATCGCAGAGGATGCGCCCCTCCTTTTGGAGTCTGGTATAGAGACGCGTTTGCGGCAGCGCCGTGAGAAGTCCGACCATGGCCGTCACCACTCCCGCCTCCTGGATGAACCGCCATTGCCGCTCGAAGATACCCGGTCCGTCGTGGTCGAACCCGACGATGAAACCGCCCATCACCTCGAGGCCCGCGTTCTGGATCGTCGTGATCGCCTGCTGAAGATCGCGCCCGCAGTTCTGGACCTTCGAGCATTCCGCCAGACTCTCCTCGTTGGGGGTTTCAATGCCGACGAATACCCGCTTGAAGCCGGCGCGGACCATAAGGTCGAGCAGATCGGGTGAATCCGCGAGGTTGAGCGAGGCCTCGGTGAGAAAGGTGGTTTTCGCGCCGCGGCGCTTCCGCCAGACCACAAGCTCGCGGAGTATGGCGGCGGCTTTCGCCTTGTTGCCGATGAAGTTGTCATCGACGATAAAGACCGAGCCTGTCCATCCCGCGTCGAGCAGCGAATCCAATTCGCGGATCATCTGGGTCGGCGTCTTGACTCGCGGAATCCGGCCGTACATCGCGATAATGTCGCAAAACTCGCAGTCAAACGGGCATCCGCGCGACAATTGGACGGGCATCGTCGAGTAGTCGTCGAAATCGATCAAGTCCCACCGAGGTACCGGCGTTTGCGTGATGTCCGGCCGATCGGGAGCTTGATACTGGCGGCGGAGCGCCCCGGAGGACATATCGCGAACGAGGCTCGGCATGATCGCTTCGGCCTCGCCCAGGACAAAGTGTCCGATTTCGGGAAACCGTTCGTGGCCGGTGGTAAAGAGCGGTCCGCCCGCGATCACAACCTTCGATTTTGCGTTGCAGCGGACGACTACGCGGCGCACGGAATCCGCGTGTACGATCATGGCGGATATCAGAACGTAGTCGGCCCACTCAATATCGGCATCGGTCAGGCGTGACGCATTCAAGTCGATGAGCCGCAGCTTCCACGCCTTGGGAAGCATGGCCGCCACGGTTAGCAAACCCAGCGGAGGCAGCACGGCCTTCTTGGAAATGAAGCGCAGAGCGTGCCTGTAGCTCCAGAAGGATTCGGGAGCGGCTGGCGAAACAAGCAGGACATTCATAGGTTCCGGCCCTCAACGAGAACAAAGAAGTTCGACACGATGAACGATAATCCGGGAGCCTGCATCGCGCCGATGGACTCTCCGCATCCACAACGGTAACTCGAGCGGTTCGTCGAATCAAGCCGGCGACGAATGTGTTTCGACGGTGCGTCCGTCGTTGCCGGGTGCAAATGCGGTATGAATGACCCCTGAGCCGCGGCCGGAACTTGTCGGTCGGGTGGCACCTATATGAAGCGAGAAGTCAAGACGCTCCTCCCGCGGGAGCGC
>ERZ1292633.4761-Hain-H41-02um-R1-4761-length-12483-cov-7_pt1 | contig 12483 bp, 11 predicted proteins | sample MGYA00564406_ERZ1292633 | MGnify/ENA primary metagenome ERZ1292633 (study PRJEB36523, sample SAMEA6512639) | groundwater metagenome | collected 2019-01-08 | study: AquaDiva: Metagenomics assemblies of 32 groundwater samples
CCGCGCTGCGCGCGGGCTTGCAGGCTCCCGCCGACTTCTCCCCTCGCCCTGGCCCCCTCCTCCCCTCGGCGCTTTCGGTCCGGGCGCGGCGTTATCTGCCTGGCTAGATCGATACTACCTTCGATCAGGAACGATCCGGGCCTGAAGCTCGGCCCAGTCGGCAATGGGACCGTTCGGAGACATGGCAGGGGTGAACCGGAGCAAACGCCCGCGAGCACCGGACCGACACGGTCGGAGTCTCTATGGCTGGGAACCGGGTGGTCTGAGCGGAGTGTGAAGGCTCCCCGCGCCCCCGCGAACTAAGCCTGCCGCACCGCCTCGGTGATCGGCATCATGGCCGCCCGCCGCGCCGGGAAGAACCCGCCGACGAGCCCCATGAGCGCCGCGAACACGAGCCCCGAGACCATCATCATCGGCGTCACGTCGAATCGGAACGCCAGTTCGCTGAAGGTGGCGAAGCTCATCGTCCCGGTCGTGAACGAGCGGACCGGTAGCGCCAGCAGGCATCCGATCACACCGCCCACCAGGCAGAGCGCCACCGACTCCACCAGCACTGACGTCATCACCGCGCCGCGCGAGAAGCCGAGGGCCAGCAAGGTGCCAATCTCCTTGGTGCGCGAGGCGACGGAGGCGTACATCGTGTTCAACGCGCCGAAGACGGCGCCGAGCGCCATGATGATCGTGACGAATAGTCCGAGACCGCGTAGAAACGTCGCCATCATCCCCGACTGGGCGGCGTAGAATTCGTCCTCGCGCTTCACCTGGAGCGAGTAGCGCGGGTCGGCTTCCAGGCGCTTCTTCAGCGCCTCGAAGTGGGTCGGGTCGTCGAGGCGGAGCGTCACGTTCTGAAAGACGGGGCGGTCGAAGACCGGCATGAAGAGCTCCACGTCGCCCCAAACCTCGGAGTCGTAGGCGCTCCCCGCGGCGTCGAGGATCCCGACCACGGTCCACTCGCGCCCCGCCAGCTTGATCTTGTCGTCCAGGGCGCACTGCTTGAAACGCTCGGAGACGAGTTTGCCGACCACGATCTCGTTCAGTCCGGGGCGGAACAGCCGCCCCGCGTGGAGCTTCGCCTTCTCCCGGAGCGCGAGCGAGTGGGGCGAGACGCCGCGCACGATCACGTTCGTGGTCGAGCCCGAGTTCCGCTCCAGGTTCCAGATGACGACCAGCTCGGAGGCCGCGAAGGGCGACCCATCAGCCGCGCGCGCGATCTCGGGCTGCGCCGTGATGGAGCTCGCCCCTTCCCGCGAGACGATGCTCATCAACTCCGAAGCGGCGCCGCTTCGGACCACGATCGCGTTCTTCGGCGATCCGGTCGTCCGGAGGGCCGCCTCGAAGCCACCCGCGAGCGCGAGCGTGAAGATGAAGACCCACGCGACGGCCCCGATGCCGAGCGCGGTCAGCGTGGTGCTGGTGCGGCGAACGGCGAGATTGCGGATGCTGTAGACGAGCGGAATGCCGGCCATGTCAGGCCACCTTCCGGAGCGCGGTCGCGATGCGGAGGCGCCCCGCCTGGAGCGCCGGGACAAGGCCGCTCACGAGCCCCATCGCGATCGCGAGGACGATGCCGAGACCGACCGTCTGGGGCATCACGGTGAAGTTCGGGAACATTCCCCCCGCGGTGAAGTCGACGCGCTGGAAGATGAGCCACGCCGCGACGCAGCCGAGGATGCCGCCCGTCACGGAGACGAGGATCGCCTCGGCGCCCACCAGCCGCAGCACGAGGTCGTCGCTGAAGCCGATCGTCTTCAAGACGGCGATTTCGGTGGTCCGCTCGCGGGCCGCCATCATCATCGTGTTGATCGTGACGAGGAGGATCGCGAAGAGAATGGCGGAGCCGAGAATGGTCATCAGAAGGCTCACGTTTCCCATCATCGAGATGAAGGAGGCCTGGAAGGCCTTCTCGGTTTCGGTCTTGGTCGGCTGCGAACTGTTCGCGTAGAGGGCGTCGACGCGGCCGCTCACGTCGGCTGCCATGTCGCCGTTCGGGATCTCGAGCCAGTAGATTCCCACCCAGTCCTTCCGGACGGCCGGCATCGCCTCGTTCAGGTAGTCCCAGTGGAAGAAGAGCGTGTTCTCGTCGACGTCGGCCGTCTTCCCCTTGTAGATCCCACGCACCGTGAAGCGGTACTCGCCCGGGTAGATCGTCCCCTGGATCGGGATCGCGTCCCCCAGTTTCCAGCCGTACTTGGCCGCCAGCGTCGCGCCGACGACGCACGACGTCCGCTCGGCCAGCCACGCCGAGACCTGGTCGGGCGGCATCTCGACTTCCGGGAAGAGCTTCACGAAGGTCGGCACGTCGACGGCGAACTGGGCGAAGTTGTTCTTCGGGTCCTGGTAGATCCCGCCGAACCAGTTTCCGTAGGAGACGCCGGTGACTCCGTCGATCTGCGCCAAGCGGTCGCGGTAGGAGAAAGGGAGCGGGAAGACGAGCGACGCGGCGTGCCGCACCACGAGCCGCGTGTCGGCCGAGGCGCGAAGGGCCGCGTCGAACGACGTCATGACGGTCCGGAGCGTGCAGAAGAGGAAGAGCGCGATGGCGATGGACGAGACGGTGAGGAAGGTCCGCCGCTTGTGCCGCCAGAGGTGCGCGGTGATGTAGCCGAGGTATTTCACCGGACCGCCCCCTGTTGCTCGATGAGGACCCCCTTCTCGAGGTGGAGCGTCGCGTGGGCGCGCTCCGCCGCGTGGGGATCGTGCGTGACCATGACGATCGTCTTTCCCATCTCCCGGTTGAGGCGCTGGAGGAGCGTCAGGATCTCCTCGGCGTTCTTGGCGTCGAGGTCCCCGGTCGGCTCATCGGCCACGAGGAGCGTCGGATCGCCCACGATCGCGCGCGCGATGGCGACGCGCTGCTCCTGGCCGCCCGAGAGCTGATGCGGAAAGTGATGATCGCGATCCTGGAGCCCTACGAGTTCGAGGGCCAGGTGGACACGCTTCTTCCGCTCGGCGCCGTTCAACCGCGTGAGGAGAAGGGGCAGCTCCACGTTCTGGTAGGCCGTGAGGACCGGGATCAAGTTGTAGAGCTGGAAGATGAAGCCGACGTTCCGCGCCCGCCAGGCGGCGAGCTTGCCGGGTTTCAACGCGCCGAGCGAGGCGCCCGCCACCCAGACATCTCCGCGCGACGGCGTGTCGATCCCCGCGATGAGGTTGAGCAGGGTCGACTTCCCCGAGCCGCTCGGCCCCATGAGCGCGAGGAACTCGCCCCCCTTCACGTCCATGCTGAGGCCGGTGAGGACCGGGATCTCGATCTTGTCGCGATGGTAGATCTTGTGGACGTCGCGCAGTCGGATCAGTGCTTCCGCCGGCGCCGCGGATTCGGTCGGCGTCATTTCGATTCTCCCTGAGTTTCACGCACGCGAACGCGGGCTTTGTCTTTCAATGTGGCGGGGGCCTCCACGACGACCTCCTCGCCCGGCGCCAGGCCGCTCGAGACGGTGACGCGGTCGGCGTCGAGGGGGCGCGGGGAGACGCCGCGCGCCGTGGCGCGGCCCTTCGAGACGACGAAGACGACGGCGCGGCCTTCGACGGTTCGAATCGCCGCGCGCGGAATTGCGACCACGGCGGAAAGCGCCGCGCCCGAATCGGCCGCGGCCGCGGAGGCCGGGACGGGATCGGCCAGGAACGATACCCGCGACCCCATCTCGGGAAGGACGCGCGCGTCGAGCGAGTCGAACGCGACCTTCACGAGCACGGTGGCCTTCTGGCGGTCGGCGGTCGGCACGATCTGGCGCACGTGGCCGGGGAAGCGATCGCCGGGATAGGCGTCGAGCGTGATCTCCGCCCGCATTCCCTCGCGTGCGCGGGAGACGTACCCCTCGTTCACGTCGGCTTCGACTTCCAGCGTCGCGAGATTCGCCATCGTCACGATGGCGCCGCGCGTCAGCCCTCCGCTCGAGGGAATCGGGCTCACGATCTCCCCGACCTCCGCCTCCTTCCGGAGCACGGCGCCGGCGAACGGCGCGCGGATGTAGGTCTTGTCGAGATCGACCTCCGCGACGCGGAGTTGCGCCTCGGCGCTCTCGATCTCCGCCGCGGTGCGGGCGACGCGCGCCCGGTCCACCTTGGCGCGCGCCTCGGCCGCTTCGTACTCCGATGCCGAGACGAGTCTCCGCTCCTTCATTTCACCGCTCCGCCGGAGTTCCAGCTCCGACTGGTCGCGGTTCGCCTTCGCTTCCTCGTGGGTGGCCTTCGCGGACGCGAGCGCGGCGCGCGCCGCCTCGACGGCGGTGCGCTGATCCTGGTTCCGGAGCACGCCCATCACCTGCCCCTTCTGGACGCGGCTCCCCTCGCCGACGTAGAGCGCCTCCAGCCGGCCTGCGATTTCCGAGGAGACCGAGGCGCGCTGGCGAGCGACGACGTAGCCGTTGGCGGTCAGCACCTCGGAGGCCGGCGCCGCGGCGCCCGGCGTGCCGCCCATCGCCTCGGCGGTCGCGACCGTGACCTCGACCGGTTGGAGCGCGCGGCCCACGACGAGCGCCACTCCGATCGCCAGCACCAGGAGGGCCGCTCCGAGTACGATCCAAAGAACGCGCCGGCTCCCCGCCGGGACCGGCGCGTCTCGGTCGATGGAAAGCCCGGAGAGATCCGGACGCTCTGGGCGCTTCCCTTCGGTCACGCGGTGATGCCCTTCTCCGCGCGCACTTCCCGAACGGCCGCCACCATCGCCTCGAGCTTCGCGAACGCCTCCTCGACGGTGCGCGTCTTCAGGCCGCAGTCGGGATCGACGTACATCTGCTCGGGCTTCAGAACCTCGAGACCGCGGAGGATCCCCTCCTTGATCTCGTCCTTCGTCTCGATCCGGTGGCTGTGGACGTCCAGGACGCCGTAGCCGATCTCCTTCGTGAATGCATTCACCCGGAACCGATCGAGGAGGTCGTAACGGCTGTTCGCCATCTCCAGATCGATCTGATCGACCGGAAGATCGAGGAGCGCGGGATAGATCACGTCGAAGTCGCCGTAGCAGATGTGCGTGATCGTCTTTGCCTTGATTCCCTGCGTCGCGCGCGCGAACGCCTTCACGGCCAGCGGCAATTCCTCGGGGCGGACGGAGATGGCCGGCTCGTCGATCTGGATGTACTTCGCCCCCGCCTCCTGCAGCGCGAGCGCTTCATCGTTGATCGCCGCGGCCAGGTCCATCGTCATCGCCTCGCGCGACGGGTAGTGCTCGTTGAACGACCAGTCCATCATCGTGTAAGGACCGGTCAGCATTCCCTTGATCGGCAACTTCGTCTGCGCCTGAGCGAACTTCCACCACTCGACGGTCCACTCCTTCGTCCGGCGGATGGGGCCGACGGCGACCGGCTTCCGGTAGTAGCGGTTCCCATACGAGCGGACCGGATTCGAAACGGCATAGCCGGGCGTGAGCTCGGCGAAGTAGGTGGTCATGTCGCCGCGGTAGAGCTCCCCGTCCACGAGGAGATCGAGCCCGATCGCCTCCTGGCGGCGAATCACCGCCACGGTTTCCTCCCGCTCCATCTCGCCGAGCCGGTCGGCAGTGATCTCTCCCCGCGCGAATTGCTGCCTCGCCTTCTCGAGGTGAGGCGGCTTGGGGAAACTCCCAACGGTCGTGGTCCAGAGTCCGCGCGGCATCGTCACGCCCCCCCCTTCGCTGCCAGCGCCGCCGACGCGACGAGGCGCTCCAATTTCTTCTCGGCGGTGTCGGCCGGCAGGTATTCCAGGCTCGCCGTGGGCGAGAGGTGATAGTCGAGGTCGGGGCGCAGTCCGCGCGCGCGGGCGACAGCGCCGGCCACCGCCTCGGGCGCCTCGAGCCGCGTGTTTCTCGCGTCGATCAAGCCGAGTCCGACCGTCCGCCCCTTCGGGACGAGCGGAAGGATCTCCCATCCCGCGGGCGCTCCGACCAGGTCGAGCCCGATCGCGGTCCAGGGAAGATCCCGGATCGAATCGAAGACCGCCATGGGTGAACCGAACGGAACGTGGATCATCGTCTTGGCACGGTGTCCCGCGAGAAACGCCTCCAGCGCGGCCCGCACGGCACGGCCGTCGGCGGCGCGCGCGTGACCGATCCAGGGCTCCTCGACGTGAATCCAGGTGGCGCCGGCCTCCTCCAGCGCCGCGGCCTCACGGCCGAGCGCTTCCCCGAAGGAGCGCGCCCCTTCGGTGGGATCGCCGTAGCGCATGTCCTTGGAGAAACGGTAGAGCGAGTAGGGACCGGGAAGGAACGCTTTCAAGGGGCGCGCGCTCAGCGCCTGCGCCTCGCGGAACTCTCCCGCCGTGATCGGGCCCGTCCAGCGGATCGGGCCGACGATCTCCGGCTGGCGATAGTAGGTGTTGGTGTCGAGATAGCGGAGGAGCCCCGCGATGCGGATCCCCTCCAATCCGCGCGCGACGAAGGTCTGAGCGTCGTCCCAGCCGGCCTGCCCCTCCATCGGGAGGTCGATGCCGATCCGGTTCTGAAGCTCGATCATCCGGCGCGTGGTCGCTCGAACGGCGGCGGCGACCTCGTCGTCGGTCGCTTTGCCCGCGTCCCGTCGGTTCCGGACGACACGCAGATTGACATCTCCGGCGACGGTTGGAAGTTTCGGATAGCTGCCCGCTAGCGTGGTCTGGATCTTCACGTCTCCCCCTCCTTAGGACGGCACGTGGGCGAAGTCCGCAAGGGTATCACGGGGGGACGGTAGGGTCATCCGTCCGAACCGGATGTGCGAACAGGACGCCCTGTTACGGCTTCGTTTGAGGCTCGCAGACGGGACATCCCTTGTCGAAGATCACTCGCCATTTGCCGTCCGGCTCGAGGCGCCAAATGGAACTGAAGACATTGATCAGCTTCCCGTCCGGATCGTGGACCGGGCCGCTGCTGAGCGCGAGCGTGCCCGAATCGAGGACGTCCACCGTTTCCGGCTCCCACGAGAAGGGAGCGGTAGGCCCCTCGTAGAAGCGCTTCCATACTCCGACCACGGCATCCCTCCCCCGGAGCGGGCCCTTGCTGCCGAAGAAGAGCGCCTCGGAGGAGACATAGTCCTCGAAAGACTCCAGATTCCGATCGGCCATCGTCTTCGCGAACGCGCGCTCCGCCGCCCGGACCTGCTCCGCCAGTTCCTGATTCGTCGCGGCCATCGCGGGGCCTCCCGTGAGGAGTAGCGCCAATCCGATCGTCAGCCATCCACCGAACTTCATCCTTGGCTCCTTTTCCGATCGCCGTCGCGGCGATCCGCGCGCTCCGCCGGCCGCGGCCCACGCTCCCACATCATACTTCGACCCGGAGCGGGATCGGTGACCCCGCTCCATGCTCGGGCTCCTCGATTCTCGGCCAGAGCCCGAACAGGATCAGGAAGAAGACCGCCCCCGACACAATGAATACCGCGCGCAGCCCGAAGACTCCAGCCAGCACGCCGCCCACCAACGGTCCCAGCATGTTTCCGAGCATGAGCGCCGTGGAGGTGACCCCCATCGTGCCGGCGCGCCGGTTCTCCGGCGCCCGGAGCCCGATCATCGCGTGCACCGAGGGGATGATGCCGCCGATCATGAGTCCGTACGGAATGCGGAGGACGAAGAGGTGCCACGGCGCCAGGGCCAAACCCTGCGGGATGGCGAAGATCCCCGCGCCGAGGAGTGCCCGCTTCAAGGTGGCGCGATAGCCGAGCCGGTCGCTTCGCCTCCCCCACCGGGGCGACGCCACGATGTTCGCCACGCCGGTGATGGCGAGGATCGCGCCGGTCGTCGTGGCGATCAGCCGGCCGTGCGCGCCGAGTTCCTCCACGAAGAGCGCCATGATCGGCAGGAGCGACATGAGGGCGAACTGTGCCAGCAGGAGAATGAAGAAGAGCAACCGGATCTGCGGCGTCCCGAAGACGAAGCGGTAGTTCTCCACGATCTGCTCGATGCCGCCCTCCGACTTCGGCCGCTCGGCCTCCCGGACCGCCAGCCAGACGACCACGCCCGCGAGGATGTTGAAGCCCGACGTGATGAAGAAGACGTATCGCATCCCGATCAAGTCGGAGAGCGCGCCGCCGACGAGCGGCCCGATGATCACGCCGCTCGGGATGGCGGTCTGGAGCGCGCCGAGCGCGTAGCCCATCCGCTCTCTAGGCGCCGTGGAGACGACGAGCGCGACCGCCGCCGCGATGAAGCCGCTGATGGCGCCTTGGAGGACCCGAAGCAGAAGGAGCTGGCTGGGCGACGTGGCGAACCCCATCACGGCGGTAATGAGCGCAAGGCCGAAGGAGGCCCGCATCACCATCAGCTTTCGCCCGTGGCGGTCGCCGAAGTAGCCCCAGATCGGCGTGGCGATGGTGGCGGCGAAGAAGGGGGCCGCGTAGAGAAGCCCGCTCATTGTCTCCAGTTCCCCTTTCCCCGTGACACCGAGGGAGCGGAGGTAGAGCGGAAGGAACGGGAGGAACATGCTCATGCCGAGCATGGTGAGGAACTGCGCCAGCCAGAGCGCGCCGAGCGTCCGCCTCCAGGGGGCCGCGTCCCGGCCCATGCCGAGCAAATCGCCGAAGAAACTCAGGAGGCCGCCGCTACGCCGGCCCGCCCTCGAGCGCGCTCATGCAGGCGTCGCAGGGGCAGATGCGTCGGAGGTAGTCGTACGAGTAGATCCCGGTGGTGTGCCCGTCGCTCCAGTCGAAGTGGAGGGCGTACTGTCCGACGGTGCGCGCGGCCGCCACGGCGACGTCGGGATTCACGTGGTCCTCGAAGACGAGCCGCTGGCCGGTCATCTCGCTCACGCACTGGGCGCAGGGGCAGCGGCCGCGCAGATAGCGGGCGCCGTAGACGCTCTCGTGCCCGTCGGCCCACGCCACGGTGAATCGCTCGCCCCCCTTCTTCCGGAGCCCGACCGGCGTCGTCTGCTCGGGGGTGAGCGGCGCCACGCTACTCCTCCACGATCGAGAGGGCGATGTTCTTGAAGGCCCGCATGCTCACCTGCTGCGCCAGTTTTCCGGTGATTTCACGAAAGGCGAGTCCCGACGGCGACTCGGGCTCGGCGATGGAGACCGGCGTGCCGCGATCGGAGTACCGGCGGATGGCGATGTCGAGCGGGATCTCGCCGAGGAACGGAATCTTCATCGACTCCGCCGCTGCCTTCGCGCCTCCGTGGCCGAACAGCTCGTCGCGCTCTCCGCAGTGCGGGCAGAGGTAGTACGACATGTTCTCGACGATGCCGAGGATCGGGACCTTGGTCTGCTGGAGCATTCGGAGCGTCTTCATCGCGATCTGCAGGCCCACGTCCTGCGGCGTGGAGACGATCACCGCTCCCGCGACCGGAACGGTCTGCACGAGCGTGAGGTGAACGTCGCCCGTGCCGGGCGGAAGGTCGACCACCAGGTAGTCGAGTTCGCCCCAGTTCACGCCGAGGAGGCACTGCTGGAGCGCCTTGTGCGCCATCGGGCCGCGCCAGATGAGCGGCTGATCGCCGGGCGTCAGGTAGCCCATCGACATGAGGCGCACGCCGTGGGCGATGCCGGGCTGGATCGTGTTGTCGGCCAGCGGCTCGGCCGGCGTCCCCGTCTGCATCATGATCGGGATGCTGGGTCCGTAGATGTCGGCGTCCAGGAGCCCCACGCGGGCGCCGCTCGACGCGAGCGACGCGGCGATGTTCGCGGCGACGGTCGACTTCCCCACGCCCCCCTTCCCGCTTCCGACCGCGATGATGTTCCGCACGGTCTTGAGGGCCGACGTGTCGGGGGCCTGCGCGCGGCGAACCTCCGCGGTCATGTTGACCCTCACGTCGGTCGCGCCGGGTACGTTCGTCAGGACCGCTTGCCGGGACTGATCGCGAAGTCGATCCTTGACCGGACAGGCGGGGGTTGTGAGATTCACGTCGAAGGCGACGACGCTCCCCTCGATTTTCATGTTTCGGATGAAGCCGAGGGAGACGATGTCGCGGTGCAGGTCCGGATCCATCACGGACCGGAGGGCATCCAAGACTTGAGCTTCGGTGATGGCGGGGCCGGTCATGATTGCTCCACAATGGAGGTTACGGGCGAATCGGAGCCTTCTATCGTAGCAGCCTCCGATGCCCGCCGGTATGGGAATCACACGGCTCGAACGGCGCGCCGACGCGCGAACCAAGGACCCTCCACTACAGACGCCCATGACCACTGAAACGATGCAACGAGAAACGCGCCTCTCCATTCACGGAATGACGTGCGCCGGATGCGTGGCGGCGGTGGAGCATGCGTTGAAGCGCGTTCCCGGCGTGGAGAGCGCGGCGGTCAATCTGGCCACGGAGGAGGCGCTCGTCGTCTCGGCGCCGGACGCCTCCGTCGCGGCGCTGGTGAAGGCCGTGGAGTCGGCCGGCTATCGCGCCGCTCCCCGCGCCGCTTCGTCCGGCGCCGATCGCGAGCGGATGCGGCTGGAGGAAGAGCGCGCGAATCGCCGCCGGCTCCTCCTGGCCGCGGCCTTCGGCCTCCCCCTGATGTTCGTCCATCTCTTCGTCCACGACATGGGCGCCGCGCGATGGCTCGGCCTCCTCTTCGCCACCCCCGTGCAGTGGATCGCCGGATGGCCGTTCCACCGGCGGACTGCCGTCGGGCTCCGCCACGGCATGTTCGACATGAACACGCTCGTCACGCTCGGAACCGGCTCCGCCTACCTCTATAGCCTCGCCGTCACGCTCGCGCCTGCTTGGTTCGAATCGACCGGCCTGGGCGGGCACGTCTACTACGACACGGCGGCCATGATTGTGGCGTTCGTCCTCCTCGGCCGCCTTCTCGAATCGCGCGCGCGGAGGCAGACGGGAGAGGCGGTGAAGGCGCTCCTGACCCGCCGCCCGGCCACCGCACGCCGGCTCACCATGGCCTCCCCACTCGCGGCGCGGCAGGAGACGCCGCTCGAGAAGATCGCGCGCGGCGACTGGATCGAGATCCTCCCCGGCGAGACGATCCCGGTCGACGGCCTGATCGAGCAGGGATCGACCGAGGTGGACGAATCGATGTTGACGGGCGAGCCGCTCCCGGTCGCGCGCGCCGTCGGCGATCCGCTGGCCGCGGGGACGGTGAATCGCTCGGCCCCGGTCCTTCTCCGCGCGACGCGCGTCGGCGACGACACGACCCTCGCGCGGATCGTCCGGCTGGTGGAGGAGGCGCAGGGGGGAAAGGCTCCGCTCCAGGCGCTGGCCGACCGCGTGGCGGGCCGCTTCGTTCCCGCCGTCCTCCTCATCGCGCTCCTCACGTCGGCGGCGTGGCTTCTCTGGGGCCCTCCGCCGCCCCTCCGCTACGCGCTCGTGGCCTTCGTCTCGGTCCTCATCATCGCCTGCCCCTGCGCCATGGGCCTCGCCACGCCGACCGCGATCCTCGTCGGTACGGGAGTCGGCGCGCGGCGCGGCATCCTCCTTCGCGGGGGAGAAATCTTGGAAAGGGTCGGAAAGCTCTCGATCGTGGTCCTCGACAAGACGGGGACCCTCACGCGCGGCGAGCCGGCCGTGACCTCGTTCCTGGCCGCGCCGGGGGAGGACGCGGCGCGCGTTCTTCGTCACGCGGCGGCGATCGAGGCCGGCTCCGAGCATCCGATCGCGCGCGCCATCGTCCGCCACGCTCGCGCCACCGGGCGCTCCGCGTCGCTCCCCTTCGCCGAGGGGGTGAACGTGATCCCGGGGCACGGCGCTCAGGGGAAAGTCGGCGGCGTCTCGGTGCGGGTCGGCTCCTTCGGCTTCGCGGCCTTCGCCGGGCGCGCGCCCGAGGAACTCCGCGTGGCGGCCGAGGAAGCGGCGGAGCGGGGAGAGAGCGTGGCGTGGGTCGGCATCGGCCAGACGACCGCGGGGCTCTTCGCCCTGGAGGACGCGCCTCGCGAGGAGGCGGCGGAAGCGGCGGCGCGCCTGAAGCGCCGCGGCCTCCGGCTCGTGCTCGCCACCGGCGACCGCGAGGCGCCGGCCCGGAGGCTCGCCGCGTCGCTCGGGATCGAGGAGGTCCACGCGTCGCTCTCCCCCGAAGACAAGGTGGCGCTGGTGCGCCGGCTCCAGGAGGGGGGAACGGCGGTCGCCATGGTCGGCGACGGGCTGAACGACGCGGCAGCACTCGCAGCGGCCGACGTCGGGATCGCCATCGGAAGCGGCACCGACGTCGCCATGGAGGCGGCCGACATCACGCTCGTCCGCGGCGGCCTGGGCGCCATCGCCGACGCCCTCGACCTCTCGCGCCGAACCCGACGCACGATCCTCGAGAACCTCGTCTGGGCCTTCGCCTACAACGTGATCGCCATTCCGCTGGCGGCCGGAGCGCTCTTCCCGCTGACCGGGTGGCTTCTCCACCCGACCGTGGCGTCGGCAGCCATGGCCATGAGCAGCGTCTCGGTCGTGGGCAACAGTCTCCGCCTGCGGGGGTGGAAGCCGGGCCGATAGCCGCCGTCAGCCGCCGCCTAGCGGCGTCCGTACCACTATGGTAGTGTTTCGGGCTGGCGTGTCGCGCCCACGAGCGGCAACCGGGTTCCTCCGCGCGACCGATCGACCTCAGGAGGGTTGTATGGCTGTTTCGACAGACGAGATGAAAGGCCTCTACTACTACATCAATCTCGTCCGGCAGGTGG
>ERZ1292633.4763-Hain-H41-02um-R1-4763-length-12479-cov-5_pt1 | contig 12479 bp, 11 predicted proteins | sample MGYA00564406_ERZ1292633 | MGnify/ENA primary metagenome ERZ1292633 (study PRJEB36523, sample SAMEA6512639) | groundwater metagenome | collected 2019-01-08 | study: AquaDiva: Metagenomics assemblies of 32 groundwater samples
ATGGTGTAATTGGATACCAAGGAACTACTGTACAACCTGCAAAAAGAGAACCAATTGCAGCAGATGAATTTCCATCTATAAGAATTTTACCAGAGGTAGCATCCATTTTTTCTACATAGTAGTTATCTTGTTTTGCGAAGTTTTCTTTAAAATATTTAGCACCAATTTCATAAGCATTATAGTTAGCCTCTACAGCTTTTGCTTTTCCTTTAAAATTATCGCTAATTGCAACTTTTACTGTTTCTTCATCAAGATTAATAAGTTGAGATAAAAAACCAACATATAGCATATTAGTTAAAAGTTTTCTAAGTTTTATATCTGCAAAATTTTCTCTAGCCAATGTAGAAAAAGGAACTGCATAAGATACTATATCATCTCTAAAACTTGATTCTTGAACCTTAAGATCAGAGTTGTATATTACTACTCCACCAGTTTTTACTTTTGAAAAATCTTCATCGATCGTATCTTGATTCATAAGAATCATCATATCCGTATCATTTTTTCTAGCTGTATAGCTATGTTTATTTGCTCTAATTATAAACCATGTAGGTAAACCTGCAATGTTAGAAGGGAATATGTTCTTACCACCAACTGGTATCCCCATTCTGAAAAGAGTCTTTATTATTATGTTGTTCGCTGATTGACTTCCCGAACCATTAACTGTAGCAACTTGAATGCTCAAGTCATTTACAATTTTTTTTTCACTCATAAAATGTCCTTCTGGTCAAAAAAATTTAATTTATTTACACACTATATAGTTTATTTCAAAGTTTGTTTTATCCCAAGAAAAAATCAATTAAATTTACGAAAATACAAGAAACGAAAAACTAAGTTATATTAAGTGTACTAAAAACAACATTTTTTACAAAATTTTCTAGGGAAGAAAAATCATCTTTTGTAACATTAATATCTGTAAAATAAGGTAAATGATCTGACATAAAAATTTGACCATGTATCACTCTAATTAAGGATGTAGAAAGAGCTTTAGGATTTTTATATCTAGGATTAGCTTCTTTAATTGTGTTTATTATAATATTACAAACAGATTTATATGCCTCAAAAAGTCCTTCATCATAATTATCTTCAACTTGTTTTGATGAAAAAGCTTTAGAAGCTTCAGTTATTACTATTCTAGTTAAAGCTTCTTCATCAATCATTTCAGTTTCTGGATCGTCAAAGGAAGATAAACAAATAACATTAATAATTATTTCTAGTTTTCTTTTTGAATCTTTTTCATTAATTAATTCTTGCTCTAATTTTGAATTAACCCAGCTCCAATACCAAGAAACAAGGTATAGAAGTAATTTATGTTTATTTTCAAAATATCTATATATTGATGCTTCAGTTGAGTTTATATCTACAGCAAGTTTCTTAAAATTAAAATTATCAAAACCAATCTTATCAATTATTTTGATACTAGAATCTATAATTCTTTCTCCCAATTTAGTTGATTGGGGATCTTTTAAAAAAAGAGATTTATTTATTATCGCTTTTTCGCTTACAATCATATTAAAAATCTTTGTTATAAAAATAAAGGTTACGACTATTAAGATTATATTAAAAGTAAGAAATATTACTAGATTAAGTACACATTAATTCATACTTAACCTAAAGTAAAAATCTAGGTTAAATAAAAATATTTTTTAAATAATTAATAGTTGTTAGAACCATTACTTTGTCCATTATTTTGAGTATTATTTGATGGAGTTGCATAATTACTTGAACTATTAGATGTATTCCCTGAACTATAATAGTTAGGACGACTTACATCATATTGATGTTGCATAATAAATCCACTTTCACCAACAACTATTCCATTACCATTTGGTAGAATATCAATTCCATGAAAAGCTTTACCAACTGTATTTGCTTGATATTTAGTATCTATTTTTATTGATTTACCATCACATTCCAAAAAATTACCTGGTATATCACTAACTTCTTTTTGGAATAATTTCTTAGGTGGTGTATTTGAACCTAAAACCCAACCTTTACCACCAGATAACATACCTACATTTTTAAGAGGAACTTGTTCTAAATCAGGGGTGCTTTTATCAACAGTACCTTTTATCCAAATTTCTTTTATAGAGTCATAATAAAACATAAAACCTCTTTTACCTCTTATTGTTTCACCAATTGGAGAAGATTCTCCAACAGCCCAACCTTGACTACTGTTAATCATTTTGATAGATTTTATATCATAAGTTCCATCCCAAGGAGTTACTTTACTTAGAAGATTAGAGATTATTGTATCTTTATTAAATCTTGCTTTTGTCCATTTGTCTCCATTAAAATTATACATAGCAGGAGCACCTAAAAGCCTTGATTTACCACCAACCCAAACTTGATTTTGCCCAACGACACTAACTGTATTTAGTTCTTCTTTTATATCACCAGAAACATCTTGCCAAGAACCATTTGAATATTTTAAAACCATTCCTTTATTGTTAGAAGTTATGCCAACAGCCCAACCTTCAGTTTGACTAAGCATATCTATAGCTCTTATTGTTCCATCCGCTGTAAAATTAGATTTATCCCATTTACCACCAGAGTAATGTAAAATAACATTTCCTCCAACAGCCCAAGCATCCCCAGATTCTGCGGTTGCATCAATACCAGTAAAGTCAATAGAACTTGTAGAAAGCGAAGAACTTACAGATGAGCTTTCATCTATCCATCCTCCATTTATATAATGTAAAATTGTTCCGCCTTGACCAACAGCCCAGCCTTCATTATCATTTACAAGTTTTGTTGCATATAAATCTTTTGAAGTTGGCGATATAACTTGAGACCAAATATTCAAAGCACTTGTAACATTTACTTCTATTTGAGCAGCTACTCCATTTATGGAACCAGTTATTTTAGCTCTACCTTCTTTTAACGGTGTAAAAACACCTTTGTTATTTATTGTACCTATATCAGGATTAGAAATAGTCCAATTTACTGCATAATATCCTCTTAGAGATTGTTTTTTCTTTTGTTGATCTTCTAATAAAATATCAACCGAAAATTGTTTTATTTTACCAACAGATATTAAAACTTGTCCGTTATTTGCTTCATCAGCAGAGAGACCCGCCATTATCATAGAAATAGGGGTTGTTCCTGCGGGTAAACCAACTGATTGAGTATCAGATGGAGTATAGGTAGGTGGAACATAATCATTTCTACTTGGTATATAAGGAGTACTTGGAGAAGATTTAAAGCATGAAAAAGTAGATGAAACTACAATTAAACCTAAAATATACCTTCCAAAAACTTTCGATTTCATATAAAAATCCTTTATGTTTAAAACTCAACTTGCAAATAATATTATAGTACAAAATATATATAACTTGTTTATTTAAAAGAAAAAATTAGAAAAAGTTTAAATTAAGTCCATATATAAATTTAATTTTATAAAATTAAATAATTTCTCATAACTCATTATTTAAAAAAAGAGTGCTTGAGGAAAGTTTGATATTAAGCAATAAAAAAACCGCTCTTTCGAACGGTTTTTTCATAAAAGATTTTTAGTGTTTAGCTTCTTCTTTAGTTTTTTCAGAACCTTCTTTTTCTTTTCCAGATTCCTTAGCTTTTTTGTTTAATTCATTTGCTCTACCAAGTTCTCTTTCTGTTTCAAAGATTTTTGTTCTTTCTTTTATTTCGCTTTCTTCACCTATTATGTCAATAGTAGTAGGTTCTTTTTGCTTACTCTTTTTAACATTAACAACAGCATTGGTAAGTACAATATCTATTCTTCTGTTTCTTGCTCTATTTTCTAGTGTTGTATTAGCAACTAAAGGTCTTGTATCACCATAACCAACAGCAGATAAATGCTTTGCAGGAACACCATTTTTTACAAAAAATTCAACTACTTCGGTTGCTCTTAATGAAGCTAAAGCCCAATTTGAAGTTATTGGTGGCTTATAATATGGAGAATTATCTGTATGTCCTTCTATTTGAGCAGTAGCATTTGTTTCTATGATAAAAGATGATACTTCTTTTAATGTTGCCTTAACTCTATCATTAATAACAGTAGAGCCTGGTTGAAAAAAGTAAGAATCTACTAAACTAATAATTGTTCCTCTTTCATCAGCCGAAACAGTAACACCTGCTTCTAATCCTAAAGCTCTTATTGCTTCTTCTATAGCTTCAGAAACAGCAGTAGTTTTAGTTGATCTTCTAGGATCTGATAATAAAGCACTTCCAACTTGACTAGACTCTACAGCTGTTTTATAAAAAGCCTTTTTTAATGAATCTGATAAGGTTAAAAGTTTATCTTGTTCTACATTTGACATCGCATAGAGAACTAAGAAAAATATCATAAGGTTTGTAATTAAATCTGCGTAACTTATAAGCCATCTTAGGGGGTTAGGACCGCCATCACCACCACCACCGCCACCACCTGACATAGGGTTTCTATCCTTTCTTAACTAAAAATAATACTAAAAAAACACAGGGTGTGTCAGCTTTTATTGCAAACACACCCCACATAAAAAATCTATTTATTCATCATCATCTGCAACGGTAGCTTTTCTTTTACCTTTTGCTTTTTTCTTAGCACCTTTTCTTTTCATACCTTTAGGAAGTTTCTTAGCAGTTTTACTCTTCATAAACTCATTAGCAAAATCTTTCATTATTACTTTATCTTCTGCTTCGTTAATAAGTTCTCCAAGCATCATCTTAGCATCATCTTGACCAAGATCTTTTGTTTCTTGACTCTTCTTAATTTCTGCAAGGAATGCCATAGCTTTTTCTTGATCGATTGCGTTCATATAAGAAGCTATTTCAATGTATTTATCATTTTTCTTCTTGCTTCCGCCTTTACCGCCTTCAATTCTAGCTCTCATACCTTCACTAACACAAGCTTTTAATCTTTGTCCTACTAAGAAAGAACTTTCACCAGCTTGAACTGCAAGGAGACCTTCAAGAATCATTTCTTTCATTAAAACTTCTCTGTCATTTTTTATATCAAGACTTTTTGCAACAGGAACATATCCTAAGTTAGCTACAGCAACACCATAAAGAGTAGCAATAAGAGCAACTGCGATAGAAGTTCCTAATTTAGAAGTATCTTCAAGATTTCCTAAAACCAAAACTAAAGCTAAGAGAGTACCAATCATACCCATTGTAGGTCCAATACCAGCAGATTCATTAAAGATACCAATTTTTTGTTTATGTCTTTTATTCATCTTATCTATTTCCATGTGCATTATATCTTTTATTGCATGTGAATCTATACCAGATATAACCATCTTTATTCCTCTACGCATATACTCATCGTAAGCAGAAGGTATTTCAGAAGTCAAGGAAGGAATACCAGCACTTTTTACTTTGTCTGCCATTCTTTGAAAAGACTCAACAATATCACCTTCTTTATAAGGTAAAGGAAGAACACATTGAAGGACGTAAATAGGTATCATTAGTATATCAACAATTGAATACATACCCATTGAAGCAAACAAAGTTCCAACTATAACTATTATGAATGCGGATATATCCCAATAAGTCATAATATTGAAATGTGCACCCTCTGCGATGTACACTCCACCTATGAGTGAGAGAAACCCACCAATTATTCCGATAATAAGCGACATATTTTTAGTACCGAGAAAAAATAACACTAAAAATTGATTTGAAATCAACTTAAATCTAATGGTATTACAATTTGTAATCTTTTGTCAACTATAAAGATCACCAAAAATTAAAAATATTAAAAATATATTCTAAAATATTTTTTTTATATTAATAAAATAAGTATCATTAAATTAGATATTTATTGAAGATATAGTAAATTCTGTAAATTAAAAAAAATATATATTCAAATAATACTTATATATATTGACTCAATAAATTTTATGTTTAATTTTATATAAGCAAGATATTTTCATAAATAACTATAAGTAGTAATGTTTATAAAAGAATTTTTTGAGGATATTTTATGTCTGGTGGTATAAACGGTTTTAGTGGTGGAAATACACCTATTGATAAAAGTGAATTTAAGAAATTAGAAACTAAAATAACAAATAATGGAATTTTATCACCTTTAGAGAAAAAAGAAGTTTTTGAAGTTGGTTTAAATGTAAAAGATAAAGCTAAATTACAAGAATTAAAACAAGGTGTATCTCCTGAATATCCTGAAATAGCAAAATTACTTGATGATGGTTTTGATGCAAGTCAAGGAAAAAATGATATATCAAAATTAACTGAAAATATAAGCCAAGGTGCTATTGAGAAAAATTTAAGAAAAGAAGCTGTTAGCCAAGAAAATCCTTTAAGAAGATTTTCTGCTTCTGCAAGTGAATCATTAGAGTCTGCTGGTAAATTTACAAAAAATGTTCCTTTTTTAAGTAATATTATGAAAGGTGCTGAAAAAGCTTTTGATGATATGAGTCTTCCTGATGATAAAGAAAAAGATATAAAATTAGATTCTATGATAGGAGCTAAAGCTGGTGGATTAGAAGCAGCTAATTTTTCTACCTTAAAAAAAATTAATGTTTCATCAAATACTTATGAGAAAAAAGAAGCAGCTAGAGCTAATTGTGTAATAGATTCTTTACATGAAATAGGCTTTAAAGATACCAAAAAAACAGGAGTTATTAATGTAAAACCTGAGCTTTTAGAAGAAATGACAGGTAAGCCATGGACAGCAATAGATGTTGCATCTAGTAAAAAAGATTCACTTAATAAAATTCTAGACGGAAAAGATAGTAAAGCTCTTGTAACAGATGGTGGACACGCTTATGTTTTAAAATCTATAGATCAAAAAACTGGTAATCTCAATGTATATGATGCTTCTGCAAAAAAAGACAAAGTTTTAAATAAAGATAACACACATGTTTCAGTTTTTGTTCAAGGGAAAGTAAATAATTTAGATGGCGTTAAGTTTGGAAAAGCAATAGATGACAAAGACGTTCAACTTTTTGGAGGAGTTAATAAATTAAAAAATATGAACTCTGTTGATAAAACTGAAGGTAAAAATAACGAATCTTGGGAATTAAGAAAAATGTTTACTATGATGGGAGATCCAAATAAATCTGCTGATGTTCAAAAAATAAGAAATGCAGTAGTTAGTGGTGATGATTCTTCATTAAAATCAGTTCTTGATTCAAACAAAATAAACATAAGTGATAGAGAAAGAAAAGCTATGATTTCTGTTCTTAAAGCTAAAATTCCAGATTCTAATGGTTCTGTAACTACAATGGCAGATAAGTTTTTGAAATTAAGTAAAGGAATGGGTAATGCTGAATTTACTGATAAACAAAATAATTATTTAAAAGCTGTTCAATATTCAAATGTTGATCTTAATAAGTATTTTTCTAGCTCAGAAAATGAAGTTGAAAGAGCAAAAAATATGTCTGTAGTAATGAAAAATATAGAAGAAGATGGAGAAGGTTGTTAAAACTTAGTTTCTAAAATATTACTAGAAAAGATCTCTGAAAAGGGATCTTTTTTCATGATAAAATAATTTAATTAAGGATTGAGAATTAATTGTTTTTTGGTTGTAGTATAGACATTGCAGTGCAACGTCTATACATGCAGGGATTTGATTCATCAAATCCTTTATATTTTGAGTTAAGAATTCCATTTTTAAAGGAGATTTTATGCGTTTAGATAAATGGTTAAAAGTAAGTAGAATAATTAAAAGAAGAACTATTGCCAATGAAGTTTGCGATAAAGAAAAAATAATTATTAATGGTAAAATTGCCAAAGCTTCATCAGAAGTAAAAATTAATGATATTGTAGAAATTAATATGGGAAACAGAAAAACTGTTTTTGAGATATTAAGTGTTCCAACTATAGGTAATGTAACTGTTCAGGAAGCAAAAGAAATGTATAAAATGATTAGTTCAGAAAAAGAAGAAGAAATATAATTATCAACCAAAAATTGTGTCTAAAAAGTGTATTTTTTTATAAAATTACAAGGTTAAAAGCCAATGTTTATGTAGGGACGTTTTATGAAACGTCCTCTTTTTAGAATAAAAATTAATTTCTATTCATCATCTTCATCATCAAGATCATCAAAAATACCAAGTTCCATTTTTACTTCATCTGTAGCCATAGTTTTTGGATCCCAATTTGGAATCCATACTAAATTAACATCCGTTTTTTCTATTTCAGGAAATTTCTCTTTCACTGTTTTAGGAATTTCTGCAATAATTTGAGGGCCATAAGGACACATAGGGCTAGTAAGAGTTAGATCTACTTTTACATTTTTTTCTTCTAAAATTTCTATTCCATAAATCAAACCTAAATCAACTATATTAAGATGAATTTCTGGGTCAACAATTGTTCTTAAAGCTTGTTTAACTTGTTCTAATGTAGGCATTTCTTTTAATTTCCTTTTTTTATATATTTATTATGAGTTACTATCTGAATATTTCTCGGCATAATTTTTAATGTACTTGACCATAGAAGATAAACCATTTGCACGAGATGGTGAAAGATGTCCTTTTAGACCTAATTTTTCAAAAATAAAAAGTTCACTTTCTAAAATATCTTTTGGTTTTTGTTCTGAAAAAATTCTTAAAAGAATACAGACTAAACCTTTTACAATAAAGGCATCACTATCTGCCAAAAATTCAATTGTATCATAAGCTGGATTATATTCAGCTACTAACCAAACTTGAGATTGGCAACCTTTTACAATATTTTCAGGTATTTTGAATCTGTTATCAAAATCAGGTAAATCATAACCTAATTCTATAATATATGAATATTTTTCTTCCCAATCTAAAAAATCTTCAAATTCTTCTAATATTTCGCTTTGTATTTCTTCTATACTATTTTTCATTTATCTAATTAAAACCTATTATATATAATTATTCTATTGTAATTGTTTTTTGAAAATTCTCATTATTTTTTTCAAAGATTCAATAAAGTAATCAATTTCTTCTTTTGTATTATAAAAATATAAACTAGCTCTTATACTCGCACTAATACCTAACTTTGTATGTAATGGCATAGTGCAATGATGACCAACTCTTACTGCAATTCCACATTCATCTAATAAAGTTCCAATATCATGAGGGTGAACTTTTCCAACATTAAAAGCAATAGCAGAGCCTCTTTTTTCTAAATCTAAAGAACCATATATTTTTATATGTTCTAAAGATGATAATTTATCTAAAAAATATCCAACTAACTCTTTTTCATAATTTTTTATATTATTCATTCCTATTTTACTAAGATAATCAACAGCTTGTCCCAAAGCTATAACTTCTGCTATTTTAGGAGTTCCTGCTTCAAATCTTTGAGGAGGCATTTCCCAATAAGAATCTTCTATAGAAACACTTGTAATCATTCCTCCACCAAATAAAAAAGGTTTCATTGTTTCCAAAATTTCATATTTACCATATAAAACACCAATTCCTGTTGGACCACACATTTTATGACCAGTAAAAGCCATAAAATCACAATCTAAATCAATTACATCAATTGGCATTTGTGGAACAGATTGTGAGGCATCTACAATAACTTTTGCCTTATATTTATGAGCTAATTCACATATTTCTTTTATTGGAGTTATTGTACCTAAAGTATTAGACATCATTGTTATTGCAACTAATTTTGTTTTTTCAGACAATAAAGATTTAAAATTATCCATATCTAATTCATAAGTATCTGTAATATTAGCTATTTTCAAAACAGCTTTTTTTTCTTTAGCTAATTGTTGCCAAGGTATAAAATTTGAATGATGTTCCATAATACTAATGATTATTTCATCACCTTCTTTTATATTATCGCTCCCCCAAGAATAAGAAACTAAATTTATTGCATCTGTAGCATTTGATGTAAAAATAATCTCTTTAGATGTTTTTGCATTGATAAACTTAGCTATTTTTTCTCTTGCTTCTTCATAAGCAACAGATGATTCTTGACCTAATGTATGACCAACTCTATGAACATTAGAATTGTATTCTTCAAAAAACTTTCTAAAAGTATCAATAACAATTTTAGGTTTTTGAGAAGTAGCTCCATTATCAAAATAAACAAGAGGTTTTCCATTTATTTTTCTATCTAAAATAGGAAAATCTTTTCTTATTTCATTTATATTAATTGTTTCTTTTTTTATTGTTTCTAACATATTTTTATCCATATAATTAAAGATTTTTTGAATATAACAGATTTAATCCTAATATTATTAATCTAAAATTATTTTTATATTTCCTTCTTGAATTTCAACACTATAAGTAGTTAAATTAGAAAAAGCTGGAGCTGAAAGAAAATTACCATTAGTTATATCAAACTTTGCACCATGTCTTGGGCATTGTATAATATTTTCACAAATTTCACCTTGATCTAAGGGTGCATTATCGTGGCTACAAGCATCTTTAAAAGCATAAAAACTATCTTTATACTTACAAACAGCGATTCTACTTCTACCAAATCTTTTTACAAGAACTTTAGAATCTTCAATTTCTTCTATTTTACCAAAAATTATTTCTGACATATTCAATTCTCACTAAATTGTTTTTTATAAAAATCTATTATATATTGAAAAACACCCAATACTTTTTCTAATTCATTGAAATAATAAGTTTTTTTGTCTATATAAATAGTATTATTCTCTAATTTTAAAAATTTCCATTCATCTACAGTTGTAACACAACCATATATAATATTTAACTTTGTATCATTTTTTTGATTAAAAAAGTTTATTCCTACCATTTGTGCAGAACATTGTGCTATTCCTTTATCTATATTATCCATTTTTGCTTCTACTACAGATATTATTGGTAAATTAAAATCATAAGAATCTTCATTTTTAGTAATTAAAAAATCACATTCTCCATAAAGTCCAGCTTTTTTATCAACATCTAAATTTTCACCAGAATATATTTTAAAAAAATAATTATTTATTATTGAAAGTTCTAAAAGAATTGGAGATAAAACAAGTTCAGATTTTGCTTTTTCAGTTCTTAATGGCATTTTTAGATTTCTATCTAAAAGAGAAGTAAGAAAATCTGATTTTTCTATTGATTTTATATCTTTAAAAAGCTCTAATTGCTTACTATTAACATTAAATTTTTCTTTCAAATCTTTTAATGTAAATTTACTATATGCCATATATATTTAAACTCCAAATTTCTTTTTTTAACAATCTATTATATATTGAAAAATACCTAATACTTTTTCTAATTCGGTAAAATAGTAAGTATTTTTGTCTGTATAACATTATTGTAACTTTATTAATAAAAAAATTAAGATCTATTTGCCAAAGTATTCAAAATATAATCTCTTACTTTTGTGCCCAATGTTTCTATTTCTAAATCATCATTATTTTCATCATTTTCATCAAAAACTTCATCTTGAAATTCATTAACAATATTTTGTATATGGCCTTCAATAACTAAATTTTGAGATTCATCTTTAGAAAAACCTCTACTCATTAGATAAAAAAGTTCTTCAAAATTAACAGGACCTAATGATACTCCATGAGAGCATTTAACATCATTTGCTAAAATTTCAAGATTTGGAATAGCTTCAGCTTTTGCTTTTCTACTAAGTAAAAGATTTCTTATAAGTTGATGAGCACTAGTTTTTTGTGCAGTTTTTTCAATTTCTACAAAACCATTATGTGCAGATTCTGCTTTTCCTTTCATCATAACTTCAAAATGTAAATTACTTGTAGTATCAGGTACAGGGTGATATTGAAGTGTTTCATGTTGAAAAACTTGTTCATTATCTCCAACAACTAAGCCTAATATTTTTGCATTTGAACCAGCATCTTCCATGTAAGTTTTTATATTTTCATAACTAAATTGAGAACCCAAAGAAACTGATAAAAGTTTAAGTTGAGCATCTTTTTCTAAAAACGCTTTTTGTAATGAAAAATTAAAAGCATTATAATCATAATTTTGAAGATGTAAATAAACTACATTTGCACTATTTTTTACATGAATTTCATTTATTCCACTTACTAAAAAGAAATCTTCTGTTTTGTTAGAAACAAATTCATCAATTACAGTTAAAGTACTTCTTTCTTCTACAATTACTAAAGTTTTATAATAACTTTGAGTATTTCCTAAACCAACATTTTTTAAAAGTTGAATAGGAACTGAAACATCTGTATCTTTAGGAACATATAATAAAACTCCATCTGTCCACATAGCTTCAGCAAGAGCAGTAAATCTTGAATCTTTCGCAGTAAGATTAGATTTTAATAAATAAGGTTTTACTAATGCTTCATTTTCTACTAATGCAGATTTTAATGATTTTAAAATAACTCCTTTTTTAGCTAAATCTTCACTTAAAATAGTTTTTCCATTTAAAGAAAAACTTCCTGAAAGATCTCCCCAATAATTAGAATTTAAATCTTTTTTTTCTGAAAAACCAGAAGTAAAAGGTCTATTTTCAATTTCAAGACTTTCTATAACATCCTTAAATTTTTCTTTTCTTAAAGGATCATTAGATTGTGCTAAAAATATGCTCCAAGCATTACTTTTATGTTCTTTTAACCACTCTGGGGTATTTTTAAGAACTAATTCAAGTGTTTT
>ERZ1292633.4764-Hain-H41-02um-R1-4764-length-12479-cov-4_pt1 | contig 12479 bp, 9 predicted proteins | sample MGYA00564406_ERZ1292633 | MGnify/ENA primary metagenome ERZ1292633 (study PRJEB36523, sample SAMEA6512639) | groundwater metagenome | collected 2019-01-08 | study: AquaDiva: Metagenomics assemblies of 32 groundwater samples
TAATGCTGGAAGAGGCAAATGGCGCAATATCTTCTTATTCTATAAATGACACTATTCAAACACTTATAGATGTTGGCAGTTTAGGCGGCGACACCAATGGAATAGCATTAAACGCTTGGCCAAATGTTGCAGTGTCTTCTATTCAAAATTCAAATGAGATATTTAATTTAGCATTCAGTTCAAATGGTGTTAATAAATCAATCATAGGTACAAACTACACGGCTTCTGGGTATTTAAAAGGATATGATTTTTATAATTTTACTGGACAAACAAATTGTCGAGCTGAATATTTTTGTGCATCAAGAACGGGTTCACTTGAAATTTATAGAAATGAATATGTTTGTTTTATTGATGACGGCTATTATTATGCTAGCTACAATGGCACCTCATTTTATTGTCCACAGGTAACCGGCGTATTACGTTCGACTTTAGGTGGTAATATTTGTTTAGTTGGCGAAGGTCGGTATCAAGCTAACTTCGGCACGGTCTGCGATAGTACCCCTAACTCTTCATGTTCAACACACACCGCTAACTACAATATAAAATCAAAACCAGTCAGCATGCTTAATTTAAACGGTCGGGTAATTGGCGTCGATACCAGTAGGCATTCGGTGTTTGATATGCAAAATGGTTCAGCTAGCAGGATTTTAGGTTCGCAAATTTCTCCGCCGATATTTTTTAATAATTATCAAACAACTAGCGAAACACAATCTGGCGCTATAAGTACTTATTGTAACAGCAATAGTGATTTTAATTGCAGTAACCAAATCAGAACACAAACTACTTTAACAGGTAGTAATCAATGTGGCACAACTGACCCGAATCCAAGCGAAGTTCCATTTAATGGCGATGATATAGTTGTTAACGGGAAGCAAACTTTAAATACGCCAATGACTATTATTGCAGGTCCAGGAGAGGACGCTGTGGTAATTGCAGATTACGGCTTTCATAAAGTCCGATGGCTGAATACAGTAACCCATGCAACTGGTGTTATTGCAGGTAACGGCCGAACGGACGATATAGGTAACGGAGGCCCAGCATCAGAGGCCTCTATAAATCACCCGAAAGGTTTGGTTTACGATTCAATAGGAAATTTATATATTTCTAGCGAAAGCGGTTATATCCGAAAAGTAGATACCAACGGAAATATTTCAATTGTTGCCGGCGATCCGATCTATGGAGATTTGGCAAATGAGTCTAAAGCTCGCGATGTTTTTTTTAATAAACCCTATGGTTTAGCTTTTGATCAATTAAATAATTATTTGTACGTGGCAGATACAGGGAATAACCGAGTTGTCAGAATTAATCTTAACACTAACCAAGCAACAACAGTAGCTGGTAATGGTGTGCCGGGTTTTGGTGGCGATGGCAAGGCAGCTCTTGAGGCCAGTTTAAATGCACCTACTCAGTTGGCTTTAGATGAAAATAACAATTTATTAATTGCAGATAATGGTAACAATCGTATCAGAAGAGTAACTTTTCAAAATAAAGCAGGTGCTATCTTGGCATTTTTGCCAACAGCTAAAGATCATTCTGTATTGCAAAAAGTTGCAGACGGAACTTGGGTTAGAACTTATCGCGATGGTGGACGAATTTATTTTAATAGTTTAGGTTATCAGATTTCATCAGTAGATAATGTTGGTCGGGTTATTCAATATCAATACGATAGCCAAAATCGATTAACAGAAATCAAAGCCGCTAATGGTGATGCTTTAACCTATACTTATTCTGGTAATCGGCTATCAAAAATTATAGACCCTGCAAACAGAGCCACTGAATTCAGTTATGATTTTTCTGGTAATCTTAAGGCCGTACATTATCCTGATCAAACCAGTAAAAAATTTGAATATAATTCTGATGGGCTAATGACCGCTGAAATAGATCAGAAAGATGCTAAACGTGAATATTTGTATAATGCATACAGCCGACTTGAAAAGGTGCTTTTGCCTGAGTCAACACCAGCAGTTGTGTTAAAGGATAGCGGAAGTGAGAATTTAGATAATTTTAAAAACACTATGACTAAGCCAAAACAGCTTGGAACTGGTACCGAAAAATTAAGTGATAGTATTGCAGACCCCGGTGGTAATACAACAGTTTTAGCCAAAGACTTTCAGGGTTATATTTCAACGATTAAAGATGCCAGAGGTCGAAAAACGACAGTTAAGCGCGACCTAGAGGGGCGCGCGATCGAAACCACCGATGTGGATGGCTCAATTACGCAAAAAACCTATGACCCGACTTATGGCGATGTAATTAAAACCAGAAATGTCAGCTTAGATATTGAAACACAAACGCAGTTTAATGAATATGGTCAGGTGATTTCTCAGACTGATCCTTTCGGAAAAATATCTACAAAAACGTACAATGCAAAAAAACAATTAATAAAAGAAACCGCGCCTGACGGAAAATATTTAGTATACGAGTATAATTCTTTAGGTCTAGTTGTAAAAAAATCAATTTATAGTACTGCTGATGAACTAAAAAATCAGATCAGCTATGAATATAATTCCAAAGGTCAGCTTACAAAACAAACTGATTTTAACAACAAATTTTCTAGCTACACCTATGATTTAGCGGGTAATGTTTTAACCAGTACTTCAAATATTGATGGCAACACGCAGTCTATAACCCGATATGAATATGATTTAATGAATAGGCTAATAAAAGTGACTTCGCCAAAAAATGAAATTACCGAATACAACTATTCAGCAATTGGTGAATTACTACAAATCACCGATCCGAAACAAAAAATCACCAGCTTTGAATATGATTTAAAAAGCCAACTAATCAAAAAAACTGATCCGTTAAACCAAGTTTTTGAAATGACTTACGATGTTAACGGGAACCTGTTAACCGAAAAAGATCCGGCAAATCAATTGAAACAATACACATACAATGAAATAAATAAAATTACCAAAGTACAAACAGCTGATGATATTATTTTGTATAGTTACAATATTAAAGACGAAGTTATTGGTCATGCAAATAATACAGCTTCTATTGATTATCAGCGCGATCTTAAGCAAAGAATTACGCAAGAAGTTGTGAGCGGAAATAACATTAGCTATCCAAATCATACGTTAAATGTTGAGTATAGCAAAAATGATTTAAGAACAACTCTGCAGAGCAATTTTCAGAATATTTCTTATGACTATAACCCGGATAATTATCAACTTACCGGCATTGGCAGTTCGACCACCGGCAATTATAATTTTTATTTTGACGACGCCAATAGACTTGGTACAGTTGTAAGACCTGGATCTAGAACTGAATATGCTTTTGATGCAGGTTCAAACTTAGCAAGAATTTCACATATAGCTAGTGGGGTGGTAAAATCTTCTCATGAATACAGCTATGACCAAAGAAATTATATCACCCAAAAACGAAGTACGGCTGGAGCTTTGGATTATAGTTATGACTCTAACGGGCAGCTTATCAGTTCTAATAAAGCCGAAGACCCAGCTCAAAATGAGACATTCAGTTACGATGCTTTAGGCAACAGACTTACGTATAACTCAACAGCCAGCACTTATGATAATTCTGGTCAGCGTATTCAAGATGATGGACAATATACTTACGTGTACGATGCCAATGGCAACATCATTTATAAGTCAAATAAAGCAAATGGTATAAGCTACGCATTTGAATACTCTGCATTAAATCAACTCAAAAAAGTGACTGTAACAAGTACGCCGCTTAATGGAAATGTGCTTAAAATTTTAGAATACAAATATGATCCTGTGGGTAGAAGAATTTTGCGCCAAGTAACTGATAATATCGATGCAAATAAGTCTAAGACTCAAAAGTTTTATTACGATGGTGAGAATATTTTAGCTGAAGTTGATGCTAATAATAATTTAACTGTAAGCTATACGCACTCGCCGCTACGATCTGATGATGTGCTGGGAGCTAAGTTTACAAGCGCCGCGGTCAGTAGCGGCTTAGCTGCATCAGCAGGAAATGTTTATTATTTAAAAGATCATTTAAATACTGTTAATGAAATCACAAATGCCAACGGTGATATTGTTCAGAAGATGGATTATTCGGCATTTGGTGTGCTTAGATCAGTGAAAGACTCAAACGGCACTGAAGTTGGTTTTGAAAATGCGCCGGTGCGAACAAGCTTTACTTACACAGGCCGCGAATTTGAGCCCGAATTAAATATGTATTATTACCGCGCGCGGTATTACGATCCGAGTACAGGAAGATTTTTACAGCAAGATCCAGATCCGGGGAAACTTACAAACCCGAATACTTTTTTGAGTAAATATATTTATGCCGGGAATAGTCCGGTGATGTTAAGTGATCCGAGTGGGTTATCTTGGTTAAGTGATGTATTTGATTATCTAGCAGTTGCAGTTGTTGGAGTTTTTGATATTATATGGGGGGTCATTACTTTAGATATAGCTAGGGTACTTACAGGTGTCGTCATGCTTATTGAATTTCATATAGCCCCTATAAATTTTCTATTAAATGGTAGATTGCCTAAGTATAGTTTATTTGGTGATGGTGCACATGTTGTAGACAATAGTTTACTATCTGAATTGTTTTTTGGTGATTATAGTTTAGGAGCAGGTATGTTTTTAAAGCATGATGATAATGAGGCTGGATTATTGAGAACAAAACAGCATGAATATGGCCACTATTTGCAGTATAAAGAATGGGGCGGCTGGGAATATATAAGAATTGGACAGGGTCAAAAGGGCGATGAGTGTGGTTTTTTGGAATTTAATGCTGATGAAAGAGCAAGAGCTAAATTTCCGGGTTTTGTACCCGTTTACAAATGTGGGCAGTAAATGAAAATGACAGCTATAATTATAATTTTATTAATTTTTGCAAGTTGCCCTAAAAGTAATGAATGTGGCAGAAGCTTTTATATCTCAGGAAAAGTCACAGACCAAAATGGTGTGCCATTAGAAAATGTTGAAGTACACAGTGTTGATCCCTTTAATTATGATGTCATTCAAGTTACAACTAATGCATCTGGCGATTATTCTCATTTAATTGGAACGTATTCTGACCTTGGAAGTACATACATATATTTCCGAAAATCCGGTTTTCAAGACTTAACAACATCGCCAGTAATCGGCAAAGGTAATGGTGCTTGCGGCGACCAGCAAATTATCAGAGACGGGGTTATGGTGCCATGATTATTAAACATAATTTACCAATTAGGTTTTTAATTGTATTGGGTCTTTCCTCTTGCCCGATAAAAATTGAAGAGCCTGTTACTGCTGGACTTGAAGCTTCTTGGAATTTGAAACCAGTATGTAAATTATGTCTTTAAAATCAATATTATTTTTTTTAGTTTTTTTACAAATATTCACAATATCTTGCACTCCAAATAGCAGTAACGACGGTCATTAAATTGTAAATATAGGATTTTCTTCCGCTTTTCTTATAACAAATTAATTTAAAATTATTACATATTCTAATATTGCGTTTTTTGTTTTATATAAAAATCAATATTGGGAGTCATTGTGGTCATCGAAAAAAATAAAAGATTCATGATTAAAAAAAGCAGGTCACCTTTTTTGACAGGCGAAACTATTGCCGACATGAATAAAGCTCTTGTTTTACAAGCAATAATAAAACTTAATCAAGCTGAGCCTATTAATACATTGAGTTTTATGCGAGTAAATAAAGGCCCCATGCCAGATCCGGTACTCACAGAAGCTTTACGAAGACCCACTTCTCGCAAGTTTTTACACTTTGCTGGTATTCATTTTTATGGTTCATGGAACACTGCTTTGCGTGCTGCTAATGTTAAACCCATAAAAACTTCATATAATAAATTCTGGAACAAAAGTCTAATTGTTGCATCGATTAAATGCCTAAATGAAGAAGGCTACTCATTGGCAGTTAAAAGTATATGGCGAGATCGCTCGAGAAAAACATCAAGAATACTAAAACGTGTCACTGGTAAGCTAAGTACAGCGGCGGGGCTTCATGATGCCGGAAGAAGGTACTTTGGATCATGGGATGAAGCCTTAATGAGTGCCGGTATTGATCCCGCCTTTGTTAAGGAAAAGCCATTTTGGAGTGAAAAAAAGATAATTCAATCTATTAAGCAATTAGATGCTAATGGTGTAAGACTGAATTCAGAGAAAATGGGTAGGGGAAGCGATAAAACTATTTCAGCAATAATTAAGAAGGCTACTGGTTTTAACAAGGAAAGCTACAGTTTGCATGCAGGTGCCTATCGTATTTTTGGAAGTTGGGACCGGGCATTGCAGTATGCCGGTGTAGATCCTTCAAATCATCGTATAAAAAAATTTTCATGGAACAGCAGGCAAGTTGGTCGCATCTTAAACGTGCTGCATGAGTTAGAAATTCCGATTAACTCTTCAAGTGTATCCCGCGATACTTCAACTGAAACCTATAAGATTATTCAAGGCTTAACCGGGCAAGATTGTTCGGCTTTATCAATGTATCGATTTGCAAATAAGAAATTTGGCTCTTGGGATGCTGCTTTAAAGTACTCGGGATTTATGTTAAGCGAAATCAGAAGAAGTGGTTCTCCGTGTACCAAAGATGAGCAAAAATTGATTTCAATAATAAGAGCTTTCCATAAAAACGACCTCGCTTTAAATCGATCGGCATTGATTTCTAGATCTAATCAAGTAAAGTTTTTTATTGAACAAAATTTTGGCCCGCCAGTCAGCGGAACAAGCTTAATCAAGGCAGCTCATGATGTTTTTGGTTCATGGGATAATGCTTTATGGGGAGCCGGATTTGATGTAGATGAAATAAGGTTAAGAGCCAGGCCAAATCTGTCAAACTTATCGATTATTTCATACCAACTTGAAGATACAAAGCGTGATGGTGTCTTTAGCAAGGTAAAGTATTTTGGGGATCCGGTAAAAACACCTGAACAAATTATGGAAGAGAGTGAGAAGTCTGATGTATTTCAATCTGCTTTAAGTTTGTTTGATGTAGAAGAGCAGGCCCTGGTAGATAAAGTGTTTGATGCTATTTTGAGGATCCACCATTACAAAGACCAAGAGCAGCTCATAAACTTTGTCGTTGAAGAGCTGGATCATTCCGTAAGTGCAGAAGTGGTACGTAATATTTTGAGGAAGCTAGCTTCTAAGTTAGAATACATAAATTGAGATAAATAAAAAACAGCCGTTTTTTATCATTCAAATCTGAGAAGCCAATATAGAGAAAAATAAATTCAAAGATGTTCAACGACACTATTTTTTTTCTTGTTTTTTCGGTTTTCGCGAACACGAAAGAGCGACCCACATTTTTTTGAACACCATATTCTATTAGGTGGACCAATAAAAAATTTCTTACATTCTTTTAAATCACAACGCTTCAACCCTTTTAAGGCTCCGATTGCTAACAAGTGAGAAATTATATATGTGGTCTTAAGCTTGGGATGTTCTTTCAAATCTCTGCCGTTGGCTACATCGCGCCAGTAAGGTTGTCCATCATCTCCAAGCATTAGAGCGCGGCGAAACTCAATCCACGACAATGGCGCATTAAGTTGTTTTACAATTTCCGGCGTTAAGCCGTTTTCGACCAATTTTTCGAACCATTCATAAATAAAAATATCTGAAAGTTCTTTCCAAGTTCCTTTTTCTTTGGCTTCAGCTATTTGGGCTTCATTTGCTGATTTAACCAACAGTCTAATTTCATTTTTTGTTCCCCATTCAATAACGTGGTTGTCCTCATATACCAGCATTGAAGGATGTTGCGGTTTTTTCATAAATTAGCCCTCTTGAAGGTGTTACACCTTTCATGAAAATATAGCGCAACAGTGCTTTTAAAGCAATCGAGGGGGAGGATTCGTATGAGAGAGTTATCTTTAAACAGCTATACAAAAGAGGTGAGCATCAGTTACCGAGGTGAGCAATATTTTGTGCGTAATAACGGAGCAATTTGCCGTCAGCCAGTAGTCGGTCAATCAAAGCGAAAGTTTGATAATATATGGACATTTGGTAGACAGTGTAGAACTAACGGATACATGAGATTCAATGGTGAGGTGGTGCATAAAATTGTTGCATCTGCATTTCATGGTGAACAGCCGTCCGCAGGTCATGTGGTTGACCATCTAGATACGAATAGAAGTAACAATCGTGCCGAAAATCTAAGGTGGGTAACTCGGTTGGAGAATTTAACAGCTAACCCTAAAACACTTCGAGCTATCAATAAAAAATGGGGTTCAGTGGAAGGAATGCTTAATGACCCGAATCGAAGTGAGGTCGTTGTACCATTAAGAAATCGATCTTGGATGCCACAGTTTTCACTTGAAAATCTGGTCACCAATTCTTTAACTCCATTAGCAAAACAACAAAATTGGAAAACCCCCAATGCGTTTCCGCTTTGTCCAGGGGAAGAGTCAGTCCACCCATTATGGGAGTATTTTTCTTTGTTACAGCCGGGGGCTTTATTTTCGCACAATAAATATAGCGAGAATATAGTAGAAATAGCCCAATTGAGTGATGACGGCTCATCCATAAGCGTAGTCACCAAAATTATCGACGGCGTTAAAGACTTTGGGTTGGTCACTGTCACTTTTGAAAGAGGTCAATTTATTCATAAGGCCCAAGGGACTTTTTTTACAATTGAAGGAGCGACTAAAAGACATTTTGAAATGATTGGTAAACTTTCGGACGGCGGGGAACGCCAGCCTGTTATTCAAGATGAGGTCGTATTTTTTCTATAAAATTTTGATATTCCTTTTTTAGATCAATCTCATTTTCAAAATCAGAGCTGCTAAGCTCAATACTCTGCGAAATCGTTAATGTTGATGTTTGTGGGACTGAATTTAAAGCAGAAATGTTGTCCAAAAAGGTTTCGATTTGCGCATGAGACATTGTTTTAGTCTTTATCAAAAACAAATCAAATTCTGCAATGTCCATTATGTGAATTCTAGATGGAATAACATTTTCTATGTTATTTTGTTTTCTAAATACTTTGGTTTCGTTTTCAAATATTTCGTGCCAAGCATGTATCCCATTTCCAAGAAAAAGTTCTTTGTAGCTAATTATGAAGATATGGGTTTTCTTGCTCAAAGAGCTATCCAAGGTTCCATCGCTGATTCTATTTGAAATATAAAGGCATTGATTCATTGCTTCTATAATTTTTCCAGATAATTCGTTGGCTAAAACTAAAGGATTTGGGTCAACCATTGCAGAATTTCCCAATTCAATTCCCTTTGACTCAATTACGATATTAAATTTATCAAATTTTACAACAAAATCTGTCTTCTTATTTTCTTTTCCAACAATTGCTTCAATTTGGTTTTCATTTAAGAAGTCATATTTATTCTGTATGAGCCGTGTACGAATGTAATTCTCCATTACTTTTCCAAATGATCTCGAAAACGCGTTTGATTGATGGTTTTTCATTAAGTCATACACACCAAACTTGGCGAAATAAACGAAAAGCTTAGTGTAGATCAGTGCAGCTCCATTTTGCGTAACCAGAAAAGGTTTATTTTTTAGTGGTGAGCGCTCTGTTATCTGTAAGTGAAACTTTTTAGTTTGCAAGCTATTTGAAAACTCATTTTGGCAGACTTCAAATGAAGTTGATACCAATTTAAAAAAATTAGAAACGTCAATTTCAGGAATTCCTTTGAATTTGATTGAGATATTGCGTTTATCCTCCGAAATCGTTCTCAATTCAATCCAGGTCATCAATATTTGTACGATTTTTTGAAAGGTTTGAAAGTCGATTCCGGTGACAGTTTTAAACTCTCGGGGAAAATCATATTGGGGGAATTGAGAATTAAATAGCATTTGATTTCGAGCTATATCAAAATAGAATAAGTTGGAAACCGGCTGCAACCAAAATTGCTGAAATGCCATAATTCTAAAACCTATACTTGTCTTATTTGGATGCTCTGATTCGAAAACCTTGTTCGCTGGAGTCGTAAGATTAATTATTAAATCCATCATCGGCATTATATCTTTTTCTAATGCTGGTTTTATGGATTTTGAGTCAAACGCAATAACTAGTTTTAAAAGCAAAAGCATGTCCCACGGTGTCCAGTTTCCCCATTCTTCAACGCTCTTTGAATTACCTACATGATTCAGACGTTTAAGAAGAAATTCAACTATTGAAATTGGAGAAAATACGACAATTAATTCTTTTAGCGGAGTTAATTCATTGTTTACATCGTTCAAAATGGATGAAGTCATCTTTTGTAATTTTCTTGGTTATGGTCGGGTTTTTTGTAATGCGATTTGTTCCAAACTATTTTCTGTGCTTAAATGAACTCCAATCCGTGCATTTGACTACAACCTCTTTAGTTGTTGAGAAACAAAAATGCTAATTGTTTTATAGGCATGCTCGACCAAAAACGCATCTCTTTGTATATTCGGACTTTTGCCGCCATGAAATAGGTTGTTTCGTACACCATTCCAAAACTCTATCATATTGGTCCAATCTTCTATTGTGTGGACAACTCCCTTTCTTAACTTGTTTTCCACTGGTGCTTGTCCGTCAGAATTCCACCATTTATCAATTTCGGGATAGTCTAAATCTCTTGATGAGTTATAAAGAGGTTGGCATTTTAGTTCTTTAATGAGCTTTTTCCAGGTTGAAGCTAATTCTTCGTTATTTGTTATTCTTCGTAAGTACGAATTCTTTAGTAATTGATTTTGTTTCAAAGATTGTATTGCTTGCCTGTCACTGTTGGCCTCGATTGCAATCTTGTTTTTAAGTAAGGCGGTAAAAGATAGATACTCAAATACAAATCGTGAGAAATAGTCACCATGTTTAGCTTTATTATGCCAGCCTATAATCAATCCATTGTAGCTTTCCAAATTGTCTCCAGTAAGTTCAACGGTTGAATCACAGCTCTTGCAAAAATATTCAACAATGCCAACTGCCCAGTTGCCATAATCTCCTGTAGCTTCTGCCATGAAATAGTCTGCCATTTGTCCTTCGGTAGCATCTTCATCAAAATCAGCCAGTTCTTCTCGGCGATCTACTTTGCTCATTACTCTATTACATTTATCGCATCTCAATTTAAACTCACTTGAAATTAGTTATTTTATTTTTGGGATTATCAATTTTTTTGTTAGCATTTTTCTTATTTGCATTTTTTTTAAATTTTAAGTCTGTTACCTCGGAGTTTAGAGATTTGTTCAGCTTGTATTGAAATTTTGTTTTCAGCATTACTTATGCCATCACTAGACATATATTCTAGGTTTACAGTTTAGTCTATCTAACCTATATTGATTATTATGTGCGCACAATTTATCCTCAAAACAAATGCAAACCAACTCTCACTAAAATACGGAATAAAAATTAGTGATGACTATGAATTGAATCTCCGTGTGTTGCCGTACACTCCCTCGGTAGTTGTTGTTAAAGCAGGGGAACTCTCAGCTTTTCAAAAAATGAGTTTCAGCCTTGTGCCCTCTTGGTCTAAAGATCCAAAAGTTAAATTCGCTACCCATAACGCTCGAATTGAAACCATTCTTGAAAAGCCAACTTGGAAAATACCCTTTGTCTCAAAACGCTGTCTGGTGCCAATCAGCGAGTTTGTCGAGTCGATTTACGAGAACAAATATGCTGGGAATATGATTCGAATTTCAGAAGCAGGGGATTCTCTTTTAACTGCGGCAGGCTTGTGGGATGCTTGGATTGACCCGAAAACAAAAACTGTACTCAACTCATTTACGATTATTACAACTGAGCCACCGCCATTTATTTTAGAAGCGGGTCACGACAGATGCCCTGTCTTTTTAAAAGAGAAGAACCTGGATTACTGGATCGATCCGAAAAACAAAGACCCAAAGAGTCTGATGGAATTTTTGAAAAGTGAAAACGCTGCGCATGATTTTAAAATAGAAATCGACCGACCACTGAAAGCTGGTTGGGAAAAACGAAAGTAAGTTTTAATTTTATAAAACACAGCGTCTTACGTCTGTATTTACATATAATTTACACTTAGTACTTGAATAAAGTCAATGCCCTTTTTATACCAAGTAAGAGGTCATTATGGAAATCCTGTCGCCAAGCATTCTTAAAAACATTACCCTGCCCCTTTACGCAACTAAAATTAGCTGTGGCTTCCCATCACCCGCAGAAGATTATCTAGAAGCCAAGCTCGATTTAAACGAAAAGCTGATACAGAGGCCTTCTTCAACTTTCCTATTGAAGGCCGAAGGCGACTCGATGACCAACGCTGGCATATTTAACAACGATCTTCTTGTTGTTGATAAATCCATTAAGCCCCAGCATGGCCACATCATTGTTGCAGTGGTTAATGGTGAATTTACACTAAAGCGCTTAGTCTTTCGTTTTCCTAAAACGATTTTACAACCAGAGAATCCAAAATTTAAACCTCTCGAAATCACGGCTGAGATGAACTTTGAAGTCTGGGGCGTTGTAACCCATACCATTCATGGGTTCTTAAAAAATGACTAAAAAACCGCAAACTATCTTTGCATTGGTCGATTGCAACTCGTTCTATTGTTCGTGTGAGCGGGTATTTCGGCCTGAGTTAAAAGACAAAC
>ERZ1292633.4765-Hain-H41-02um-R1-4765-length-12478-cov-7_pt1 | contig 12478 bp, 8 predicted proteins | sample MGYA00564406_ERZ1292633 | MGnify/ENA primary metagenome ERZ1292633 (study PRJEB36523, sample SAMEA6512639) | groundwater metagenome | collected 2019-01-08 | study: AquaDiva: Metagenomics assemblies of 32 groundwater samples
CCTGGGCCTCCAAAAAACGAGTCTCTTTCGACCCGTCGTCTCGCCACAGTTGGGGTGGTGTGGCCGTTTGCGCTTTGCGACGTGCTTGTTGTTTGATGAACGTGTGAGTGTGATTGATGACAGATGGCAGCGCTGACTGTATTGCACGTGCAATGTCAACGGCCGTTCTTCAAGGTTGGCGGCACTGTCGTTTGCTGCAGTGTCATTTGCTACGCGGGATATCAACACGTTTACCTTCCTCGGACACTTCATCACAGGTTGTCGGTTCAAGGCGCGACCATACCACGGCCGCATCGCCAGACGGCAACCTTTGTTGCCGGAACGTCGCGTCGCTCGGTGTTTGACTCGACGAGTGGTGCCCCACCCTCGCACGTCCGCAGGTTACAAGGTGCCGTGCGGCTGTCTTTCGTACTATGCTCGCGAATCGTTGTGATTGTCAACGAGTTGGTTCCGTTGATCATCAGGACGGCTCAGTGGTATCTTCTTGAGCTGTGGATTGAACGCTGGGAGAAATTAGTCGATGGAAACAATCAATGGAACGTGTCCTCGACCCCGTTATTGTGCGCTATGAACGTTGCGCTGACGCCAAAATGTAGCCCGTCAAGTGCGAAGGCATTTGCCTCGATGGTCCATGTTTTCGCGAGAAAATGGCGCAGCCGAGGAGAGGAATTTCACAAAGCGGATCTATACGTCGACATGAAGGACCGATTCGTGCGTCTTGGGCCGTCATTCATTAAACTTGGACAATGGATCGTGACTCGACCTGACGTCTTTCCACGCCAAATGTGCACCGCCCTAGAAAGTTTACTGGATCGCGTTCCACCTCACCCCTGGCAATGTACATTGGCTGCCCTCACCGCGGTCACCGTCACGTCGGACGGCAAGCAAGCTTCGTTGCTGGAAAAATTGCAATCGCTTGACAAGGAGCCACTGAACAGTGGCTCTATCGCGCAAGTCCACCGAGCCGTGCTGAAGGATAGGTACTGCGATGCATCCAGTGGCATCGATCTTCCACCGGGCACACAACTCGTCATTAAGGTGAAACACCCGAACTTGGACAACACGTTTGCCGCTGATCTGCAAATTCTCGAAACGGTGTCACTGCTGGTGACTTCTCTTTTTCGTTCTGCGAAATACTTTGCTCTGGATCAAATTGTGAACGAGGCACGTTCACTATTAATGTCGCAAACGGATTTCTGCCGTGAAGCGGACAATTTGCTCCAATTTCGGTACAATTTTCGCTACGATCCTGAAACCATTTTTCCTACACCGTTGCATCAGTACAGCTCCAGTGACGTTCTCGTTGAGACGTACGAAGTCGGCTTGCCACTGAATGTAACCCACAAGGATGTTCAAAAGAGACCGTTGGTGCCGACGACGACTGGCACCACTCAACCTTCACGGGTCGACGAATTCGCGCATATCGGCTCGCACATGTTTTTGAAAATGCTCTTCGAAGACAATTTGATCCATGCCGACCTGCATCCGGGGAATTTATTGACGCGTTGGATCAATCCGGACGGGAGCAAGACAGTCGAGAAGATGTCGTCACGCAGTCTTCCGCAACTTGTCGTACTAGATCCGGGACTGGTCACATCGCTGGACGACCGAGATCGGTCCAACTTCGTGGCGCTTTTTGCTTGCGTGGCTTTGGGAGAAGGTGAAAAGGGAGCGAGACTGATGCTGGACCGTTCTCCTTCTCATGACTGTCCCGATCCCGCCAAGTTCACGCGAGACATGCGAGACATTTTCGATTCCATGAGTCCCTCCACGTCGCTGGCGGGCTTTGCGCTCGGCAACGTGTCGGTGGGTCCATTTTTGTCAAAGGTGCTCGACGTGATGCGAGAAAATCGCGTTCGCATCGACATGAATTTCGCCACGTTGGTAACGTCTGTCATCGTGGGCGAAGGAATGGGGAGGAAAATGCGCCCCGATTTGAATTTCTTTCAAGAAGCGGCCCCGTTTCTCATTTCATGTCTGAAGAGCCACGAAATGTCGTTTTTGATTGAACGAATTCAAGAAACGTATCTCACGGCAATGTAAGTGTGCACAAGGACAGGGGGAGGGGAGACACCCGACAGTACCATTTCACTAATTTTTTGCTCATTCAGTCATTCAGCTGGGAGCGATGACGATGCAATTGCAGGGGGCAGTCCGGCGCTGTGTCATCGACTTCTTTTCTTCTTTATTCTCTTTTGCCCATCATGAAACAGCAAGGTGATTTTTTCCCCCTGCTCGGAACGAAATGCGTGCTTTTCGCAACGACCTCGAAGTTTACCGAGATGGCTACCCCGACGTGAAGGACGATGTCACATTGAGGTTGAACCTCGATTTTTACATGGGCCGTATTGTCTGCGTACCTGACCACATGCACATCGATGCCGTTCATCAGAAGTGGTTTGGTTGCAATGAACTCCTGGAATACGGACACTCGTACATTCAATGGTTGTTCCCCATTCAAGAGCAAGGTTTGAACTACCGGGCACATCCGCTGCAAAAGGGAGAGCTGGATTATTTTCTCGGTCACCTGGACGACCTTGTTCCGCAGAATCATTTTCCTGCCCTCCCGGCGCGCCGCCGTCGCCACATTGATTCTGATGAGGACGATGATGCGGCGCCCTCAGCATCGGCAGGGCAGGCAGGGGACTCAGCAGCACCTTCCGTACCTGAACCAAACACGACAACGACGCTGCGTGAACGATTTGTTCGCAGTTACGCTTTGATGATGGATTTCTACGGATTTCGTCTTTGCGACAACGCGACCGGAAGAGTGACCAAGAAGGACAATCACGCCTGGGAAATTGACAACTTGCAGCACAGCAGCCACAACTACCTTCGTATAACAAGGATTTTGAAATTTCTGGGAGAACTCAAGTGGACTGCCTTCCAGCATTCCATGCTCGAAGCGTTTGAACACGAAATTTATTCCACAAAGGCGCTCTCGAACTGCCGAGATAGTTACGAACGGTTTTGGATTGGCACGATCAAAGACAACGTCGCACGCGGAGTCATTCAGGCGCGAATCGACGCATATCCGCCTCCTCCACCGAGTCGTTGGGGAAGCTGGCCAGCGTCGACCAGCTCGACGGACACAGCCGCCGCGACATCTACAACCGCTGCAGCGGTTGAAACGGGACCGCAGGACAATGATGTCGACGCAAGACGCGCGAGGATGGAAGCGAACCGGGCAAAGGCGAACGGACAGCTGGTCGAAGGAACCAAACAGGAGGATGAGGGCAAAAAGTAGATCCACGACACGCGTAAACTAGTAGTATCCTATCGATCCATTGGCACTGGCCCGTACCCAACACGAAGACGTTTGATGGAAAAGTAAAACGCAACAGCATGCCAAATGGTCGACAACTATCTTCCTTCCTTCGTTCGGGATCATTGCTGCCAAGTTTGGTTTGATTGGTCCGCCCCTGTGGCATTTTTCAATAGTTAACATGGGTCAAACGGCATCGATAGACGAACGCGGTAGCCAACCCCCAGCTTCGACTTTGGACTCGTCGGTCGCGATCGCGGAGCCGAAAACTTCGTTGGATCAGCCGCCGACCACGATTGCCGAGGTTGCCGCGGTTGATGAAGCCCCAGGCAGTAATACGGCAACAAGCGAACCTGTTTCCGAAGGCTCCTTCGTTGAACCTCCAACTGTGGAACAAACAGTCGCAGTGAGCAGCAAAATTCAGCTCCCTTTACACATTCCGGGTGCGGCATCATCCGTACAATCTTCCACCATCACGGCCGGCCAGAACGTCGTCACACACGAGGTCCAGCGCACAAGAATGAAAGCGTGGGTCTGTCAGTCACCATCAGAGAGCCTGGACTCCATTACGACGACCCAAATGTCGATCCCGGTTCCTGGCGAAGGCGAGATCCGTGTCAGGGTCGTGTGCGCGGGGATCAATCCCATCGACTACAAACGAGCATCGTTTCCGACGAGAACCGACCACGCCACCGGGGTCGCGGGAGACCCGGCCATTACATATTACTCACGTGGCGTCGCCAGTAGCGACTCGGATGAGGGTGCGCCGTACCCATACATCATGGGGTGCGATGGGGCAGGCGTTGTGGAGGAACTTGGCACACCCCCGGCCGCGACTGCATCCTCACCACAGCAAGGCTCAAGCGGTTCGACCGTCTCCCAGTCAGGCCTCGCAGTTGGCGATCGCGTCTACTTTCACAACGACATACGTCGACCTGACATGGGAACGTTCGCTGAGTTCACGCTTTGCACCGCAGCCGCCGTTTGCAAGATCCCGGACACGATGAGTTTTGCAGACGCTGCTGCCATTCCCTGCGCCGGCTGGACGGCCTACGTCGCTTTGTTTGAGAAGCTGCGCGTCGAGGCATTTGCAAACCGAACCATCGTGATCGTCGGCGCTGGCGGCGGTGTGGGTAGCTTTGCAGTCGACTTCGCTCGCTTGTCAGGTCTTCGCATCATCACCGTCACGGGAACCGACAACGTGGCGCACATGGTTCGTGACAAAGGTGTTGACTTGGCACTCGACTACAATATGGAAACGGAGGTAACTCTGTCGGCCAAGGTGCTGGGTCACACTTGGAGCATCGGCGCAGACTACTTGTTAGATTGTGTAGGCTTGAACGACCGGCAACTGCAAATGTATGCCCACCTGCTCCGCTTTTCCGGCGCCATATGTTCTGTCGTAGGCGATCAAACCATGGCGAAATCCGCCGCGACGCACATGGCGATGGTGACTCGACAGCTTTCGCTACATTTTGTCTTTCTAGGGGGTCTTCATCGTCAACCTTCGACACAGCCGATGCTTCGGTTCGTTGGCGAGCAGGTGCTGCGATTTTTTGGTGTCCACGAGCCGGGCACGCGTGTGGCCAGCGGCGACCCCCTTCGTCTCCGGATGCCCATGTCAAGTAATCTCACAGAGATTGTTAGATTTGATCAAATTCCGTCTGCGTTGAGCGTCCTACGGCAAGGCCATGTGCGAGGAAAGATCGTGATGTCGTTTGTGCATCCGTCCGTGGCAAAACGAGCGCCAGTCGCCGCGTCCGCCTCCCATTGAACGCAAACGAGAGGGTATTTGCTCGTTGTTCGTGACGAATGTTTCCCCCCCTCCCCCCCAAATTTGATTGAAATTTCTGTCTCAAATGCATTTGTTTGGCTTTGCTGTACTTTGCTTTACGCCGGAAAGCAACTCACGTTCTACATCGTGTCGCAGTCAACATGCCGCCTAAGCCAGCGGGGAAAGCTGCCGCGAAGTGCGTGAACCTCGCCAAAGAAATGCATGTCGACGTCGACCTCAAGAAGGTGATCGACCACATCAAAAAAGTAGCGGAGACGGCGGCAGCAGCCCAACAACCCGCCGTGCCAGCCGCGTCGTCGCCAAAGCCCGGAGGTATCCCCGCACCACCTTCTCCGGCCGCACTCATTAACGTGACGCCCTTCTTTCCGTTTCGCAAGGCGCTGGAAGTCGAATTGCAGTTCATCAAAGACGACGATCACACGGAGTCACCCGTCATTCCTCTCCTCGTGTGCGATCCCGTTAACTACGAGACGCTGAAGGCGGTCATGGGTGGATTGAGTTCGTACCCATGGCTGCGGCACATTTCGCTGCTACACTGCCGAATCGGCGATCACGGAGCGATGGTGTTGAGCGATTTCGTCCGTCAATATACGCCGCCGTCGGACAAGAATTTGTTCGGCATTGAAACGCTTGAACTACCCGAAAACGACATTGGGCCCAAGGGAGCAGGTTTCCTGGGCCGCCTTCTCACGCAATACGAGTGCCTCAAGACTCTGAACTTAGACTTCAATCCCATCGGCGATGAAGGAGCTGGCCACCTCGGAGAAGGGCTCAAGTGGAACTCTACCCTGACGAGTTTGTCCATGCAATACTGCGGCGTGGGCCCCGAAGGCGGCGAATTGATCGCGAAGCATGTCATTCGCGGCTCGAGCGTGAAGGAACTCAGTTTGCGGGGCAACTGCCTGGGTCCCCATGGCATCACACAGATCGGCCGGTCTCTCGCAAAGAATGCCTATTTGGTGTCACTAGACTTAGCCGATACAAGCTTTGGCATCGATCTGGAGGCCATCGAGGCGCTCCGTGATGGCATCGAGGGGAACGACACGCTGGAAAGTGTCGACTTGAATCACAACAGCATGGTCCCCGCCGGTGTGCAATTATTACTAGACTGTCTGAAGACGAAGCCCAAGATGACCAAGTTTGTCGTGCATGATCGCATCAGCCAGGCGGTGTTCAAGGACGTGCTGGACACCATCACGTCGAACATTAAGTCGATGAAGAAGAAGAAGAAGCGTGCACCGCCCAAGCCGGGTGCAGTCGCCCCACCGCCCGCAGCAGCAGTGGCACCTCCCGCGGCGGCGGTTCCTGCGGCGCCACCAGCGAGTTGAATAAAACTCTCCCCAGCCATCCCCCTTACTCTAGTTTGTCCACTACGTCGTCATGTGAACATACAATCACCGTCGTTCTTTGTAGAGAAAAACGAATTCTCCTTGAGACGACGGTCAATGTCAGCATTTGTGGCAGTTGTCAACAAACAATGGTTCAATGAGGTTCCCCCGCCACCGTTCGTTACAGAAAGGAGAAGAAAAATGGCAACCACCGGCGGAGTAAAGTTTTCCCTCAATCCTGAGATCATAACAAGGTCATCGGCTCATGTCCGTGGTGGGCATTTTCCTACCCACGCCAGCAACAACCAATCTTCTCATCGTGGCGGCGGCGGCGGTGGCGGCGGCGGCGGCCTTCTGTCCCGATTTGAGCACATGCTGTTGAAAATCAAGCGGCACCGTTACGTGTCCACATCAGGAGGGGGCGACAAAACGTCAGGCAGCAGCTCCGTCCAGGTGGCCAAGGAAGCCATCAATTTATTTCGCGATTTGTTTAGCACCAAGTCGGTCCGAAAGTTGCCGTCGTATTTTTTGAAGCGCGTTGGTCTCTTTGCCGTTCATTTCTACCGCGCCGCCCATTTTCAAGTGCTGCTCGCGTCCCTATCGCTCAGAGTGCTGCGCATCATCCGCGAGGCTCAAAGCCACGCGTCGCCTATTACCGCACAACAGCTACGTGACTTCTTGGAGCGCAGCAAGCGAGAGATGCCCGCGTCGCCCACCACACAAATGATTCCAGTGAGGAGCAGCGACTTCGATGATTCCACTGCCGCCGCGAAAACAACGACGGCGGCGACGGCGCCTTGCCCTGGTGCCCAGTTTCCTGGTGATGCCGACTTGGCGGCCGGTTTTGGCGATGAGGGAAAAGACGACGATGAGGCCGACGTGGACGACGACGACGACCTAGAGAACGCTGACATGCACTCCGATGGGTCACTCGACGGCGGCGTGGTGTCGCCCAACACAGCAGGCGCATCGATTATGGTCCGCAAAGTTTCTGCTCCCGGAAATGGGCACTCGCCAATGACGCCACATTCCCGGAGCCCGCTGAGCGTGGGCGCCCCGGGGTTCATGAGCGCCGCGTCAATGGCGGATTTTCACTCGCGCGGGGCCGAAGACCTTGATCCCCTCGACCTCGTGGACCCCAAAGAATTTCGCAACCTCGTGTTTCAAAGCCTCGACGCCCTCGAGCAAGAAGTCGATGGCATGCTGGACGATCTATGTGGATTATCGGCGGAACACGTGTGCCGTGGAGACACGATCGTCTCGTACGGCTGCTCTCACACTCTCTACTGCTTCTTCGAACGCGCGGCGTTGGAAGGGATCGAATTTTCGTTAACGATTCTTTGCAATGGCATGACGGACTCATCGCTGGCGGAGAAGTGCGCCTCGCTGCGGAAAGCCGGCGTCAAGGTGAGCTTGTTACCCGACTCCAACCTGCACGTCGTACTGCCGCTCGCCGTGAAGGTTTTCCTGACCGCCGAGACGATACTCGCCAACGGTGGTGCGTTGGCTCCGACGGGGAGCAACATGTGTGCCGTCCTCGCGAGCTACCGCCGCATCCCGGTGATGCTCGTCGCCACGACATTGAAGCTATCGCCGTACTATCCGAGCGACGCTTCGTGCTCGTCGCTCGTCAAAGTGAGCACCGTCAACGCCAAAGACATGACTTGCAGCGCATTCCAGCACCCGGGAAATGTGCTACCAAGGCAGCATGCACACTGCGTCTCGATGCTCGACACGGGGGCCATGTTCCAAAATGGCTCGTTGGCCGACACGGCGACGAGCGTCTTGGCCTTCCCACAGCCACTGCGTGTGTATGATCCGCTGTTCGAGTATGTGTCGCCCGAGACTATTTCCATGGTCGTGCTCAATGAAGGTGCCCAGACGCCAGCCCTCATTAAGCATCTAAGTGACGCGAAGTACGACGCCAGAGACACGCACATCTAACCGAAAAGAAGCCACGCGTTCATCGCTGATATGCACGTTCTCGCACCCAACACACCTTTGACAAAGGACCTTTGTTGTTCATTCATTGGGCTGACGACCATGTTAACGAGCCTTTCCTCATGTTTGCGAGTCAGCCAGCGCCTTTTAGTGCCTCTCTCCCACCCGGCCGCGGCGAATGGACGGGTCGCCGCTGTCACCGACGACGACGGTGACGACGGTCGTGGTGAGGGGCAACATTGTGACACCGACCGAGATTCTGTACGGGGGATACGTGATTGTTCGTGGAGAAAATATTGCGCATGTCATTGGGCACGGGGCGCCCCTTCCCGTCGATGTTCGAGACGCCATCGAATCGGCGGCCAACAATGGGGCGATGGGCAACCTCGTCACGGTAGGGAACATCTCCGTGTGCGACACCCAGTCGTTTGTGATCCCCGGATTCGTGGACATACACAATCACGGACTGGGCAGCTTCACTTCCGACGAGGTGCTGGAGCATTGGTTAAACCCGACCTACAGCTTGCTCGAGCTGGCGCGGTGTGGCACCCTTTCGACGCTAGCGAGCGTCATCTTCTCGTCGAAACAGAAACGAGTCGTTGAGGCCGTCATCCACTCGGTCGAATCCCATGTCGGTCGGAGCCTTCCTGGGTGTGCCGTCATCGAAGGCATTCACGCCGAGGGACCGATCGTTGCGGACTATGGAGGTCTCCCTTCTGCTGACACCGATCTGTCGCTTGACTCGTTTAAGTTGCTGTGCTCGACGATGCCGTCGATGTGTATCATGACGATCAGTCCCAGCTGTGAGTCCAGAATGGACTTTGCTCGCCTGAAGCATCTTGTTGACCTCGGCGTGCGGCCGTCGCTCGGCCACGATCGGAAGGCGACCGAATCCGACATTATTTTCGCGTTGCGGTGCTGTCCCTCAGCCGAGGCGTCACTGAGTGAACTGACAACAGGCGCGTCGAGCGCCGGGCCGTCGTCATCGTCGACCATTTCCAGCGTTTCTCTGACGCAGCACAACGCCGCAACCGTTGCGGACGACGAGTCGACGACGATGGCAGTACTCCCATCCGCGGCGAAAAGCGTCGAATCGGATGAAAGCGCCGCCGTCCGCCGCCGTCGCGCTAGCGACCTCGCCACGTGGCGGCGCCGCGCCATCGAACGGCGGAAGCCGACGACCTCCCTCCCTCTGTTGACCGTCCCCTTCCACACGACGCACTACTGCAACGTCATGCAATTCCACCACCGGGAGCCCAGCTTGGTCAATTTTTGCATGACGCCAAGCTTTCCCAAATCCGACCGCTACCGTGGATGCCAGCCACCGACTCTGGAAATCATCGCCGACCTCATTCACGTGCATCCGTTGGCCATTCAGGCCGTGTTAAGCAGCCGAAAGAAAACAGATGTGGCCATTATCTCCGACTGCATTTCCAGTTATCATCCCGGGAGGCGTTTAAAGTACAACGGGAGACAGATTGCCGTGCGAGCCGAGGGTGGCTGCTACCTATGCGACAACTTGGGCAATCCAACGTCAACACTCGCCGGTAGCACGGTCACGCTTGCAGATCAGTTCTGGACGCTGATGACTTACTTTGGGTTGGACATGGTGCAAGCTTGTTGGTTGTTAGCCACGAATCCAGCGCGCATCGCAAACATCGATCATCGCGTGGGTTCTATTCAGGCTGGTCGCAAGGCCAATATGTTGGTGCTCGACAGCGGGATGGGTAAAATAGTTCGACGCATGGTCTACGGCAAATGGCTGGACACCACGCAAGATTATGACGCCTTAAGAGCACACTATCGTGGACGGCCGAGGGACACCGCAGGGGTCGGCGGCGGCAGTACCGGGGGGCAGGGAGTTCAAGACGCGCCGCCCGTCAAACCCGTCCCCATGCCACCGTACGTCATGTTGAAGCCGACTCCAGCCCATATTTGAAACGAGGGAGGGGGGGAGAGGAGGGAGGGGATCGTCATTCCCACCCAAATACAAAACTCAATCTGGTGGTGTGGAATTATCGGGTTGCTGGCTTCCACGAAGGGTCGACTGCTTCTGTGAGATTCCTCCTTTCTTCTCGTCCCTTTGGCGGAAGCGGCGGGTTTTTTTTTGTGGCACCAATGGCGCCGCCGCGATTGCCCAGTCAGCGCGGGCTGCCATCGGACCGCCCGCGACCTCCGACGGCAGGCGCGCCGTACGGCAGCAGCCCTCCCAGGATCACCGTCGGTCCTGCGACGCCAAGCAATGCCAGGAACTCCTCCCAATGGACGCCAAATCGCACAAATACACCCACCGCGTCCACGCGTCCCATCGAACGTAGCCCGCCCGCGCCGGACCGCTTCGCCAACGACCCATTGAGCGCGGACAAGGGCGCGAAGGCCGCCGACCACTACAGCATTCCGGACCACGATGACGCGCTGTACTACCATCAAACCCTATTGCCGCAACTCACTGAGTCGTTTGGGAACGCGCATGCCGTTGACACGTGGTATTTGGTCTTGGTCATGTGCCTCCTGCTGGCGCTCATCGCGCAAGCCTACGCCTTGTATGTGCCGAGCTGGTATCGCGTGGGGGATGGCACGATAGATGACAGCTTTGGCGTCTTGTCAAAGTGTTCTCGGGGTGTATGCTCCAAGTGGGACTACGAAAACGTCGCGATGAACTACGGCTCGTGCTCGAAGGCGTCGTCGGACGTGAAGCTGCGACTCGTTATCATCCTCACCATAGTCGCCTCCGGGCTATTTTTGACGCTCGTCGCCACGATGACAGGCGTGGCGGCCGCGGTTTTTTCACCTGGTTTGTCCCGTCGTGCTCGCGACGGCCACGAACGCCACGGGGCTAACCTTTGGCACACTTTCGTTCAGCGACTGGATCTTCTGCGATCAAGGCTTCTGCAAAGTGACCGGCGCGACGTCGTGCACGTCCACGGTGTCGTATGCGATGTTTCTCGGGGCGGCCGGACTCACGTTCAACGCCATCGCCACCTTTATCGCCATCGCGATGCTTATGTACGGAGCGGCTGTGAATCGACAACGCGAAGAAGCGCGGGCCGAGGAACGCGGCGCGTTCGAACAGAAGGAAATGGCATCCCGGGGCCGAATTGAAGGGGAAGAGGAGGTCACGCGGCCTACGTTTCAACCCCTCTCGCATCGGTATCACAGTGCTCGATCCGGTCCGGTGCCTCCGAATCGATCGTCTCCGCCGTCCTCGAATCGAGCGCCCGTGCCGCCGAAGCGAACCGTAGAGGACACACCCGCGGCAGCGGGCGTCGCGCGCGGTAGAGAAGGCGACCAGTCCGCGGCAGGGGCACCACGTGCCCTTCCCGCAGACACCTCCGCGACTCAGCCCCCAACGCGGGTCGTCTACCGTGAGATGGGCACCACGCCTCGCGAACAAACCCCGCCCCTGCGCCCCCCGGTGATGTCGGCACAGACGTCTCCCCGCACCCAAACGCCCGTCGCCATCGTAGAAGCCGGCCCGCCCGCGATGCTGTCCCCACGGCGCGAGGACGTCACGTACACGCCGCACCTCGACCGCCAAGGCCGAAGCCGGTTCATGAAAACGGACGCTCAGGAGGTGCTGAGGTCCATGCACTGGACGTTTCAACCAGGCCGCGATGCCGCCGTCGCGCCGACGCCCACGGCGCCAGCGTCCTACCTCAGGCGAAACCTTGTATCGAACGCGGCACCCGTGCGTGTCGCACAGTATGACGACTCGGAGGATTCTCCGTCTCCAAATCGCCCCGCGGTGCGCGCGACACCGCTGCGCCGAGGGCAGCCGCCCGGACCACCCCCAAGCGGCCGAAACGATGGCCTCGTGGTCACGCCCGTCAACCGCAGCGCGTTGCCCCCGCCATCCGGAGCGTCTAGGCATCACCAACGGGAAGAGCAGGAGGGACCCGCCCCGTCGCTCTATCTCAATGAAAAGACAGAGCTATTTTTCGACCCCAAATCGCACTACTATTTCGATGCCCGTAAGAGGGTGTGGCTGTGCGATCGTGACGCGGCGTGGACGGCACTCGACCGCGATGCCGACCTGGCCGCACGCTATTCTCTTGCAGTTCCAACTTGAGCCGTCTCGCCGTGACGCTTCACTGGTGGCGTGTCCCCCGATCACGACTGCCTCACGCCAAACCTCCGCCCCCCGAGACG
>ERZ1292633.4767-Hain-H41-02um-R1-4767-length-12477-cov-5_pt1 | contig 12477 bp, 14 predicted proteins | sample MGYA00564406_ERZ1292633 | MGnify/ENA primary metagenome ERZ1292633 (study PRJEB36523, sample SAMEA6512639) | groundwater metagenome | collected 2019-01-08 | study: AquaDiva: Metagenomics assemblies of 32 groundwater samples
TCTTTGCGTTGACGGCTGTACTGTCGACGTGAAGCGTCAATCACCCTTTGAGCGCTATTGGTGCAAGCGGCGATCGTCGGCAAGGTGGCGGCGGAGAAAGCGTCGGAAGCGATCCCGTCGATCATCAGTTTCAGATAGACGCTAAACTTCGGCAAGTTGACCAAGTCCTCTTCCACGAATCGCGGCGCGAATTCCACGGCCAATTTTTCAGCGTCGCCGGCGCCAACGCGATAGCTGACAATCGTCCCGACGTTGCCGAACACGGCCGAAGCCACCTCTTCTTCCAACTGCTCAATATATTGATGAGCCATGATCAGAGCTAAGCGATATTTACGCGCTTCAGACAAAATGTTGGCGAACGATTCGGTGGCGAAGTTTTGAAACTCGTCGATGTAGAGGTAAAAATCCTGGCGATCGGCTTCTGGAATGTCCACTCGTTCCATCGCCGACAACTGCATCTTTGTGATCAGCATTCCTCCCATCAATCGCGAAGCGTCTTCTCCAACGCGCCCTTTGGCCAAGTTTATGATGAAAATCTTGCGCGAGTCCATGATCTCCCGCGGCACGATAGTAGAAACTTGCTGACCGACGATGTTGCGAATAAGCGAGGTCGACAAAAACTGGCCGACTTTGTTTTGGATCGGAGCGATCGCTTCCGAACGAAACTTGTCTTGCCACTGTTCAAACTCAGTGATCCAAAATGATTTGACCACCGGATCTTTAATACCCACGATCATTTTGCGGCGAAAGTCGCGATCAACCAAAATACGATTAATGCCGAGCAAAGTGTTGCCGGGATTTTCCAAGAGCGACAAAATACACATATTCATGATGTGCTCCATCCGCGCGCTCCAAACATCGGGCCAAATCTTTTTGAAGACGCCCATCAGACCAGAAGCAATCAAATGTTTGTGGTCTTCATTGACCGCTTCCAAAATATTAAACGACACCGGCCAGTCCATATCCGCCGGATTAACATAAACCACGTCGTTGATGCGATGCTCTGGAATGTAGTCGATAATCTTCTCCGCGAAGTCGCCGTGCGGATCAACCAAGCCCAATCCGTGACCTAAATAGATGTCGGCTAAAACCATGTTTTCCAATAAAGTGGTTTTTCCCACGCCGGTTTTTCCAATCAAATACATATGCCGACGACGATCGTCGGTTTTGATTCCAAACTTGCGCAACTGATTGCGAAAGTTGGTGCGCCCGAAAAAGATGATGTCGTTTTCGTGGTCGTGATTATACTCTGGAGCGTGGTCAGTCATACTCACTCCTTAAATTCAACGTTAGGATCAAACATTGCTCTAACCGCGTCGGGAATGCCGTCTGATTTGGCTTCTCCCCTGCTTTTCAGGGAAGGGACGGGGGTGGATAGGTGATCGCCAATTTCCGGGGCTTGCCTGACCGGAGCAACGACGCGCGGCGCCGGACGCTCCGGCATGGTCGGCTCGGAAAAATCCACCGGTAAAGACGCCACCCGCTCTTTATTTTCAGCCGCGTTCTGAACAAAATCTTGCACTCCTTCGAGTTCGGTCGGTAACTGTACCGGCGGCTCACCGCGCTTGGCCAATGTTTTGGTGATAAACGGAGCGCGAAGAATAATCGTTGGAAAGTGCCAAAGCGTTGCCAACTCCTCCACGTTCAAAATAAAGTGATGACCTCCGGTTTCAGCGTCGCGACGCCGATAAGCTCGAATTATATTAGTCTTGCGGGCATTTTCATACCAGACTTGCCAAAAGTAATCCGTCTTCGGCTGAACTCGACCGACCCGACCGAAACGATTGCCGTCTTGATTGTTATACTGTGTATAAATGGCTTTAAGCATCTTATCACGCGAGCTCTTTTGATACACCGCGTGAGGGGCGATGTAGACGTGGCGAATTTTGACGTGCAATGCCGGCTTGCCGACTTTTTGAGTCACCAAATCCAAACGCGCTTTGTCCACCGGAGTGGAACGCAAAAACTTCCACGGGTCCTCCGCCTTTTCCTCGCCGTGTTCCGCTCCACCGCCCCACAACCCTAACCCAGCAAAAAGTTCTCCCGGCATGGAGGCGGCCACGTCATAAACCCCTTTCAAGACTCCGGACTTGTGCCCGTTCTTATCTTCCTTGCCAATTTCTTTATAAACGTATTTGATCCCCGACTTGTGCCACTCTTGGGCTAAAGGGCCGAGCGGTTCCAAAAGGTATTGAGTCCAGATCTGTTCGCCGGGCTTAAGCTTGGCGTATTGTTCAAGTTGCATCGCCAACGGATCTTTTAATTCCTGGGTTAACTTGTGCTCAAATGTTTCGTAGGTGCGGATAGCAAAATGATTTTCCTTAGCCAACTTCTGTTCACAGCCCCAGGCATTAAAATTTTCGTCGGGATATTTATCCGGAAAACCCGCGGTGTAATCTTCAGCCTCATAAATTTCCGTATCCGGATAAGCCGAATACAAGGCGGCTTCGACGATGTCGCGAAATCTCGTTGGGGTTCGTACGTAATATTGAATATAGCCGCCGTCGCTGACAAGCTCCAGGCTGATGACCGGCGCCACCTCGCCATCAATCCATTTTTCCTTGGGATTGGGCCCACCCCACAGCCCCGACAAGGCGGCAAAAAAATGCTCCATGGCTTTAGGACTTTGCTCGGTCTCCTTAGGCACGTCGATGGCTAGCAGGACATACTTTTGACGATGACGATAATGTTCTTGTCGATTAAAAAGAAAAACTTCAAAAAAGCCGTAAATCAAAATACCGGCAATCGGAATCCAACCTACCCAATAGAGCAAGGTAGTCAGTAGAATGTCTGGGCGCTGCAAATAATAATTGGCGCCGGAAAGATCTAACGTAACAGCGAACATAGCTGGTAGTAGTATAGCAGAAGTTGACGCTCCAGTCCCTACTTTCTAAACTTTTCCCACACTACCAACAATGGCGAAGCGACAAAAATCGAGGAGTAGGTGCCAGTCGCCACCCCAATCGCCAAAGCCAGAGCGAACTGGCGAGTGGTTTCGCCGCCGAAAAATAACACTGCTAAAAGAGCCAGGAGCACAGTGACGCTTGTATTGAACGAGCGGACAATGGTCTGATTGAGAGAGCGGTCGACCACTCGCTCAAATGTTTCCGACGAGGAAACATCTTGAAGATTTTCTCGCGTGCGGTCAAAAACAACGATAGTGTCGTTAATGGAATAGCCAAGAATAGTCAAAATGGCGGCGATAAAAGCCGAATCGACTTGATAATTCAGAAAATGGCCGAGGATGGAAAAAACGCCGAGCGGGACAATGACGTCGTGGAAGCCGGTAAAGATGGTGATCAGTCCGTACTTCCACGATTTAACCGGCTCGGAGACTTTTCGAAATGCCCAAGTGATGTAAATCAGAATCAAGAAGAGCGTTGCGATCACCGCCCAAATGGCTTTACGCGCCAGCTCTTGACCAATCACCGGACCGATGAAATCAAATCTATTCTCGGTCAACTCCCCGAAGCGCTCTGTCATGGCGGAAAGCAAATTCTGATGTTCCTCTTCGCTCAAAGCCGCGGAGCGAATCAAGTACTCGCCGTCACTGGACGGTTGGACGCGGACATCACGCAAACCGTAGGACTCGACGAACGTCCGCACTTCTTCAGTTGATGTCGGAGCGGTGATGGTGATGTCGGTCAATGATCCGCCGGTAAAATCAATGCCAAAATTAAGACCCCAAAAAAGAAGGCTAAGGATTGATCCACCAACCAACCCCGCGGATAAAACGAACCAGATCTTACGAGTTTTGATGATGTTCAGAGATTTCATACGCCAAAAAACCACAAGCGACGACGCACCCAGCCCCAACCTTCAACCACCCGCATGTAAGAACGGGTAACGGTGATAGCCGAGAACAAGGAGACTAGCGTTCCGATGGTCAACGTCAAGGCAAAACCTTTGATGAAGCTGGTGGAGAACCAAAAAAGGATCAACGAGGAGATGAGAATTGTGGCGTGGCCGTCGCGAATTGATGGCCAGGCTCTGGCAAAGCCTTCGGAAACAGCGGTGGGCAAGTCACGGCCGCTTTTTAATTCTTCTTTGAGGCGCTCAAAAATAAGCACGTTGGCGTCGACGGCAATACCGATGGAGAGAACAAACCCAGCGATGCCGGAGAGAGACATCGCCACTCCAAAGAGTTTATAGAGCATCAAGTTGATGGCGGCATAACCCAACAAAGCGAACACCGCCAGAATGCCAGGCAAACGATAAAATAGAATCATAAACATGGCGACCAAAAGCAAACCGATCAGACCGGCTTCGATACTTTTTTGCAACGACTCCTGGCCAAGGGTTGGGCCCACGGTTTGCTGGGAGATGATGCTAACCGGCACGGGCAATGCCCCGGCGTTCAGGCGTTGGGCCAACAACTTGGCTTCATCGAGTGTGAACCCGCCGGTGATGACCGCCTGGCCGCCAGCGATTTTTTGCTGAACGGTCGGAGCGGAAATCACCTCGCCATCGAGGAAGATGGCGATCTGCTGATTCATGTTGCGGCCGGTCAACTCTTCGAACAAAGCGGCGCCCTCGCCGTCAAAGTTAAGCGAGACCAAAGGGGCGTTGGTATTTTGATCAAACTCCACCCGAGCGTTCTGCAACTGTTTCCCTGAAAGCTCGGTATTCTTCCATTGGGCGTTGGGAGCAATGTCGCGCTCACTGGTGCGCCCGAGGATCACTCGAGCCAGATGATAGGCGGTGTACGGCTTTTCTCCACGCTTGTAAATGATGTGATAGCCAAATTCCGTGGTCACTGCCGTCGCGCTGATCTGTCCAACAGCCAAAGCCTGGGCGGCGGTGTCAAAGGAGTCCACCGTATCGCCGGGCTTCAAAAAACCCAAGTCTCCACCTTCTTCTTTGGACCCCGGATCATCAGAAAACTCCGCGGCCTTGGTAGCAAAATTTTCCGCGTTAACTTCGGTCAAAAGCTGATTGACTAAATCCTGGGCGGCCAACGGATCGCGATCCGCCTCGCAGCCGCTGGCGCCTTGATAACAAATCAAAATATGCGATAATTGCATTTCCTTTTGCGTCGCGTCGCGATCAAGCAATTTCAATATCTCGTAGCCGTTAGCCGTCTGATAAACCTTGGGCAAAACCGCGCCGTCAACCATGCTGGTTTCAATGTCTTTCACAACCAGATCATAAATCCCTCCGGCCGTCACTCCAACAATATCGCCGCCTGTAACTTTTTCAGTATCAGCAATCGTATAAGTTCTGACTAAATCAGCGAAGTCCTGACCGGCAACGGCCAGGGTCAAAACCGACTCAGCCGCGGCTTTCTCCGTGGCGTTGGCGATGACGAGCTGAACTTGCTGTTCTTCAGTCAAACCTTGCCCCTCGACGTAGTCAGGATTCACCTCTTTAAATTCCAAAATGGGAGTCTCGCCAATCTGTTTGATTGCTTCTTTAACATCCAACACCCCGGCCAATTCGATAACGATCCGATAACGACCGTCATTGACGTTGGTCTGAACCAACGGCTCGGCAACCCCGAAAGCGTTGACGCGGCGTTCAATAACATCACGCACGCCTTCCAGGGCATCACCACGATCAGCGTCGGTAATCTGGCTCATGTCCGCTTCATAAACGAGGTGCGCCCCGCCTTGCAAGTCCAAACCCAGACGAAACGCTGGGATGTTGATATCTGGCAAAAAACTCCAACGATTCCAAATTTGAGGAAAAGCGACAATCGCCGAAAAAACAAAAAGAAGGAAGACGCTGACAGCGCTTGCCCAAATTTTCCCCCTAGCCCCGCCGGATTTTCGACGTCTCAACATACAACGGCGGTATTGTAGTCGGCTGACGTTTTTCCTGCAAGCTGGACAAGTCGGCCTGGGTGTGTATAATCACCTGCTCTTTCATCGGGAGGAAACATGGCACGACACCGTACTTGGTGGCAGGGACGACCCTGCTTCTTGATCAAAAAGCGACCGCTACTCGATCTGCACGCCGGAGAGAAGAAAACACTAGTCCGACCTGACATTGACCCGATTTGGCAAGGGATCTCTGTCGGGCAGATCATAGTCATTGGTAGCTGTGACCTGCGCTGGCCGTTTCTGGTTCTGGCGATTCGCCGCTACGCGACGCTCAATAATCTGACCACGTCCGAGGATCTCCAAGCCATCCGCCACGGCACTCTGATCCAAGCGACGGACTACCTGGCGACAATGCTGGAGAAGCATCTCGACAAGCCGATGCTGGCGCTTGACCTGCAACTCATCACCAAGGAGGAGGCCGCCTGGCCGAAAACAAAACGAGGCTGACGCATCTCTGCGAAAGCCTCGTTCCGCTTTGAAACCAAAACCCCGTTCTCCGACAAGCAGAGAACGGGGTTGGTGTTTTGAACGGTGAAGGTCTGTTGCAGGCTAGAACAGTGTTACTGAATCCTGTCGATCTTCTCTCGTCTGTTGTGCTCCGAACTCGTTAGGAGCCGTTCAATAAATCGCGTTAACTCGATTGCACACAGGTATTAAGATACCAGATTCTGGGGATTTTGTCAATAGCGGCTTCAACTCATCTTCATCCATACTTGGCTAACTTAAGCCATAAAATGGCGTAAATCGCTGATGGGTGACACCATCTCAGGAATCATAAAAAGAATTTATCGATTTGAACTTTGAGCTCTGCTGGCGTTTCGACGATCGCTAGTGGACTTCCCTGCTCCAATTCTTCGCGCAAATGAAATCCCCAGGTCACGCCAATGGATTGCACTTCCGCTTTGCTGGCTTCACGAATGTCGCCGAGCGTATCGGTGATAAAAAGGCAATCTTTGTCGTCGACGCCGTAGAGCTCCTTGGCCATCTTAATTTTAACCACCTTGCTGGTGTGCGTATCACCGCCAAGGATCAACTTGAAATGATGAGCCAGGCCGTAGCGTTGCACATAGTCGCGCAGAGGCTGAGTGATGGTTGACGAAATCATGACCACCGGATGCATGGTCGAAGCGCTATCCAAGACGTTCAGCATCGATTCAATCGGCGGCCGCTCCATCAGTTTCGGGATGTAGTGTTGAAAAAAGACGTCGTTAGCCGACTGCTTGTTCGTTTTTCCTTCACGCTTGCGTTGTTCGACGACTTCGACAGAATCAAAAATATTACCGTGGAACATGGCGCGATATTGCTCCATGGTCAGCGACTTTCCTTGCGCCACCTCGCTGGCGGTGAAAGAAAAATCCAGCGTGTCCGCAATCACGCCGTCAAAATCGAACATGATCAAACCGCCGCGTTTCATAAACTACGTTGCGTCAAAATAATTTCCGCCATCTTTGTACGCCTTGACCAGACATTTGGTAACTTCGGTCAGCGGCGATGGCAAATGATCAAAGTCATACCAGCCCCAACTGACACACTTCTCCGGCTCCATCACCGTCGGCTCGCCGCTGACCCAGTCAGTAACGACACCGATGGTCACAAAATGATTAGGATTATGGACGTGATTGTTAAAAACACAAACGAAACGAACCGCTCCAATCTTTAGCCCGGCCTCTTCCGAACACTCTCGCTCTGCACATTGCTGAAAACTCTCCATGTTATCAAGCTTACCTCCTGCCGTGCCAAATTGATTGGCCGCAAAACTCCCCTTGCGAAAATTCAACAACAACTTGCCGTCCTTGACGACCATGACCGAGACGACAACAATCGGACGGAGATCCATACGACCAATATTATATTTCTAAACGCGGAACCGCCCATGAGTACCTAGGCGGCATCGAAGAAACGAGTCCAAGGAGGACGGCCCTTTCCCCCGTTGTGCCAGATGACGAGTGACGGAACGAAGACCAACTACACCGTCGCTTCCGCTCCACTGGCCAACGGCCGAGGCTGGATTATTTCGACCTCCGCTTCCTGTCCGGCCATCTCGCGCAAGACATCAAGCGAAGCAGTGATTTTTTTTCCGCTGAAGTTGACAGAGAATGATTCTGGATTCTTGGAATCTGTAAAAAAATTAAACGATCGTAAGAAATCCAGATGCGAGCGCATCGGCGAGAGTTCCATCCAATTATCCGGCAAAATAGATTGGCCAGTTAATTCTTCCAGCCGCAGAAGAAAAGCGGCCAGGACTGGGCCGTGCGAAAAAGCTTCGATCTCTTGCGTCCGACCGCGCTGTTGCAAATCAATGATTTTTTCCAACATCCATTCGGCCACGCCGGCCGCGGTCTCTTTGCCAGTCTTGACTCCTTTAATGGGACTCTGCTCCAACTCCATCCACCCTTTCAAGTACTTGCCGGAACGTCCACCGAGCGATTCAATAAACGCCTCATGCTTAGACATCTGCCCTTCGCTCAAGCGCTCGTCGGTCGTCACACTGCGCACCTTCTCCCCGCGTTGGCGCATTGAAGCCATAGCAACGTCCGCCGTCTCCTTGGCGCGCTTGGCATTGGGATCAACCAGATGTAAATCAGAATAGACGACGTCAACGCCTTCATCCGTATCTGAAGCAATGCCCGCGTAGGCGTCGTCAAAAACCTCTTGACTGCGCTCACGGCCCTCACCAGTCAACGGCCCAGCCACTCCAACCTTGGGACCATGGCGATGCATAACCACGGTCAGCTGATAGCTAGGCAGTTCCTTTGACTCGATGTCATTAGAAAAATCCACGTCTGTAAGTCGTTCATTCATACAGCAGCAGTCTACCGCGACCCGCCGCCAAGCGTCCACTCCAGGACTTCCGGCAACATCGCGCGTTTCATACTGCTTTTTCTCCTACAACGTAATGACAGCCAGCATTGCCAGATTTGGCCGAGTGCGTGGTGTTGGCGGGGAGGACTAATTCGTCGCCAGATTTGAGCGCGTGCGTCTGACCGTCAAAAGTGACTCCCATCTCGCCGGTTAGCACAATCATTTTCGTCTCAAACACATGGGCATGATCCGGATCGACTTCCCCAAAGGCGCTCTCCCACTCATAGGCTTTGACATACCCTTCGGCGTGCAGTTGCTCGATCAGCTGTTGTGGGGTGTCCATACTATTTACAATAAATCAACAAGCGCTTCGACGGTCAATCCACTCTGCTGTATAACGTGTCGTAATGTTCCTGGGCGCATGTCATCATTGTGAAATGGAATAATGATAGTCGCGGCATCTTTTCGGTACTTGCGATGACTGCCGCGCTGACTGACAAAAACAAAACCCGCTCGTTCCAAGGCGCGAATGACGTCCTTTGGTTTCACGGCTGGCAATCGGGTCATAATTAAACGGCAACGTCGATTGCCGCCAAGATGACGCGCTTTTTAGTGAAGTCACGACGTAACGCCGGCTCATCTTCCAAATACAACTCGGCGGCCTCACGAATGTTACGTTGAGCCTCTTCAAATGTCTGCCCTTCGGAAATACAGCCAGGCAATTCTGGAATGGTAACAGTATAGCCACCAACTTCGACGTCTTCTTCAAAGACGGCAGTGTATTCAAAAACGGATCGCTTCTGTGTATTGTCCATACATCAATATAATGCCTTCACAAAAAGGCTCTGTCAACCGCTTCTCATTCTGCTTTAAGCCTCGTCAAGAATAATGCGACCACCGAAACCACCACGCTCGTCGAACTTTTTGCGCTTGGCTTCATCAATTTCCGCACGATCAAATTTTTTGTAGGCGATGATCGCATCCAGCACTTCCAAAACATCCGCTATCTCGTTGACGTTCTCATCGCGTACAAACTCGCCCGTCTCTTCGGCCAGCTTGGCTTTTAACTTGATCCAATATTCGGCCTCGTCGGCAAGATGAAAAATCGCCCGCGGCCGCACCCACAAATCGCGCTCGCCGTATAACGCTTGATACACAACCAACTCCTCAAGCGTTTCCGAATGCTTCGCAACACCAATCACGCGATATTCGTTTCCTTTGTAATGCTTGTAGATTCCCGAGCGGAGCATAGTTATTTAACCTTTTGCCTTTCGTACCCAAATAGACTTCCGAAGATGAGTTCCAACCGATCGGGTATGAGTTTGTACCAAACGTGCTTGCCTAGAATATCGTCATCTCGTTTTGGCTCCGGCTTGTTGCGCTGACGAAAATAGCGCAGGACACTTTCCCATCGACCTAAAGTAATCCATACACGGATGGACGCCAATGCACTGTCTCTCCTGCTGGAAGTTCATGAAGAACACCGAAACGATCGCAAAAAGCTTCTGACATACATCTTGATTAGTTATGACGATCAAGCCAATCGTCGAACAGGCGCGCGAGCTCGTCGAGTTCCTCAACGGAGCGAAAAGTGTGCTCGGCGCCAGCAATGATGTGTAATTCTTTCGGGCCGGGTAGTTTGTCGAGTAGGAATTGTTGATGCGGGCGCAGATCGTCATTTTCGCCGATGACCAACATAACAGGCATCATCAACTTGGAGGCATTGGGCAACAAATCATACTTCAACCGATCGGCCACATGCGACCAAGCCAAGCGGTGCGTGACTCCGGGCTTGGATCGGCTTTCGCTTACGTGCCAACCTGATTTCTCCCAGTCGGCGAGCTCCTCCGGCTCATACAAGTCCAGGCTAAGCGCACCGGAAATGACCGACGAAATAGGAGCGAGCAACTTCACTTCTTCAGGATGTTGCTCAGCATACAGCGTTGTACACATACCACCAAGACTATGGCCAGTAAGTGCAAACGGAGTTTGAAACCATGGTCGCGTTTTCGACCAGGCGATGACATCTTCCAAGTCCTCGAAATAATTGGTCACTGTTGCGTCTTCATAATTACCATCACTTTCTCCGAGCGTATTCGTCGTATCAAAACGAACGGTGGTGTAGCCATGGTCCACAAACGTTTTCGCCATCACCTCAATTTGCGGCTGCTCTTTAAACCCGCTGAGGCCATGCATCACAAACGCCAAGCCGGACGCGTTTTCCGGCTCGTCAACAATTACCGCAATCTTTTGCCCTTTACGATTTTGGATAAATTGTTTTTGCATAACCTATACGTCAAAAATTTTCTGAACACGATCTTGTGCTCCAAGGCTCTGAATACGTTGCTGCAAGTAGTCTAGGCGCAACTGCGGATAGCGCTGACGAAAAGCTTCAATGTCCTCAATGTCGTGCTTGCCAACATCAGCGCCACGCTGGAGCAGAGCCTTAATCAACAATACATCTTCTGGCGGATAGAGAAAAACCTCGAGGCTGTCGTGCGCAGATTGAAGACGAGCTTCTAAAACGTCTGGCGTCAAAGAAAGATCGTACGACTTCCCTTCCGCCGAGATCGTCAGGTGACTAGTGAGTTGGATGGAATGATCGCCGTTCACGTTGGAATTACGCACATGCTCAAGCGGCGACTCGTAGATAAACGAGACAATATCAAACAACTGATCCACCGCGTCATGATCTTCGTTGCGCAAATAAATATCCACATCATCCGGCAGTCGTTCGTTGCCGAGCAAAAACAAACATCCACTGCCGCCAATAGCATAAGGAATCTTTGCCGCGTTGAGCTTCTCAAGCGTTGAGCGCAATTGCGGAAAACGATCAAAAAAGATATTGAGGCGGTCTGGATTCATAGTCTGGCGTCACGCCCCATGACACTTCTTGAAGTGTTATTTTAATGGGATGGCATTAGCCATCTCTATTCATGATACAGCACCGGAACCTCTCAGAAAACTCGTTCAGGTGCCGATCGTGAATCTTAATCCAATAAATCAAGTAACCAATGACCGTTCCCGTGTTTGAGCAAACCTCGATACGAAGCGACTGTCTCCTCAGATGCTCCCTCCCCTGTAGCCCTGATCATTCTACGCTTGGTGGTCGTCCGTAGCACGCGATGATGAGGAAAATGCACCCATCCCAGAAAGTCGACACCAGACGCGACAGTACGAAGTTCAATTTTATCTGGATGCAGACGTAGATGAAGTTCCCGTTCTAGAAAGTTCTCAATGATCGGCAAAAGCTGCTCAAGATACCTGCGATTGCGAGATAGTAGGACAAAATCATCAGCGTAGCGAACATAATACGGTACATGCAACACGTGTTTGATAAATTGGTCAAAAACATTCAGATAGACGTTGAGTACGTTCTTTCGTGTCGGCCGTGTTCCAGCGGGGGTCAGAATGTGAACTGCATCCGGCCCCTTCTCCCGCAGAATAGAGAACAAAGCGTTATTAGCCTCGTTGAGCTCCCTAAACAGCTTTGCAAGAGGTTCCGGCGTAAAGATGCGACAAAGGCCTGCATCGCGGTCGTAGCCAAAAATACGAGCATGTTGCCAACAGGTATCAGCTTGGGGAGTTTTGGAGCTTCGACAATAGTAAACGGTATGAAGTCCCGGGAAAGTCACGCAACGGCCAAGGCTGTTTCCACCTACAAGCACATTAAGACCGGAATCATAGCGAACACCGTCGATGGTTTTGGAGTTCATTACAATCACGTTAATTTGAGGAAGGCCACTTTTTAGAAACGCTTTTATTTCTTCTATCGAACTAAGGCCAGGTTTTGTGGCATAAAATTATTCCGGCTTGTTGCGATAAAAGCCGATTAAGCCTTCGGCGGTGACGT
>ERZ1292633.4769-Hain-H41-02um-R1-4769-length-12474-cov-5_pt1 | contig 12474 bp, 6 predicted proteins | sample MGYA00564406_ERZ1292633 | MGnify/ENA primary metagenome ERZ1292633 (study PRJEB36523, sample SAMEA6512639) | groundwater metagenome | collected 2019-01-08 | study: AquaDiva: Metagenomics assemblies of 32 groundwater samples
AGCTGTAATATGATTGTCTGGGAATAACTTGTCATAAAATCCCATCAAATCTTTTTTAAGATCAGTTGGCCAATCTCGTTGTTGTAGAGCTTCAAGGCTAAGACTTGAACCTATTAAAATAAGCGGGCCACTAGCGTAATTCAGTTCAAGATAGTCCTGCAGCAAGTTTAAAGTTGTTTTAGAAAGTGATTCGATATCGTTAATATAAATGGTGGCGTCTGTAAGCGTTTTAAAGTCCTCTTTTGAACTCAGCGTGGAAATAATATCCTTCAGATGAACAAATAAATTTCTCTCACTCATTTCGTGTATTTTTAAAGCCACCTTATTACATGTCAGTTCAGTGTGAGATTTCAGAAAAATAATCTGCGAAATCGTCAATTTATTGAATTTTTCAAAACGATTGATGGATCGTACACTATTTGAGTTAACAATCGACAAAGTATTTGCTTTAGAGTTTTGCAAATTTTCTTCTGTCTGTTTAAGCTGAAGACTATAGACTTTAGGCTCAACCAAAAGCTTAACCAGATCCATAACCTCAGTTTTTTGCTTATCATCTAAAAACGAGCCCCGAGATACAATGACATCACCTAAATCATAGTTTTTGAGTTTTAGGGGAATAATTAGATCCTCACCGACCGAGTAAAAACTGTCACGATTTACGGCTACGGCATTATCGCTGATCAACTTAATGGAGCGATACTTAAGATTTTTTCCGAATTTATCCTTAACAAATTCGCTAACTTTTACCCAGGCTGTTTCATTTGTTAAATTAGTCATTACCACCCCATCCACGTTCTAGCACCTACCCACAGTAAAAATCTATTCAAACAATGTGCCAATAGATAGTTTTGCTAATCACATTGTTTTCAGATGTAAATATTATTTATTTCGAAAATAACCGCTGCCTAAGCTATTGAAATTTTTTATTAAATATAATTTGTAATATTTCTATGTCAAAAAAGTATACAAAAAAGAAAAAGCCCTGTGCCATGGGGCAGGGCTTCGATTTCTTTGACATATATGTAAAAGATTTACTCTCTGCTTACACTCTGGCTAACTTACGCTTATCAAGACCATATTTTTCAACCTTCATAATCAATCCGGCACGGCTGATTCCCAGCTCTTTGGCCAATTTAGATTTATTCCAGCCGGTTCTTCTTAGGCCTTCTTTTATCATTTCGCGCTCTAAATCTTCCAGCGCGTCTTTAAGTTTTCCATGTAAACGCGAGCCTTGAATTTTATTTTTTTCACCTAATTCTAAAATCTTTGGCGATAAAATTTCATGGCTTATTTTGTTCTCTTCTCCGGTTAAAACACAAAGTCTTTCAATTTCGTTTTGCAATTCACGCACGTTGCCCGGCCATGGATAATCATAAAGTTTTTCAACCGTACGACCCATAAGTTGTTTTTTTGGCTTAGCAGAGGATTCCGCAATTCGAGCCAGAAAATAATCAACCAAAATAGGGATGTCTTCTTTTCTCTCTATTAGCGGCGGAACACGAATATTAATTACGTTTAAACGATAATATAAGTCTTCACGAAATGTACCCTTTTCGACCATTTCTCTTAAATTTTTATTAGTAGCCGCCACAATTCTCACGTCGACTTTTTTCATTTCCGTAGAGCCTACGGGAGTAAATGTGCCTTCCTGTAAAACCCGGAGCAACTTGACCTGCATTTGCGGAGATGTGTCTCCGATCTCATCAAGGAAAAATGTCCCCTTATCGGCCATTTCAAAAAGACCTTTTTTGTCTTTTAAGGCCCCTGTAAAAGAACCTTTCACATGACCGAAGAGCTCAGACTCAAGTAAATTATCATTAAAAGCCGAACAGTTCTGAATAATAAAGCTTTTATCTTTACGGTGCGAATTGTAATGAATAGATTTTGCAATTAACTCTTTACCCGTACCATTTTCACCCTGAACCATGACAGTTGAGTCTGCAAATTTAATCTTATCCAGCAAAGCGTAAAGCGACTGCATAGGTTTTGATTTACCGATCATATTGTCATATTTAAAGCGATTGCCCAGCTCTTTATTAAGTTCGCTGATGCGGTCTTCGCGGCTCGATATTTCTACGTGTAAAGTCACTATTTCTTGCGCGACCAATTCAACAAGCTGGCAAAAGTGCTGCTTGCTTCCAGACTCTAAATGCTGAAGTTTACTTAATGTTTTTTCAATAAGATCCATCGAGCACCCAAGGTTGGCTAAGCGCTCCCGAACCTCCTGAGCTCTTTGAGCCGCAGTAGAATCATTAAAAAATCCTGCGGCTATAACAGTACCCACAAAATCATTTTCAATTAAAATCGGAAACACACAAATATCAAAACCAACTACATCCCACTTTTTAAAAACATATTGATTATTGGTAGTTCTAAATTCGTTCACAGTAGCTGATACTAAATCGGCTAGACTGGCTTTAATCGCATCTTTTTGGATTAAATAATTCATGCCCGGGTTTACAAAACTTACTTTGCCACCATCTAAGCCTTTTAAATATCCGCGCTCATCAGTAAAAATAATATCGACGCTCCACCAAGAGTGCAAAATATGTTTTAGTTTTTTGATTACATGTATATGTTCAAAATCATTCCAATTAATCATTCAAGCTCCCTTGTAAATACTGTCAAAGAAGTTATCGTCAATATTTTGTACAGACTTTAGTTATGTGTTGATTATTTGTGAAAATACTTTTGACATGTCTCAGATTGAGATAAAGTAATTACTTGGGCGCAGCACCTAGGCCAAACGAGTTAAACTAGGACTTGATTTGCATTTCAAATAGACGGGAATACTCACCCTTTTGCGATAACAACCCAGCATGGGTACCTCTTTCAACTATTTTTCCCTTATTAAGTACCAAAATTAAGTCGGCATTTTGAATAGTTGACAGTCGATGAGCTATAATGAAAGTTGTGCGACCATTCATAAGAGTTTCTAAACCGCGCTGCACTTGTTCTTCACTGATAGAGTCCAGCGCACTGGTGGCCTCATCAAGAATTAAGATCGGGGCATCTTTTAAAAAGGCCCGGGCAATGCCAACACGTTGCTTTTCTCCCCCGGACAGCAAATTACCCCGTTCGCCGGTTTGTGTTTGATATTGACTCGGTAGGCGCATAATAAAATCATGCGCGTGCGCGGCTTTTGCGGATTGCTCCACCAACGTAAAATCCAAACCTTCTTTGCTTGCTAAGATATTGTTTTCAATGGTGTCCGAGAATAAAAAAACATCTTGAGAAACTAAACCGATATTCTTTCTCAGCTCAGAAAGTTTAATTTTCTTAATATCTTTATTGCCGATTAAAATTTCGCCGCCTTGCGGATCATAAAATCTTGCTAAAAGATTGGCTAAAGTTGACTTGCCGCTTCCGCTCTCACCCACAAAGGCTATAATCTGACCTTTATTGATTGTTAAGTTAAAATTCTGGATCAGCTTTTCGTCAGCATATGAAAAGCTAACATTTTTATACTCTATTGAGCGCCAATCCGCAGGAAAGTTTGATGCCAGCGCCAATTCTTCAATCTCGCTTTCTTCATCAAGCAAGTGAAACACGCGAGCCGCAGCAACGCGCGTTTCTTGAACGCGCACATAGGCTTCTTGAAATTTTTTAACGGGCTCATTAACTTGTAAAATAGCCGTGATAAATCCTGTTAAAGAGCCTGCTGTTGCTAGACCCAGTGAAATTTTCTGAGAAAAATAAAACACTACGCCCAAAATTAAAAAAGTGGCTACAAATTCGGTTACGGGGCCCATAGATTCAATCAACGCATGAACCTTTTTACGCATCCCAACAAACTCATCACCCTGCTCCTTGAGTTTGTTTTCCATACGTTTTTCTAGGTTAAAGGCCTGAATAGTCCTGACCCCATCAAGCGATTCTTTGATTGTTGAAGTGATTTTTTCAAGCTGTTCAATGCCGAAAATAGAGTATTTACGAATACTTTTAGAAATCTGTTTTAAAAATAAAATTAATACGGGCGTTATCAGGAGAATATAAAACGTAAGTGTAGAATCAAGCACAAACAAATTGATTAATAAAAAAACAAACAATAGCGGTGCACTGAACAAATCTGCAAAAAGTCTAAGGCCATCGTGGATAATGCGGATGTCATTCATTGCCCTACTAATAAGACCGCCCGAGCCGGCTGCGTAATTGTTATGAAATTTAAGATTAAGCCGCATAAACTTGGACTGCAATTTTTGCCGCAAAGCCTGCGACACTTTTTCGGCAGCTAAATTCATTAAATATATATGAAAATAACGGCTAATACCTATTCCGAAGGCCAGCGCGGCACCCATTAAAGCCATAGAAACTAATTTATCAGGGCTGACTGCGGCCGCATCCATTAATTCTTTAATAAAGATGGCAACATATCCCTTGCAGGCTGCGCCAATAATGCCGGTAACAGCTACAACGATTAAATACTTTTTAAATACAAAAAGTTCTTTTAATGTTGATTTTAGTTCCTTAGGCACTGTTGACCTTCACTCTTTATCCGCATTCTACATTCCACTTTCCACTTTACATTCCTACGTATTTTTTCAAATACTGCCCTGTTAGGCTTTTTTTAGCCGCAATAACTTGCTCAACGGTACCAGCTACGACTACATGGCCACCATTTTTACCTGCTTCTGGCCCCATATCAATAACATAATCAGCATTTTTAATTACATCCAAATTATGCTCAACCACAATAACCGAGCCTCCTGCTTCTATTAATTTATGCAATACTTTCATAAGCAAATCGACCTCTTTAAAATGCAGCCCCGTAGTGGGTTCATCTAAAATATACAAAGTCGCCTTTTGAGTAACTTGGGATAATTCTTTTGCAATTTTTAATCTCTGCGATTCTCCACCGCTAAGTGAATTGGCCGGTTGCCCCAAAGCCAAATAATCTAAACCAACTTCTTTTAAAACTGATAACGGCTTACGAATGCCCGGATGCGCTACAAAAAAATTCATGGCTTCAGCAACGGTCATTGATAGAATTTGAAAAACATTTTTATTGTTAAATTGAACTTCTAATATTTCAGGACGATATTTTTTGCCGTCACAAACATCGCAGACGATAATAACATTGTCCATAAATTGCATATCTATTTCCTCATAACCCGTACCACGGCACGAAGGGCACCTGCCGCCATCGACGTTCAAACTGAAAGTGCCCGGAGTATAGCCGCGCTGCTGAGCCTCGGGCGTAGAGGCCATAAGTGTTCTGATGGCGTCAAAAGCTTTAAGATAGGTGATCGGCGAGCTGCGTGCGGATTTACCAATTGGCGACTGATCAATCAAAAGTACATTTTTAATATTTTCAGCTCCGACAAGCTTAGAAAATTCCTGTGATGGCTCGTATTCCAAATCAAGTTTTCGTGCCAATGCGGGATACAAAGTTTTACTGACCAGTGTGGATTTTCCGGATCCGCTGACCCCACTGATAACAACCAAGCGATTAAGTGGAAACTCCACGTCGATATTTTTAAGATTATGCCCCTTGCAGCCACGAAGTTCCAGTTTATAACGATAGTTTTCTATTTCAACAGGACGCCCGGTTCTTAGCGGAGTCCACTTCTGCGGCTTTAAATAGGGCACGGTAATAGACTCTTTTGAATCGTAAAAATTTTCTGTCGGGCCTGAGTAAATAACCTGGCCGCCAAGATAACCGGATCCCGGCCCCATTTCAATAATATTTTCAGAGTTTTTAATAACATCATGATCGTGTTCAACAATAACCAAAGTATTGCCAAGATTTTTTAAATCTTTTAAAATAGAAATCAATCGTTCGTTATCTCGCGGATGCAGGCCTACTGTTGGTTCATCCAAAACGTAGAGCGCCTGCGAAAGTCCCATGCCTAGCTGATTTGCTAAAATTAATCGTTGATATTCTCCGCCAGAAAGTGTTCGGGTTTCGCGATCCACCGATAGATAATTGACACCAACACGCATTAAAAAATTAAGCCGAGCACGAATCTGCTTCAGCACTTCCCCGGCAATTTCAATTTCATAAGCACTCAGTTTAATTTTTTCAAAAAAACCATAAAGGTCCTCAATCGTTTTTGAGGTCAGTTGTGTGATGGTTTTATTATTAATAAAAATCGTCTGTACTTCTTTACGTAATCTGGAGCCTTTGCACTCCGGGCAGCGCCGCGGGCTTCGATAACGTGAAATAAAGACCCGCACATGCATTTTATATTTTAACTCTTCCAAATATTCAAAAAGTCCCTTCACCCCAAAAAAATCTTGATTGCCGTTCCAAATTAAATCGCGCTGAGCCTTGGGAAGATCTTTCCAGGATTTTTGTAGGTCGATTTTTTGTTTTTTACAAAAAACAAATAGCGATTTTTTATCTTGTTCAGCGCTAGGCATGGTAAAAGGATTTAGTGCTCCTTCAGCAATAGATAGGTTTGGATTGGGTACAACTTTAGCCTCATCAAGCTCTAGAATATTTCCAAAACCTTTGCAGCAGGTGCAAGCCCCAATCGGAGAATTAAAAGAAAATAATTTAGACGTTATGCTTGGCGGCGCCCAACCACAAATTGCACACGAGGGCTCTTCGCTTAGTTTTAAAATTTCGCCTTCGGAGGTAACAATCAGCGCTTTACGAATTTGAGTGCCCACCGTATAGCGTAGGCTAGCCTCGTACGCTTGAGTAATTGAATCTGTCAGACGGCCTTTTTCTTCTTTGGAAAAAGCCAATCTATCAACTACAAGATAAAATGTGTCTGAGGGAATGCCTTTTTTTATTTGCGCCGGCGTTCCTAAATCAATAATGTCCTGTACTTCAAAAATACCGGACGCCTTGGTTTTTTCTTTTTTTTGTTTTTTTTCTTTAACAGTTGTGATGCGCAAGAAGCCCTCTTGCAGCAAGAGCGCATGTAGCTTTTTACCTTCTAAGACGCGTGAGGCTTTGGGAATTTCAACCAAAATATATCCACGTTGTGCAGAAAATTTATTTAAAACCAAATCGCTCGCTTCTGTTGTTGAAGTTTTCACTGCAGGAATTTTATGATCTGGACAGTAAGCTACGGCAATTTTTTCAAACAACAATCTTAAATAATCAATAAGTTCTGTTGTCGTGCCAACCGTAGAGCGCGAAGACTTCACCGTATTTTTTTGTTCGATAGATATTGCCGGAGGAATATTATTTATACCCTCGATGTCAGGCTTAGGTGCTTTATTTAAAAACTGTCTGGCGTAGTTTGACATACTTTCAATAAAGCGCCGTTGGCCTTCGGCAAACAATGTTTCAAACGCCAATGAACTTTTTCCGGAGCCGGAAGGGCCGCAGACAACAGTAAGTTTTCCCAGCGGAATTTTAATCTCAATATTTTTTAAGTTATTCTGTTTGATTCCCCAAACATGTATTTCTTTACTCATCCATATCCTGCTTCAAGTGATCTGTAGTTTCTTCAGATCGGCTTTCAGCAGTTGTTGGCTCGGTTCCCTCAATATAGGCCTGACTGACAACTCGCTGACTAACCGAATTAGACAGCTTACCAGTATCAGCATCAATTTTCACGATTTTAACTTTTTCAGGCATTATAAATGACATCATTGGTAAATTTTGATGCGCCACTTTCATATAACTTAACCAAATCGGTAAGGCCGCTTTGCCACCAACCTCAGATTTGCCTATTGTTCTTTCTTTATCAAAGCCCACCCAGACGCCTGTGGCGATATTCGGTGTATAGCCGACAAACCAGGCATCAAAATATCCACTTGTAGTACCTGTTTTTGCAGCGACCTCGCGCCCCAATGATGCCGCTCTAGCACCCGTGCCGTAAGCATCAGTCACCACGTTTTTTAACATATCGGTAATCACATAAGCAACTTCAGGTTTAATCAGTTGTTCAGGGTTTTCAAAGTAGTATTGAGATTCACTTGTGTCATGACTGACGGGCTCAACACTTATTGTACTGTTATTAGCTTGGCTTTCCAAAAAAGCGGTTCTTTTTGTATCAAACTCTTCATCAAGACGCTTGATCTCATCATTAAATCTGACATCCAAATCAAGTTTTTCTAAAAGTACTTTGACTTTTCTGTCGATCACTTTTTTTATAATATTCGGTCTGGTTCTTAAGCCCATTCTACCAAATTGCGAAAAAACTTTGGTCATTTCATATAATGTTAAAGAGCTCGACCCTAAGACCAAGGTAAAATCGGGATTTAATTTAGAAAAAACTCCAAGGCGCCTAGCAAACTCCGAAGCATAACCAACCCCGATATCTTCAATAATTTTTACCGAAGGTATATTTAATGATTTCACTAAAGCATTTCGCATTGTAACTTCTCCGCTGAAGTTTTTTTCATGATTTGATGGCTTCCAGATTTTATCTTCGTCCTGACCCTCGTCGTTACCTTGCTTATATGCAATCGGAGCATCGATAATCGCGGTTGACGGGTTATATCCTTTATCTAAAGCTGCAGCAAAAACCAAGGCTTTAAATGCCGAACCCGTTTGTCGGGCGGCCTGCAAAGCACGATTAAATTCATTGCGTGCAAAGCTGTAGCCGCCGACCATTGCAAGCACATCTTGTGTCTGTTGATCTATCGACAGTAATGACGCCTCAACAGTTGGCTCTTGGTCAAGCTCTGCCTGAAGATGAAGTTTAGCATCCGGGTAGTCTGGTTGAGTTTTTATCTTAATAAGTTTTTTTTGGGCCTTCGTCTTCAGCTTAGTGTCTACCTCTTCCTCAAGTTTTGGCCATTGCACATTTTCAGAAACAATACGCACCAAAATAACATCACCTTTTTTTAAGGCCTGCGAGGGCGCTGTGATTAAGGCCTCTTCCGATTTTTTATCGAAGTTAGGCTCACGAGCCCAACTCATCGTTTGAAAGTTAATATAGGCTTTGACCTCAGGTAGCTGAACTTCAACAAAACCAAGCTCATCATTAACTTGTATCACCACGGCCTCATAAGAAGAGTTGATTTTTAAAAATGAGGGCAGTTTTTCAGGCACCGTGGGCATCTGTTTTAAGGTGCGTTTGTTCGGTTTTTTTACTAACCACTCAATCTCGGCAAATTGTCCGTCGGCCAAAATGGTTCTCTCCGGATTTGACTCATTAATCAATTTTTTCTTTGCCTTTTCCAGATAATCTTCAATATCAGAGTCTGAATCTAAATTTTGCAGCGGCCCTCGATACCCCTGTCTTTTATCGACTTCCTTTAGACCTGCAACCACGGACTCTTTGGCCGCCCTTTGCATATCGATATCCAGGCCTGTATAAATTTTCACGCCCAAATCTAAAATAACCTCTTCGCCTAATTGTTTTACTAATAACTGCCTGACTGTTTCCAAATAAAATGCCGCCGCAGTTTCGTAGTCTTCTTTTAAGTAGACTTTAATAGGCTCATTTATTGCCACTTCGGCTTCGGCCTTAGTTATATAATTAACGTTGGCCATACGATTTAAAACATAAATCTGACGTTCTTTGGCGCGCGATGGGTTCTTTACCGGAGAGAATTCTGAAGGCGCTTTAGGAAGTGCGGCCAGCATGGCCCCCTCTGCTAAAGTTAATTGTTTTACTGATTTTTTAAAATAAGTCTGAGCCGCCATTTCAATGCCGTAAGCGCTCTCACCAAAATAAATCTGATTTAAGTATAAATATAAAATTTCTTCTTTTGATAAGTTTTTTTCGATTTGCAGAGCTAATAAAATATCTTTTAATTTTCTGGTATAACTTCTTTCGCTAGTCAAAAACAGAGTTTTCGCCACCTGTTGAGTAATGGTAGATCCACCTTGCACTTTATGTCCGGCACGCATATTAACGATCGCCGCCCGCAGTAGACCCTGGTAATTAATACCCTTGTGTTCAAAAAACTGATCATCCTCTGCTGCTAAAAATGCATTAATTACATTTTTTGGAATGTCCGCGTAGGGCACCAAAATACGGCGTTCACGAAAAAACTCACCAATTTTTTTATTATTTCGATCGTAAATCTGTGAAACTAGCAAAGGTTTATAGTCTCCGATTTTAATAACTTCAGGTAGGCTCTGCTTAACTGTTGAATAAACAAAATATACAGATAAAACTGTAATTATGATCAATGAAAAAAAGCCAATCAAAATTTTCTTTAACATGGACCCCTTAAGTAGTAAAAAACGCTAGCGTCAATATTAGCACTAATAGTACAGCCTACGCATCAGTATAGAGTCGCACTCGACTAGACGATGGTATTAAAAATTAATTCGCGCTCTTGGCCGATTTTCGGACTGGCCCGAGAACCTACACTAGTTTATTTCTAACTGGAAGTGCGTACTAAATTTGCTGATGGCCTTATAAATGGAAATATCAAACTTAGTTAAATATGAATATTTCGAACTCGTTAAAAAACTTAACCATACCAATAAACTTAAAAATCAGCAAACTGACATATTTTTTTACATTGATTCAAATAATCTGAATCACTTAAAATTATATGTCGCAATTTCATATTCTCAGAGGATTTTAATTTGTGAAAAGCTCCAAAGGTCCACATGGTTCGGGTCAGGCTACAGTGGTTTTTCAAATCTAGAGGATTTTATTGCTGGCTTATTCGAATTCTATAAACCACATGAAAATTTAACTGATTACATTAAATCACATATTTTTGAGCTTGTGAAATAACAGCGCCATATCTAATTTCATTTGAGCTGGACAAGATCTAGATTGTCCTGAAATGTAATTCATTACTACACTATTAGTCGTTAGATTATACTCATAAATTAGTGGCTTTGCTATATAATGTAATATTACTTGGCCTAATTTATTCTCATGTAAATGTGCGATCGGCAGCTTGGCGCGTAATTTAACCGGTATCAACTCTTCAATTTTATCTGAATTTTCTTTATCAAAAAAAACAACTTCAAATTCTGTTTCAGTTTTAAAATCAAAAAATATATAGTCAATACTCCAGGGCGAAATTAAATTTTTAATTACTTCTATGTTTTTTAAACTCTGCTCGTAAGTCATCCTAATTTATCGTCATATTTTAAGGTTTATTCTAGTTAGATTTAGGTCTAGAAATTAAAATTACAGTGATTCAAAACCCTGCAAACCTTTTTCGCTCACAACTGCGACACTGTAATGTGGCGGCAAAAACCACGAAATGGCCTCTAAGATACCTTCGTGCTCAACTTCGGGCGGAGATCCCAGTGACTCTAAAGAAAAACACAGATCATAGTTTTTGCCATCAGTTGAAATCATCAAAATACGCGCATCAAATACACTTTGATCTCGTAAGAAATCCTTTATAATACTTCGAACATATTGCGGAAAATACTCCGGCGATGGGGGGCCGACTTTTAGATTTGAATTTTGATTTATCACAAACTTCTTATCTGGTTTTTTATCTGACTTTTTATCAACATCTAAGTTTTGGTACTTAATAAAATATCCTGTTTCACGAAACGACCAAATCATGCCATACGAAAAAACATAATCCGGATAAGGTAATTTTTTGGGATTAACGACCAGTCCGATTCCTCTGGTCGAAAGCCAATGCAAAATTTTTTGGGCTGAATCAATTTTGTCATTTTGGGGTCTTGTGTCAGAAGTTTTTTCTAAAATTATATCACAAATAAGGTAGGGCCAACCATCGGGCCCCTGCTGGGGATCGTCCGCTAAAATCTGTAAACTAGACTCTGAAAAAAGTTTAAAAAACTTTTCATCCCAATCTTGATTGCGATTCTCTTCATTAATTTCTAGGTGTGTCAGCATCGTGTTCATCTGCAATATACTTTTAACAATATCTTAACATTTTTACCAGCTATTTAGACCAGTTTTTATTTAAACTTTAAATTTTTCGCAACATTTGTCGTTTTTTATAGGATGCTCAGTTCAGTTAGTCGAAACAAACCAAAAAAAAGGAAATATTATGCACAAAAATCTTACCAAAAAAATTATGATCGCATCTGCCGCGACATTAATGCTACTTGTGGCCCCAAAAAGCCATGCTGTAAAGCCGGAACTACTAGTAGGTGGTCTTTACTATAAAAAAATCAACCATATGAAAGACATTATTTCAGATATTTTGCCACCTCCGGCTTACATCATTGAATCTTATCTTACAGTTTTAGAGATCCTAGACGAAATGGACAAAGGGGCTGCGTCCGATAAAGCCCGCATTGATAAACTCTTAGCTTACGGAAAACAGCTAGAAAGCGCCAATAGCAGCAAAGACCCGTTTCCGGGTTACCACGAAAGAATAAAAGCCTGGGTTAAAGACCTGGAAGACAAAGCACCACTCGATAAAAAAATCAAAGAATTAATGACAAAAACCACAGTGGCGCCTGCTACTAAGTTTTTTCAAGTACGCGATAGTAAATTTACAGCAGCTGTAAAAGCTGGCAAGCGCGATGAAGCCCTTAAAGTTGCACGCGCTGAATTAAAACCAGCTTATGATCAGCATCGTAAATCAATTGTTGAATTGGTCGAGGCCGCTACTAGCAATTACACTGCAGTAGAAGCAGCTGCTCAGGCCAAAGCCAAGGCT
>ERZ1292633.4773-Hain-H41-02um-R1-4773-length-12467-cov-6_pt1 | contig 12467 bp, 15 predicted proteins | sample MGYA00564406_ERZ1292633 | MGnify/ENA primary metagenome ERZ1292633 (study PRJEB36523, sample SAMEA6512639) | groundwater metagenome | collected 2019-01-08 | study: AquaDiva: Metagenomics assemblies of 32 groundwater samples
GGACGCCGTACGACTTCTGGATCGACGGCGAGCGCAGTCACTGCGGCATCGACCTCTTCACGCTCGTCAAGACCGCCGAAGGCTGGAAGGTCGGCGGTGGCGCCTATACCGTCGAGAAGGAGTGCGAACCGAGCCCTCTCGGGCCGCTTCCGAAGTAGGCACACTCGACGCGACTCAGAAATCGGTGAGCGCGCGCGGCGGCCAGGCGGCGCGCAGGGCGTTCATGACCGCCGCGACGTCGATCGCCTCCTGCGCCAGGGCGCCGGCGACCGGTGGCAGGAGACCCGCCGCCGCGAGGCCCATGCCGGCGATCGAGAGCGCCATTCCTCCGAGAGCGCTCTGCAGGGCGATCGAGCGCATGCGCTGGCTGATGTGCAGGAATTCGTCGACCCGGCCGAGCGACGAATCGAGAACTACCGCTCCCGCCGCTTCGGCGGTGACGTCGCTCGCCTGTCCGAACGCGAGGCCCACGGTCGCCGTGGCGAGCGCCGGGGCGTCGTTGACTCCGTCGCCCATGAAGAGAGTCGGGGCGAGCGCGGTCTCGGCGCGCACGATCTCGACCTTCTGCTCCGGGCTCTGGGAGAAGTGGACCTCGTGGATGCCCACGGCGTCGGCGAGGTAGCGCACCTCCGACTCGCGGTCTCCAGAGACCATCAGGACGCGATCGAAGCGATGCCGCGGTCCGAGGTGGCCGATGAACCGGCGGCCTTCGCTACGTGGCGTGTCACGAAAACGGAAGAGGGCCGCGGGGCTGTCGTCGATCAACACCGCGCATTCCATGCCCCCTTCCTGCGCTGGCAACCGCGCGCCCGCGTCGGCATGCGACAGGAGCAGCTTCTTGCGACTGGTCACTTCGACCCGTCGGCCGCCGATGACTCCAACGAGCCCCTGACCCGGGGGTTCCCGGACCTCGGAAGCCGGCGTGGTCGGGAGGCCTGCCTCCTCGGCCGCGGCGACGATGGCCCGCGAAAGCGGATGCCGCGAGTAGCGCTCCAGGCTCGCGACCGCGGCCAGCACCGCGCGTTCCTCGAACCCGGGCAGCACGATCTTCTCGACCAGTTTGGGCTCGCCATAGGTCAGGGTCCCGGTCTTGTCGAAGATCGCGATCCGGCACGAGCTCACGCGTTCGAGCACCACCGGATCCTTGATGATGATGCTGCGCCGCGCGGCCAGCGAGATGGATCCGAGGATCGCGACCGGAATCGCGATGAGCAGCGGGCAGGGTGTGGCGACGACCAGCACGGCGAGGAACCGCGTGGCCTCCCCGGACAGTCCCCAGGCGGCGAGCGCGATCGCCACCGCGAACGGCGTGTAGAAGGCACCCAGCTGATCGCCGAGCCGCCGAAGACGTGGCCGGCGCTGTTCGGACTCGCGCATCACCTGGAAAATCTTGTTGTAGCGTGAGTCGACCGCGAGCGCCGTGGCGCGCACGGTGAGCGCGCTCTCGCCGTTGATCGCCCCCGAGATCACCGCGGTCCCGGGCGTCTTCGACAGCTTGTACGGCTCTCCGGTCAGGTAGGCCTCATCCATCGAGCCGTGCCCCTCGATGACGATGCCGTCGATCGGGCAGGTCTCGTGCGGGAAGACCACCACCTCGTCGCCGACGCCAAGCTCCGACAAGGGAACGTCTTCGAGCACGGCGCCCCGCCGGCGATGCGCCGACGCCGGCATGCGCCGCGCGAGCGCCTGGAGCACCGACGAGGCGCTGCGCACCGCGTACGCCTCGAGCGCCTCACCACCCGAGAGCATCAGCACGACGAGCGCGCCGGCCAGGTACTCCTCGAGCACGATCGAGGTGACGATCGAGATGCCGGCGAGAAGATCGGAGCCGAAGCGGCCGGAGAACAGCTGGCTCCCGAGGGTCCAGAGGAGCGGTGCTCCTCCGAGCAGCAGCACGGCGACGAGCGGTACGTCGACGAGCTCGATCCCGAGAAACAGCACGCCCTTGACCGCCGCGAGCCGCAGAACGAGGTGGGTTGCGATTCCGGCGATGGCGCCCATCGCGATCCGCGCTTCGCGGCCGGAGAGAACCGTCCGCCACTCGAAGCTCCTGGGCACGGGTCAGGCGTCGCGCCCGGAGGGCGTGGCAAGCTGACGGTCGTGCGCGCGAGCGAGCAGGAGCTGGGCCGCCGTCGCGCCGATCCCCGCCAGGAACATGTCCCACTGCGTATCCCAGATGTCTCCCTGGGTCGCCAGGAAAGCATCGGCGGCCGAGCCCGAAGCGAGCGCCGCCCACCATTCGATGAGCTCGTACATCACCGAGATCGCGAGGCAGACCGAGAGCACCAGGAAGAAGAGCCAGCCTCCCCGCTGGAGCGGCGTCTTACGCAACAGGAGCTCGCGCGCGATCAGCGCCGGAACGAAACCCTGTGCGAGGTGTCCGATGCGGTCGTAGTGATTGCGCGCGAATCCGAAGAGCTCCTGCAACCAGAATCCGACCGGCGTGAGCGCGTAGGTGTAGTGCCCGCCGATCATCAGGATCGCGGCGTGTACGAAGATCAGCAGGTAGACGAGATTGGTGAGCCGGAAGCGACCGTAGGTGGCCATGAGCAGCGGTGCGCCGACGACGACGGGAAAGACCTCGAGGATCCAGGTCAGCCGATCGTGGGGGCGAATGCCCGACCCGACCAGAATCACCCCGGTGGCGAGAAGCAACGCCAGCGGGAAGCGGTCGCCGGTTCGCATGGTCGATCAGTCTAGCGCCTGCGCGAGGCTAGACGCCTCGCGCCTTCGCACCCCAGAGGATCTTGTGTTGCTGGAGCGTCAGGCGCACCGGCAGCCGATCGGCGAGGATCCAGGCAGCGAGCTCGGCCGGGGGCATCGACTCCCAGACTGGCGAGAGGTGGATCGGGCAGCGGCCGGAGAGCCCGCGCTCGGTTATCGTCCGCTTCGCCCAGTCGTAGTCGGCGCGATCGGCGACCACGAACTTGAGCTCATCGCCGGCCCGCAGGTCATCGAGATTCTCCCAGCGATTGTGCGCCGCTTCGCCCGAGCCTGGGCATTTGATGTCGACGATCCGGCGCACCCGGGCGTCGACAAGCGAAATGTCGAGCCCGCCACCGGTCTCCAGCAGCACTTCGTAGCCAGCGTCGCAAAGCGCCGTCATCAGCCGATGGACGTCGGGCTGGAGGAGCGGCTCGCCGCCGGTGACCTCGACCAGCGGGCAGGCGAAGGCGGCGACCTCGGCGAGGATCTCGGTGAGCGTCTTCCAGCCACCCTCATAGAAAGCGTACTCGGTGTCGCACCAGACGCAGCGCATCTGGCAGCCGGTCAAGCGCACCAGCACGCAGGGGCGGCCCGAAAAGGTCGATTCGCCCTGGAGCGAGTAGAAGATCTCGTGGATCCTGAGGCGGGGTTCGGCGCTCCCGCCGCTGTCGATCGTCACCGCGCCACCTCAGCCTTCGTAAATCGCGCAGGAGCTGGCGGTCTCCCAGATCTCGACCCGACGGAGCGAGCGACCCGTGGGGAGCCGGCGTGCGACCTCCTCGTAGACGTACTGGGCGAGGAGCTCCGCGGTGGTGTTGCGGACATCGAACGGCGGAATCTCGTTGATCAGCCGATGATCGAACGGGTCGACGACCGCGGCGACGATTCTTTTCAGGTCGGCGAAGTCGATCACCATGCCGAGCTCGTCGAGCGTCGCGGCCGAGACGTGTACGCGCACCCGGTAGTTGTGCCCGTGGAGATTCTCGCAACCCCCGGTGTGCCCGCGGATCTGGTGTGCGGCGGCGAAAGAGAAGTCCTTGAAGACGGTGAACATGGGCGCGACGCGAGGCAAGAATCTCTCGCCGAGGAGTGCGAGGATATCGCGCTCAGCGATCGGCAGCTTCCATCCGGCGCAGATGATCGACGGTCACCGTCAGGCCTTCCTCGAGCCCGCGGGGGTGCCAGTCGAGCTCGCGGCGGGCGCGGGAGTCGTCGAAGTTCCAATGTCGCTCCAGGGAGTTGAGCTGCTCGAGCGGGATCGGCAGCCGCTTGCCGAAGAGGCGGAGGAGCGGGTCGGCGACGCGGAAGAGACGTTTCGCCGTGCGCGCCGAGAGCTCGCGCCGCGGTGGCCGGGTCCCCGAAAGCTCGGCGACACGACCGGCCAGGCGGCGGATCGTCCACGCCTCGCCGGCCATCAGGTAACCGCGGCCGGGCGGCGCCCGCTCGATTACCTTCACGATACCGTCGACCAGGTCGTCGAGGAAGATCCAGCTCGCCTTCTTCTCGGGCTCGATGAGAGCCGGAAAGCGCCCGAGCATCAGCGACCGCAGGAGCGCGTTCGCCCCCTCTTTCTTGCCCGGCGGGCCGAAGACCAGGCTCGGGAAGACCGTGTTCACGCGCAGGCCCTGGCGCGCCCACTGCTGGATGCGCTCCTCTCCCGCCGCCTTGGTGGCGCTGTAGCGCGTCGGAAAGGGCCGTTGCGCCGCAGTTTCCTCGCTCGCCGGAGCACCGTCCGCGGGACTGCCACCGTACGCCGCCACCGAGGAGATCGAAAGTAACCGGCCGACTCCAAGCTTGTGGGCGAGCGCCGCCACGTTCTCGGATCCGACGACATTCGTTTCCGACATCCGCTCAGTTGAGGACGCCAGGCTGAGCTCGGCGGCGGCGTGGATGACCCAGTCCGCCCCCGACATCGCCTCGCGCATCGAGGCGCGCTCCTGGATGTCCCCGGAAAAGGTCGCAACTCCCATCTCCTGCAGCGGTTGGAGGACACTCGTCGGGCGCACCAGGGCCCGAACCTCGTGCCCCTCGGCCGTGAGCCGCCGGGCCAGAGCGCCGCCGATATAGCCGGTTCCGCCGGTCAGAAAGATCCGCGTCGCCGCCTCCCTGGAATCCGGACCGGCTTTTGCAACGTTCTCTCCAGTGGGCGGTCTGCAGCGGGAGTTGGGGCCGCCGCCGGGGGTCGTCCCCGGAAAACTCCTGAACTCCCTCTCCTCCCCCCGCGCAGAGTTCCCTCCACTGCGCGGGGCTTTTTTCAGCCCTCGCTGAGCAGCTGGCGCAGCACGTACTGCAGGATCCCGCCGTGGCGGTAGTACTCGACTTCCTGCGGCGTATCGAGGCGGACGCGGGCGCGGAAGGCTACGGTTCCGCCGTCGGGCCGCGAGGCGCGCACTTCGACGTGCCGGCCGGAAGCGAAGCCGATCGCGACCCCCGCCGCGAGACCGCGAACCGAGAAACTCTCGAAGCCCGAGAGTCCCAGGCTCTGCGCGTTCTCACCCGAAGGAAACTCGAGCGGCACGATTCCCATGCCGATCAGGTTCGAGCGGTGGATCCGTTCGAACGACTCGGCGATGACGGCGCGCACTCCCTGCAGGAACGGCCCCTTCGCCGCCCAGTCGCGCGACGAGCCGGAACCGTACTCCTTGCCGGCGAGAACGACCAGCGGCACCCCTTCGTCGGCGTAGGCAACGGCCGCGTCGTAGATCGGCACCGCCTCCGTCTCCGGCAAGTGCGCGGTGAAGCCGCCTTCCACCGTGGGCACCATCCGGTTGCGGATCCGCGTGTTGGCGAAGGTGCCACGCACCATCACCTCGTGGTTGCCGCGCCGCGAACCGTACGAGTTGAAATCCGCCGGCGCCACTCCATTCGCGATCAGGTAGCGCCCCGCCGGGCTCTCTTTCTTGATCGATCCGGCCGGCGAGATGTGGTCGGTGGTGATCGAGTCACCCAGCGAAGCGAGGCAGCGCGCGCCGGTGATGTCGGTGACCGGCTTCGGCGTGAGCGTCATGCCGTCGAAGTAGGTGGGCTTCCTGACGTAGGTCGAATCGGGCTGCCAGGCGAAGGTGTCGCCCTCCGGAATCGCGAGAGCGCGCCAGGAATCGTCGCCGGTGAAGACGTCGGCGTACTGGCGCTCGAACATCTCGGGGCGAACCGCGGACGCGACGGCACTCTCGATCTCCGCCTGGCTGGGCCAGATGTCAGCGAGAAAAACCGGCGCTCCATCTTTGCCTTCGCCGAGCGGCTCGGTCGCCAGATCGAGATCGATCCGACCGGCGAGCGCGTAAGCGACAACCAGCGGCGGCGATGCGAGGTAGTTGGCGCGAACGTCGGGGTTGATGCGGCCTTCGAAATTGCGGTTTCCAGAGAGCACCGCGGCCGCCACCAGATCGTGGTCGCGGATCGCCTGCTCGATCGGCGGCGGCAAGGGGCCGGAGTTGCCGATGCAAGTCGTGCAGCCATAGCCGACGGTGTTGAAACGGAGCGCGTTCAAGAACGGCGTGAGGCCCGCCGCGTAAAGGTACTCGGTCACCACCTTCGATCCCGGCGCGAGCGAGGTCTTCACCCACGGCTTGGTGCGCAGGCCCTTCTCACAGGCCTTCTTGGCGACCAGGCCGGCGGCGAGCATCACCGAGGGATTCGACGTGTTGGTGCAGGAGGTGATCGCGGCGATCACCACCGAGCCGTGGCGCAGGCGGCACGCCTCGCCGTTCCAGCTCGTCTCGATCTCGGTCACCACCGCTTCCGCGGTCGCGACCGCGGCGCCGCCACCTTCGCCTTCCCACCGTCCAACCGTCTCGGGACGGGGCTTCGCCGCCGCCTTGCCCGACATGAGGTTCGGCAGCTCCCTGGCGAAGTTCGCCTTGACCTGGCCTAAGGGAACCCGATCCTGCGGCCGGCGCGGTCCGGCGAGCGACGGCTCGACCGAGCCGAGGTCGAGCTCGAGGGAGTCGGAGTAGTCGGCCTCCGGCGAGGCGGGGCCGTGGAACAGCCCCTGCTCCTTGAGATAGGCCTCGGCCCAGACGACGTCGAGCGTCGGACGGCCGCTGAAGCGCAGATAGTCGATCGCCACCGCGTCGACCGGGAAGATGCCGCAGGTGGCGCCGTACTCCGGTGCCATGTTGGCGATCGTCGCGCGGTCGGCGAGGCGCAGTTCCGCAACGCCCGGGCCGAAGAACTCGACGAACTTTCCGACCACGCCTTTCTGGCGCAGCATCTGCGTTACCGTGAGCACCAGGTCGGTCGCGGTGGCGCCTTCGCGGAGCCTCCCTGTCATCCGGAAGCCGACGACCTGCGGGATGAGCATCGACACAGGTTGGCCGAGCATCGCCGCCTCGGCCTCGATTCCGCCAACGCCCCAGCCAAGGACGCCCAGACCGTTGATCATCGTGGTGTGCGAGTCGGTTCCGACCAGCGTGTCGGGATACGACCAACCGTCTTCGCGCATCACGAGGCGCGCCAGATACTCGAGGTTCACCTGGTGCACGATGCCGGTCCCGGGCGGCACGACGCGAAAGTTGCGGAACGCCTTCTGACCCCAGCGCAGAAACAGATAGCGCTCGTGATTGCGCTCGAACTCTTTGCGGTTGTTCAGGAGCAGCGCCGCCTCGGAGCCGTACTCGTCGACCTGCACCGAGTGGTCGATCACCAGCTCGACCGGCTGCAGCGGGTTGATCCGGTTGGGATCGCCGCCCATCGCTTTCATCGCGTCGCGCATCGCCGCGAGATCGACCACGGCGGGGACGCCGGTGAAATCCTGCAGCAGCACCCGCGCCGGCATGAAGGCGATCTCGCGGTCGGGCTCGGCCTGCGGACTCCAACGGCAGAGCGCCTCGATCTCGGCGCCGGTGACGACCTTGCCGTCCTCCCGCCGCAGCAGATTCTCGAGCAGGATCTTCAGCGCGTACGGCAGGCGAGCGAGTGAATAGCCGCGTTTCTCGAGCATCGAGAGCCGGGCGATCCGATGGCGCTCGCCGACGACGGCGAGGGTTCCGTGGCTGCCGAAACTGTCCTTCATGCGGGGCGATCCTCCGAGGACGACGGCGCGAGAATATCGCACCGGAACGGATAGACTCGCCGCGTGACGGCTCCGCCACTTTCCGTCCCGGTGCTCCTCCTCGCGATGCCGCAGATCACCGATCCGTTCTTCGCCAAGAGCGTGGTGCTGCTGCTCGCGCACGAGGCCGAAGGGAGCTTCGGATTCATCGTCAACCGGAGCACCGAGCTCAAGGTCGCGGCAATCCTCGCCGACCTCGAGCTCGCCTGGGCTGGCGACGCCGAAGCGCTGGCCGGTTTCGGCGGGCCGGTGCAGCCGCAGGTCGGAACGGTCCTCTTCTCCGGCGAAGGCGACGGACTGCCCAGGCTCGAGAGCGCGAGTGAGGTCGCGCCGCGCATCCTGCTCACGCAGCACGTGGGCGAGCTCAAACTTCTGGGGGCGCGGCCGCCGGAGCGCTTCCGGCTGCTGCTCGGTCATGCCGGGTGGGGCGCTGGCCAGCTCGTCGACGAGATCCTGCGCAATGATTGGCTGACCGCCCCGGTCGCTCCCGAGCTCGTCTTCGGCGGCGACACCGAGGAGGTCTGGGAAGCCGCGCTGGCCTCGGTCGGGGTCGATCCGACAGCCCTGCCGGCATGGACGCCGGTGGCGGGAGAGGGCGCGGCGAACTGAACCGCATGGTCGTCGATCCGATCGCCGAGTTCCAGCGCCTGTTCGCGCTCGCCTGCGAAGCGCCGCCCAGCGATCCGACCGAGATGACCCTCGCCACCGCGGACCCTCGCGGAACGCCGAGCGCGCGCATCGTACTGCTCAAATCGGTCGATGAGCGAGGCTTTCAGTTCTTCACCAACTACGAGAGCCGCAAGGGGCGTGAGCTGGCGGAGAATCCGCGCGCTGCCCTGGTCTGGCGCTGGCCCTGGCGGGAGCTTCAGATACGCGCCGAAGGCGAGGTCGAGCGGCTCGCCGCGGCCGAGTCAGACGCCTACTTCGCTACCCGCCCGCGCGGTCATCAGCTGGGCGCCTGGGCCTCCGCGCAGAGCCGCCCGCTCGGCTCCTACGCCGGCCTCCTGGCGAGAGTCGCCCAAGTCGAGCTTCGTTACGCTTTAAGCGACGTACCGCGGCCACCCTGCTGGGGTGGCTTCCTGCTGCGACCACTCGCCATCGAGTTCTGGCACGGCCGTGCGGACCGGCTGCACGAGAGGCGGCTCTTCCGGCGCGATCCGCTCGGCGACGGCTCCTGGACGAGCGAGCTGCTTTCGCCATGAAGGGGCCGCGCCGCGCACCGGCGACCGAGCAACAGCACTCGGCGGGCGGCGTCGTCATCCGCGGCGAGGAGGTGCTGTTGATCGCCACCGCCGGTGGCAAGCGCTGGCAGCTGCCCAAAGGGCACGTCGAAGGCGCCGAACAGCCGCCGGAGACCGCGGTGCGCGAGGTGCGCGAAGAAACCGGAGTCACCGCTCGCGTGGTGGCGCCGGTTTCAGGCATCGACTACACGTTTCTCGAGCGCGGCGTCCGCCGGATCAGCAAACATGTCGACTACTTTCTGCTCGTTTACGAAAGCGGCAGCGAGTCCGACTTCGATCCACGGGAGGTCGTCGACGCGCGCTGGTTCCCCTGGGCCGAGGCGCTCGAGAAGCTCTCGCACGCCAACGAACGGCGCGTGGCCGGAGAAGCATGGAAGATCGCGCGTGACGAGAGCGGCAACGATTCCGGAGGTTCACGATGAAGATGCTGGTGCGCATTCTGTTGAACGGCTTGGGCTTGTGGGCGGCGTCGCAGCTCCTCTCCGGTATTCACTACAGCGGTGACCTCTGGTATCTGCTCCTCGCCGGCTGCGTGATCGGACTGGTCAATCTGCTGGTGAGGCCGCTGGTAACGCTGCTCTCGCTGCCGTTCGTAGTCCTCACCTTCGGCCTGTTCTTCCTGGTGATCAACGGCGTGATGTTCTGGCTCGTCGACAAGCTGCTGGCCGGGCTTCGCGTCGATTCCTTTCTCTGGGCGATCGCCGGCGGCCTCTTCCTCGCCGTCTGGAATCTGCTGCTCAGGTCGCTCCTCGACAAAGAGTGATCGTGGCGAAGGCGCCTCACCCCGAGGCCGCGACGCCGGCGATGGTCACGGCGAGGACACCGCGCGGGCGCGAATCGGCCGCGGAACGGCAGCGGCGCGCCACGGCGGTCCTCGCGCTTTTCAAGCGCGCCTACCCGGACGCCCACTGCGCGCTCACGCACGCGCCCGAGAACGCGCTCGAGCTCGTCGTGGCGACGATCCTCTCGGCGCAGTGCACCGACGCGCGGGTGAATCTGGTGACCCCGAAGCTCTTCGCGCGCTGCCGGACCGCCGCCGACTACGCCGGCATTCCCACCGCCGAGCTCGAATCGCTCATCCAGTCGACCGGCTTTTTCCGCAACAAGGCGAAGTCGATCCGCGGCCTCGGCAATGCGCTCGTCGAGCGGCATGGCGGCCAGGTCCCCGACAGCATGGAGGAGCTGGTGAAGCTCCCCGGAGTCGGGCGGAAGACCGCGAACGTCGTCCTCGGCAACGCCTTCGGCAAGAACGAAGGGATCGTCGTCGACACCCACGTCGGTCGCCTCGCCTTCCGTCTGCGCTTCACCCGCGCCACCGACCCGGTGAAGATCGAGCGCGACCTCATGCCACTCTTCCCGAGGGACGACTGGGCGCTCCTCGCCCACCTCCTCATCTCCCACGGCCGCGCGATCTGCCAGGCCCGTAAGCCGCGCTGCGTCGAATGCCCCGTCCATGACCTCTGCCCGTCGGCATCGCTCGAGCGCGCGACCTAGCTCGCGGAGGAGCGGCAAGGCTTCGGTTACACTCCGAACGATGAGAGCGCGACAGCGCATCGCGGTGGTGACGGGGGCTTCGTCGGGGTTCGGCGCCGCGACGGCGCGGGCGCTGGTGCGCGAGGGGTTTTTCGTGGTGATGGGCGCGCGGCGCGAGGAGCGGCTGGCGGCGCTCGCCGCCGAGCTGGGTTCCGACAACGCCCGCTGGGCGCCGCTCGACGTGACCGATCCCGTGAGCGTCGCTTCGTTCTGCGCCGCCGTAGAGCGCGTCGACGTCCTGGTCAACAACGCCGGCAACGCCTTCGGCGGCGATCCGGTGGCGGATGCCTCTGAAGCCAAGTGGCGCGCCATGTTCGAGCTCAACGTGCTCGGCGTGCTGCGCATGACCCAGGCGCTCCTGCCCAAGCTCCTTTCGAGCGGCGACGCAATTCTCATCAACGTCGGTTCGATCGCCGGCTTCGAGGTCTATCCGGGCGGCGCTGGCTACACCGCCTCCAAGCACGCCCTGCGGGCACTCACCAGGACGCTCCGGCTCGAGCTCCTCGGCAAACCGGTGCGCGTCACGGAGATCGCGCCTGGTCTGGCCGAGACCGAATTCGCGCTGGTGCGCTTCGACGGCGACCGCGAGCGGGCGCGCCAGCTCTACGAGGGAATGACGCCGTTGACCGCCGTCGACATCGCCGCAGCGATCGCCTGGGTCGCGACGCGGCCGAGCCACGTCAACATCGACGAGATCGTCATCCGGCCGCGTGATCAGGCGACCGCGATGCTCGTCCACCGGAAGCTCGACTGATGCCGCGGCTCCGGCGCGCCTGGGTGCTCGCCCTGCTGCCGGGCCTCGCGGCCTGCGATCTGCTCGCGCGCTCGCCCGGTGAGAAGATCTGGCGCTCCCGCTGCGCCGAGTGCCACGGCCTTGACGCTTCGGGCAACACGCCGCGCTATCTGGGTCGCGAATGGGCGGATCTGACCGACGACTCCTGGCGTCGCTACGGCGGCGACGACGCCGCGCTCGAATCCGTCATTCGCGAAGGCATCTTCGGCGAAATGCCGGCGGGCGCCGAGCTCTCCGCGAGCGAGATGCGCGCTCTCCTCGACCACCTGCACAAACTGCGCTGGGAAGCCGCGAAGTGAGGCGAATCGGGATGCGCTGGCTCCTTTCCTCGCCGGCATTCGCGATGCTCATCGCGCTCTGCGGCGCCTGCGGCTCGCCCACCTCGGGCAAGGCGGCGGCCACGCTCTGGACGGAGCAGTGCGCGCGCTGCCATGGCGAAGACGGCCGCGGCGATCCGCGCCAGCTTTCGCTCGCACCCGCCCTCGACCTCACCCGGTCGATCCTGGTGCGGCGCCAGGCGCGCGGTCTGATCTATCAGCGCATCACACAGGGGTACGGCTCGATGCCGGGCTTCGCGCACAAGCTTGAACGAGGCGACGTCGAGCTCCTGATCGAGCTCGTTCTCGGTTTCCAGAACATCCAGGAAAGGTGACCATGGATCCGCAACGACTGAAAGAGGTCTACGATCGCCTCGACCTGCTGGACGACCGGCTCTCGCACCGGCTCCGCGCCCGCTCGACGGGGCCGTCTCGCGCGACTCAGGAACAGCTCGAAGATCGCCTTCGCGACGTCGCGGAGTACGTGCTCGAGCTGCGCAACCTGGTGCGCGAGCTGATCCAGGCGATCGCCGCCCGGCCGGGCGGCGCGGCTCCGGGTTAACCCGTCGCGAGCTCTATTTCGTCGGCGCGACGGGTCTTGGCGCTGGAATTCCGAGGAGCTCGGCGACCCGGGCGGAAATTCTTTCGACTCGAACCTTGCCGAGTCCGGCGTTCCGATCGACTCCAGCGCCAGCTTCGAAGTAGATACCCTGGCGAGCCGACTTGGCGGTGAAGCCGCCCGCGTACCAGTGACTCGGCGGATCGTAGTCTGCACCCCCGACTCATCAGCGAAACCGAGGGACGCGCTGTCTGGATTGCCGGTA
>ERZ1292633.4775-Hain-H41-02um-R1-4775-length-12465-cov-5_pt1 | contig 12465 bp, 13 predicted proteins | sample MGYA00564406_ERZ1292633 | MGnify/ENA primary metagenome ERZ1292633 (study PRJEB36523, sample SAMEA6512639) | groundwater metagenome | collected 2019-01-08 | study: AquaDiva: Metagenomics assemblies of 32 groundwater samples
ACCAAGGTCGCTAACGAATTTTTTTAAATGATCCCCGTTAAAAGTGGCAAAATAAAACTGACCACTGCCCGCCTTTGCAAGTGAACTTAAAAAATCCCCTTTTACTTGCGTTAAAATTGTTTGACCTGATGAATCTTTTTTGTAGCCGCTCATATTACCATAGTTATCTCGGACAGGAATGGCGCCGCCCTTTTGGGTGCCATAAGCAATAGTAAAAATTTTGACATCATCTTTAGCCAGACTTTCCGCTGCTGCTAGAGCACCTTCTTCCTGATCTTCACCATCAGACACCACTAAAATAACCCGCGTGGTTCGGGAGCTTGAATCTTGCGTAACGCCACCTTTTTCAAAGGCCTCTTTGGCATATGACAATGCAGTCTCAAAATTAGTACCCTGGGAGCTCACAGAGTTTATATCCAAAGAGTCAACGTACATCCTCAGTGCATTGGGGTCGCTTGTTAACGGCGAAAGCAGTGCGCTGCTACCGGCAAAGGCAATGATTCCGATTTTATTTCCGGGAATTAACTCAAGAAGCCTTGAGAGATCAATCCTCATTTGCGCAAGTCTTGATGGGCGCACATCTTCAGCCATCATGCTGTCCGACACATCCGCCAGTATTAATAACTCAATACCTTCACTTTTGATTTCTTGCTGACTTTCTCCCGCTTGTGGTCTGGCTAATGCCACAATAATAAAAATCAAACCCAAAGACTGTAAAGCAATCTGCAGTCTTCTTTTCTTAATTGAAAGGCTTTGCGTCAGATAGTCTGCAACTTTTTTCCCAAAAGCTATATTTAATTTGCCACTAAAAATCTTTTCAAGCAGAAAATAAGCCATAAAAAATAGGGCCACCACTATTAAATAATTAAATGCAGATGGGTTTCCCCATTTTAAAATCAAACTACTCACGGTCCCACCCTTAAAAGCGTTAAAGATAACCCGCGGCTGAGTAAAAATAATAGAATTCCGATAATTAAAAATTGGGGGAAAAATTCTTCGTGCCTAACATACTTATTGTCCTCTATTTTTGTTGTTTCAAGCTTGTTGATTTCGCTAAACACACCCTTTAACGAATCTTCTTTAGAGGCTCTAAAATATTTTCCACTAGTTACAGTTGCCATTTGCCCTAATAACTCATCATTAACAGTACTTTCAAAAGGTTGATATTGTTTAACTTTGTTACCAAATAAATCCTGGCCATAAACCGGAATTTTTGTTGGTCCACTACGGCCTATTCCGATGGTGTATATTTTAATACCGTAACCTTTGGCTATTTCAAGTCCGGTTTCAGGATCAATCGTCCCCGAGTTATTTTCACCATCGGTCATAAAAATCATCACTCGCGATTTAGCCTGTGAATCTTTTAACCTTGCCGCACCGCTAGCCATTCCGACGCCTATTGCTGTTCCATCTTTTATTCGCGCGGAGGCCGCTGTGGTTATTTGCGAAACACGATCTAATACCAACTGATAATCTAAAGTCGGTGGAACCAAAGTAAAAGCTTCACCGGCAAAAATAACAATTCCGATACGATCTGACATTCTCTGTTTAACAAAGTTGGCAATGGTTTCTTTTGCAGACTCAAGCCGATTATATGGTTTCATGTCCTCAATTAACATACTGTCTGACACATCCAGCACCAACACGATGTCCAAGCCCTCAAGCGTTCGCTTAACCTGTGAATCGGCCCGTTGAGGTCTTGCCAAAGCCAGAATAAAAAACAATAAAGACGTTAGCAGTGCAATTTGATTCAATTTTATAAAAATAAGACGGCCACGAGCTCTCCATTTTTGAAAATTCTGAATGGAGCTGATTTTCAGGGAGGCCACAGGTCTATTCTTTTTCAGCAACAAATAATAACAAAGAACCAACCAGGGGATCACAAATAAAAATGCCAGGGGTTGCCCCCAAAGATAGTGACTCACTCTGTAAGCCCCTTGTTGGCTTCAACATAGCGATAGAGTCTTTTAATAAATTCCTGTTTGTCCATTAATGTCAGAGTATGACTATGTTTTTGCATATCTTCTAACTCACCAAGCAGTTTAATTAACTGACTTCTAGTACTTTTATATTGCGGAAAATTTCGCTTGAAATATCTCAAAATGCGCTCATTTGTTAATTCAAAAAGCGGGAGTTGATAGGCCCTCAGATTATACAACCTAAATGCCTTTTCAATCTGTTCTAAAGGGTAATCCGTCTTTTCGGCGATACGAATAGATTTGTAAAACTGAGTATCAGGCGCCACCGGCGAGTTATAGTCGTTTAATTTTTCTTTTAATTTTCTGTAGTACGAAAGTCTCTTAGCTTTAAATATCGCATAAACAACACCACTTAGTATGAACGCCGTTAATAACAGATAATAATACACTGGTGTTGCAATACTAATGGGTAAAATAGGCCCAAAGGGCTCCGCTGGTTTGCCATCACTAGGTTGCTTAATGACGCTTTCCACTTTAAGGACCGGGCCACTTAAGCTGACTTCACTGGTTCCATCAGTTAAAATAAAATCACTGATTTTATAATCTCCCGGAGAATAAATAGTAAAATCTAAACTGATTTGACCAGGACTGAGGGATTTAGCTTTAAAAACCTTTAACGTGTATTTATTTTCTTCACTTAATTTGAATGTCAATTTTTCTATAGATTCCTCAAATAAAAAAACAGAATTTGTATTACCTGAACAAGTCAATAAAGTATGCTCACCTACAGTCAATTTTTCTTTATCGGCACTACAGGTAGCTGCACTCATCTGATTACTCATCTGATTACTCATCTGATTGTTCATCGACGAGACTTCTTTCTTTTAAAAAAAGCCAGCAGCGCATGATGATAGTTATCGTCCGACAAAAAACTGAAAGAGCGAACCCCTGATTTATTTAAACTTTTCTGAAAATTCACAAAATCAGTATTAAATTTTGTTTTCATTTCTTCACGAAAAACCGGATTTGAAGTGTCAATCAACAGGCCCTCTCCCGTTTCTGAATCCTGAAGCTCAATAACCCCCACATCGGGAAACAAAAACTCGGTTTCATCCTGAATGAGCCCGGCAATAACTTCGTGCTTACGCTCAAGAAAACGTAAGGAAGCCTCAAAATTTTTGTCCTGAAAGTCACTGAGCAAAAATATTGTAGCGCGTTTTTTTAAAACTCCTCTGAGGTAATCAAGGCCCGCTGAAATATTAGTGCCGGTATTTTTGGGCTTGAAATAAAGCAATTCACGAATAATGCGATAAACCTGAGCGCGGCCTTTTTTCGGTGGAATATACAGTTCAACATCGTTTGAAAATAGAAGCAGCCCCACTTGATCATTATTTTTAACCGCACTGAAGGCCAAGGTCGCGGCAACGTAAGTTAGAGTTTCTGCTTTAAAATAATTTTTTGAACCATAATCCTGTGATCCACTGACATCAACTGCGAGAACCATGGTCAGCTCTCGCTCCTCTTCAAATGTTTTAATGAACGGTTTTCCCGCCCTGGCCGTTAAATTCCACGAAATAGATCTGACATCATCTCCGGCAACGTATTCACGGAAATCCGAAAAAGTCATTCCCTGACCTTTAAAGCGCGTATGATATTCTCCCGAAAAAATATTATTCACCATTTTTCGGGTGTCAATTTCAATACGTTTAACTTTTTTTAGTATCTCTGCCGGTACAGCCAAAAATTACCCCGAAACCTCAATGGCGGCTAAAACTTCTTTGATTATGTCGTCTGGTTTTAAGTTTTCTGCCTCAGCCTCATATGATAAAATCAAACGATGTCGTAATACCTTATAAACAACCGCTTTGATATCTTCGAGCGTAACAAACCCACGGCCACGTATAAAAGCATGAGCCTTCGCCGCACGAATTAAACTTAAACTCGCACGCGGTGAACCACCTACGGTTACAAGCTTATCCAGCCTTCCTAAGCCATACTGGGTCGGATATCGCGTGGCCATTACCAAATCGACAATATAATTTTTAATTTTTTGATCAACGTAAATCTGATCTACAAGTACGATCGTATCAAGAAGCTGTTTTTTCGTGATCACTTTTTGCAACTGCGGCTTTTGATTGATACCCATACGAGAAACAATTTCAAGCTCTTCGGCCTTTGATGGGTAGGACACATTGATTTTGAACATAAATCGATCCATCTGAGCCTCCGGTAGCGGGTATGTCCCCTCCTGCTCGAGAGGATTCTGCGTCGCCAAAACCAAAAATGGATGATCTAACTTGTAAGATTCTTCGCCAATTGTAACCTGTTTTTCAGCCATAGCCTCTAGCAAAGCCGACTGAACTTTAGCCGGCGCGCGATTAATTTCATCAGCTAAAACAATATTCGCAAAAACAGGCCCTTTTTTTACTGTAAATTCACCGCTCTTCGGATTAAAAATCATCGTACCTATCAAGTCTGTCGGTAGTAAATCTGGGGTAAATTGAATGCGATGAAAATCGAGAGAAATGGTATCAGCCAATGTCGAGATGGTCAGAGTCTTAGCCAAACCTGGCACACCTTCGAGCAAAATATGGCCGCCTGTCAGCATCCCCATAGTAATGCCCTCTATCATGTCCTTTTGCCCTACAACAATTTTGCTCATTTCACTCATCATCTGCGATACAAAAATACTTTGTTCTTTTACCGCTTGATTAAGTGTGGATAAATCCATTTCTGCCATTATTTCCTCCAACATGATACATCAACTACTGCCAATCTATTTGCGCCTCATTATTCTGTCACAACTGGTCTTGATTTCAACCCAAAGTCATAAGATTATTACCTACGATGCGTACCTTGACTCAAGTCTGGGTTTTTTTTGGAGCCCTAACTTTTTTATTTATCTTTATAGGCTTTCAGCTGATGGGGCGGCTCGGTCTATTCGTTGCTTTTTTAATCAGCCTGTTCATAGTTTACGCTACGCTTCATCGGGGACTAAAGCTTTTCAGAAAAAAATTAAACGCCAAAGAATTCAGCGGCAATGATCCTAGTGGTTTTTTAGCAGCTCTCGAGCATGATAAAGCTAAATTTGGCTTTAATAAGGTAAGTGTTTATACCACCGAGCATAACACCCCGCCCCTGATTTGGAAAAACAAACCAAATGAAGCTCATTTAATTTTTAATTTTCGCCTGCTTGAAAACTTAAACACGGATGAAATCCGCCTACTGGCTTTACTGGTTTTATCACATCTTGAGAACAGATCTTTTTTAATCACACCCATCTTATCAGTAATTAATCAGAGTTTTTTTAATTTTAATATGTTCTCAATATTTTTATCAACTGTTGTAACTTTTATTTTTAATACTAGAAGTGAAATTATAAAATCAGATGTTAGGTTCAAAAATGCTTCTGAAGCCTCCAGTTATGAAATAGGTTTTTTTATTAACAAATTGCATAAATTTGATTTTCATCTTTACAAAAAGAAACTCGGAACTGAATATTTTTCAGTGCTCAGCTTAAAAAATGATTCTCTGTTGAATCGATATGGAATACCCGGCTTAAATATACGATTACAAAATATAATGGGCTTTAAAGTTTAAGATATATAGAAAAAAACAGGATGCGAAAGAGGAACTAGAATGACGACTACCGGCACAGAACCAAAATTAGAGGCCTCTTTATCTTTACTTGTCATGTCAATAGCCTCAAATGCCATGATGGCCATGGGGCTGACGCCCGACCCGCAAAACGGCAAAACTGAAACCGACAAAAGCATGGCTCGTTTTAATATCGACTTACTATTAGTTTTAAAAGATAAAACTAAAAATAATCTTAATCATGAAGAAGCTGGTCTCATCGATCATATTCTGCAGGATTTACAAATGAAGTTTGTGCAAACCAGGTAGCTAATTAGGAGGACTATGAAAAAATATATCATTCTATCAATTTTATGTCTGACATCCGTAGGCCTATTACTGCTCACGCAAAATTTGGCCGCCGAATCCGTCAAAACACCTACAAAAAATAGCGGCCCCTCAATACAAACGAGCCTTCCCACGCAGCCGCTCCCTTCGCTCAAACTGAATGATCCTTTACCCGCAAATTTGTTTGTTGAACTTGCAAAAGCAATCAACCCCTCCGTTGTTAATATTTCAACCTCTACCACTTTAAAGAGAAGATCTCATGACCCTATGATGGAGATGCTTGAACAATTTTATGGCATTCCACAACATGATAATTCGTGGAACGGAAAACCCCACAGAGTAGGTTTGGGAACCGGATTTATTATACGCGAGGATGGGTTGATTGTAACCAATGCGCACGTACTCAGTAATGCAGATATTATTGAGGTTCAGCTAACTGAAGGTTCTGACAAGCAATATAAAGCCGAGATCGTAGGAAGCGATCAAAGAACAGACATCGCTCTGATCAAAATCAAACCTGATCGCAAGCTACCTGTCGTAAACCTAGGCTCCTCAAAAGACGTGGAAGTTGGAGAATGGGTGGCCGCCTTCGGTAATCCCTACGGCCATGGTCATACTATGACAAAAGGCATAATCTCTTCAAAGGGACGCGCAATTCAGGAGATCAACAAGTTTCCGCTATTACAAACTGATGCCTCTATTAATCCAGGAAACTCTGGTGGGCCCTTAGTAAACTCAAAAGGTCAGGTCATCGGTGTAAACTCGGCTATTGATGCACGAGCACAAAACATCGGCTTTGCAATTCCGATTGATGATGTAAAATCAATATTACCACAACTTGAACAGCGTGGAAGTATACGCAAAGGTTATCTTGGAATCGGCCCGCTGGATTTAGATAATCAAATCGCCATGTCTTTAGGATTGGATGAAGAATATAGAGGCTCTCTTGTTGCCAGCATACAACCGAGTGGCCCTGCAGATAAGGCAGGACTTAGAGTATATGACGTCATCACTGAGGTTGATGGACAACGAATTAAAAACTCTCAAGACCTGATTGATATTATTGCCGACAAAGAACCATCTAAAAAGATAAAAGTAAAATTTTTCAGAAACAATAGAGGTCAGGCCATTGAAAAAGTCGCCAGCATCACGATTGAAGAAAGACCCGACGAAAAAAAATTATTACAAGATAGTATTCAGCATCGACGAATACGTAGATAGATTAATACATACGATAAGAAATTTTTTTTAAGATAAGTGTTTTCTATACTCAATCTTAAGACATCGGTTTGAAACAACTAAAATTCCTGCCGCTTCGGCTCGTTTTTCTGCTTCAGCATTTTCTATACCAAGCTGCAGCCAAAGGACTTTAACACCTCCGACCTTTAAAACCTCATCTACAATATCCGGGATTTTATTGGATGCACGAAAAACATTAATAAACTGTCTATACTCAGCCGAAACCTCCGCCAGCGACTGAAAAATTCTAAAGCCATTAATTTCAGTTTCTTTCGGATAAACACCAACTAAATCGTAGCCATGGGAGCGCATAAAAACCGGAACACCCTGGCTGGGTTTGTTTTCATCGGGGCTAAGGCCGATAACCGTAATTTTTTTATAACCCAGAAGAATTTTTTTTATTTCACTATCTGAGATATTCATAATTAATATATACTTAAAAATATGAATAAAGTCGAATTGATTCCTGCCTTCAATGATAATTATGTGTTTCTAATTACGAATACAGCGCAGATGGAAGCTATCGTTATAGATCCAGGAGAAGCTAAAGAAATTATTAAGATTCTTCAGCAACGAAATCTCAAGCTTGCTGCCGTTCTTATGACTCATCACCACGATGATCATATTGGCGGCGTGTCCGAGCTCATTGAACATTTTCCAGCCCCTACCTACGCTCCTTTAAAATATAAAGTACAAATACCTGCTGATTATTATGCTGAGAACGGCCAAGAATTGAAAATCAGCTCGTTTACAATTCAGGCTATCGATTTACCTGGGCATACACTTGGGCACAATGCCTATTGGTTTGTAGACCAAAAATGGCTTTTTTCCGGTGATGTTTTATTTGGATTAGGTTGTGGGCGACTTTTTGAAGGTAGCTTTGAACAGGGCTTTGAAAGTTTACAAAGAATAAAATCCCTGCCGGATGAAACACAAGTTTTCTGCGCACACGAATACACCGAAATTAATTTAAATTTTAGCAAAACTTTACCCGATTATAAAACAGCTGATTTTATAAACTATGAACAAGAATTGAAATACAAAAGAAACTTAGGTCTAGCTTCAGTGCCTTTAACTCTTTCATCAGAAAAAAAAGTAAATCCCTTTTTGCTGGCAAAAAATGTACAGGAATTTACAGAATTACGGAAATTAAGAAATCAGTTTTGAATCAAAGAAATTAAAACTTTAAATTCCAATCAGCCAGTGTTAAATAACGCAACCCTTTGCTTAAACGAGCTTTTTCACAATTCTTGTTTTGCAGCCCATCCTCAAAGCTCGGTTTAAAACTACGGCAGGGGCTTGGCCGCTTATCGTAGATTTGGCAACTGGTTGATTTACCCACCACACCTAACAGAGCGACACAACTTGGTTTTTGTTGATTCGTGCCGTTCATAGCATTTTTATGAGGAGAAATACCCCTTGTAAACGCTACGGGTACACTATAACTTTCGGTCAAAGTCTCTGACCAATGAAATGATACGCGGTAATAGGCACAACAAGCTCCGCAGCTTTGGCAAGGATGGCTCTTCATAGATCAACCTAACCCGAAGACAACTTACATAATAGCTATTTAATTTTTCATTATCTAGATAAAGCGCTTTAGACCATTGACTTAAAATCTCTCACTCGCTGCTTAAAAGACCACTTTCAGTTAGCAGTTGTCGCCCCGAAATTTCGGGTAAACTTAAACTCAATTTTTTTAGCAAAATTTCAAATTGTGCAATGGCTTTATTTTTTCTTTCTTGATCCGAGCCCTCAAGGCCGTCGGCTAGCGCTCTCCACTCTGCAGAATTCAAAAGCCATTCTTGCATGGACTTTGTAAATACATCAGCCCAGTTCGGCTGGCTGAAGGTGAAATTTAAAGATAGTGAATCTTCGTCAGTATCAGTGGCATGCCAATAGCCGCGGGGAACATATAAAACACAACCGGGTTTCATAATCACTTCGCTTGCGTCGTCTGGAATTTCATGAAGAAGCTCCGCATGGCATTGTTTTTCAAGTGCGGCTGGCATTTCAAAAGCGCCAATAGTAAATCGCTCGGTAGGGTTTTTTACTGAAGTGTTAGGTGACAGTAGCCAACGTTTTGTGCCCTGCAACTGTATCACAAAATTAGCGTTGGCATCAAAATGCATGCGGGTGCCAGTTCCACCAGGTGTGGCATAAACAATAGACCTGGCCCGACATAAATTATTTTCAGGTCCACCAGTTAGTAAACCTAAATCCTCACGGATTTTTTTTAAAGCATTAGCAATTGCTTGATCTTGGGTTTGCATCGAATCAAATACTAAAGTCATATTATTACGATAAGCCTTCAACGCATCTTGTGGTTCAAGATTGATTGAACTGTATTCGTCATCAAAATCAGGTAAACAAGCCCTAACTTTTAACACGCGCGTGGCCACTAAGGACTCGAGATTCTGCAATTGAGCTAAGTCGAAAAGTGTTTTTAATTTATTGGGAACTGCCGGAACAAACAAGGGCAAATGCGGCCAGTGTATATTAAAAAATTCTTGAGGTGTCACGGGTGACAGTAGCTGAGCCAATCCGATTGTGTTCACGTAGCCTTCCTAGTAATTACTTAACTTCAACAGTAATTGTTTCAGAAAATTTCTCACCATACGACAAATGAGCAAAATCAGCAAATTGCAAAGTTAAACTGTGTTTACCTGGCGATAAAGTCAATTCAGTTTCAGTCTGTTTTTTACCATAGTGAATATGAGTCTCATCTTTTGCAACAGGTTGTCCGGCAGGAACAAACTTTCCATCGATAATAATATGATGATGACCGCATTTTTTATCTTTAGTTTCGATATTGGCCTCGCAAACAATCATACCCTTTAAACCCATTTTGACTTTAAAAGTCGGACCAACCACAGCATTATTTTTTGGTTCAATAAAAAAGACTTTTGCATTATGAGCTGCTGCCACAGAACCCATTAAAACCAAAATTGCAGAAAGAACTATTAATTTCATAAGATTTCCTTTTTCATTAACTGATTATGTTCGATTTAACTGAAAAGTACAGGTATTACTCAATGCTAAATGCAATACTAGTGTCAGACTAAAGTACTTACGCTGAAAACTTGTCAAATAGATAGGCAATTCCAGTCATCAGCCAATTGTATCAAATAAATTCATTGTATTATTGGAGCTCTGCGAGAGAATTTTACTAATATGAATCAAAGTTTAAAAATCAAAATTCTCATTTGCATAGTCATCATCATCAATACCAGCTGTATACATACTAATAAACATGAAGTAAAAAAAGTTGAACTTGAGAATGGAAACCACGCTTTTTCCAAAACACTAAATTACAAAAATTTACAAATTAAAAACATAGTTTATACAGAAAGCAAATTCCCGTTATCTGAATTTTTTAATAAACTGATGGATGGTGAATTTAGCGAATCAATAAAATCTGTCAATTTTAATCTCAAGCTCACAAATACTACAAATCAAATCATGCATGATTTATTAAGTAACGGCATTGTACCCGTTCATGTTTCTATAAAAAATGTAAGTGATAACGAAATGACTGTATACTACAAACAATTTTATTTAACTAACGGTAATGATACAAATGAAACATTTAGTCCCAAATATTTGCCTAATGAATTTAAAAAATTTTCACCTCCAGCTGTCGCAGCTAATGTTTTCAATTTCACAGTTGTACTTACGATTACATTCATGATTGCTTTGCTGCTCTCGCCACTTGGACATCTACCTCCAGGTTCAGCAAATTCGAGCAAAAAAAGTGATTCTATTTATAACGATACTGAAAAAACGGTACGTATTGATTACAAACACTATGTAATAGATGAGAAATCTCTTAAACCTGGTGAAGAAGTCTATGGTTTATTGTTTTTTAGCCTTAAAAGAATAAAATCTGCGCATGGGTTTTACTTGGAATACAAAGAAGAAGCCCAATAAACACTTCGGTCAACTTGATTTACACTCTGTGCCGACGTCCAACTTAGGGATAAAGATGTTAAGATACCACGAATGAAATCTCTCTTTTAGCAATATTGACAAAACAAGCTAAATGCCCTAAAAAAATTCATGCAAAAAAATATTGAATTACCGACAATCCTTAAAGAACTTAATATTAACAAATCTAACCTGCCAATTTGTACCGGACAGCAGTGGTTTGAGGGTCTGATAACTGAACGGCTTGACTCGGTTTCTCCGATTGATGGACACATCATTGCCAGTAGCGGCAAAGCTAGCAAAAAAAATTATGTTGATATTATGAAAACAGCACAGACCGCCAGTTTATTCTGGCGCCAGATGCCTGCGCCCGCACGTGGAGAAATTGTGCGCCAGATTGGTCAAGAGTTTCGCAATAATAAGCAATTTTTGGGTGATTTAGTTTCTATTGAAATGGGAAAATCCAGAGCCGAAGGGCATGGAGAAGTTCAAGAAATTATTGATATCTGTGATTTTGCGGTGGGGCTTTCCCGCCAGCTCTATGGGCTCACCATGCCCTCTGAACGCCCTCAGCATCGTATGATGGAGCAATGGCATCCGCTAGGCATTATTGGGATTATATCGGCTTTTAATTTTCCTGTGGCTGTTTGGGCTTGGAATTCGATGATTGCGGCGGTTTGCGGTAATGTCAGTGTTTGGAAACCTTCAGAAAAAACACCACTTACGGCGATAGCCTGTTTTCAGTTAATGAGTAGAGTGTGGAAACAAAATAATTTACCTGAAGGTATTATGAATTTAATCATCGGAGACGCCGCTGAAATCGGCGAAACTATGATTAGCGACAAAAATATTGCGCTGGTTTCCGCAACGGGCTCAACCCGTATGGGTAAGCATGTGGCACAAGTTGTGGCCAGTCGATTAGGGAAATCAATTTTAGAGCTTGGCGGTAACAACGCGATTATCTTAACTAAAAATGCCAATCTAGAACTGGCCATACCGGCTATTGTTTTTGGCGCCGTCGGCACCGCTGGACAGCGATGCACCAGCACTCGCCGTTTAATAATTGACGAAAGCATTTATGAAAAAGTTAAAACAAGCCTGATAAAAGCTTATAAAAATCTTAAAATTGGCAATCCGCTTGATCCGCAAAACCACTTGGGTCCACTCATTGACAAAGTTTCGGTTCAAATGATGCAAGACGCACTTAAAATAGCGCAAACTCAAGGTGCAAAAATTCTAATTGGCGGTGAACTGCTAAACGGTGCAGGTTTTGAATCCGGTTGTTATGTGGCGCCGGCTTTGATTGAAGCAGATCACAATATGAAGATTGTCCATGAAGAAACTTTTGCGCCCATTTTATATCTCACACGTTATTCAGGTGATTTGCACCAGGCCATCGCTTTACAAAATTCTGTTAGCCAGGGCTTATCCTCTTCAATATTTACCGAAGATATGC
>ERZ1292633.4776-Hain-H41-02um-R1-4776-length-12463-cov-4_pt1 | contig 12463 bp, 11 predicted proteins | sample MGYA00564406_ERZ1292633 | MGnify/ENA primary metagenome ERZ1292633 (study PRJEB36523, sample SAMEA6512639) | groundwater metagenome | collected 2019-01-08 | study: AquaDiva: Metagenomics assemblies of 32 groundwater samples
GTGTAATTAAACCAGCAGCAGCAACCTGACCGAGTTCGGGTGCACCAAGAATTGCGCCGCCAAAAATCGCGCCGATTGCACCAATTTGCGTCAAGACTCCCGGACCTGCGGCAGTGCCGTGGCGAAGCATTGCGTGGCTGATTTCGTGTGCCATTACACCCGCCATTTCACCTTCATTTTTGGCGGCATCAATCATTCCGCGATTGACGTAAAGATAACAAGCCGGCACAGCAAAGGCGTTAATATCACGAGCATTAACAATCTTAAAACGGCAATTAAACTGACGTTGCTGATATTCAGGCGGAATAGCATTTGCCAAACGCATTCCAACTTCATTGATATAGGCTTCCGAAGCCACATCGTTAATCATTGGAAAAGTTCTTTCTATTTCGGCAGCAGCTTTACTTCCTACTTCAATATCTTTATTAATGCTGTTTTTATTTTTTGGCATCGAAACTTTTGTTTGTCCTAAGATAGCTAACGGCGTAATGTAAATTGCCGATAAAGCCAATAGGGTTAATAGATTTCTGCCAAAACTAATTAAGGCTGGTTTTTTCATTTCTCCCTCCCAAGAAAAAATTAATTGTTATTTTATTTTCCTTACAGTCTATTGCAAAACTCCCTTTGCAATCAATCATTAAAGGCATTAAAAAGAACAAAAGCTAAATTCAGATGAAAATAAATTAGTGATAGTTGGCAGGAGAATCGAATGACGGGTTGTAAATATGGAAAAAGTCGTTATGTTACATATATGTTACAAAAATGTTTTCTTCAATAGACAATGAATTTACCATTGGATATATTTTGAAATTTGTAATCTGAACTTATATTTGGAGACTATAAAAATGGCTTTTAGATTATTGCCGCGCGAAGATGAGTATTTTACTTTTTTTTCGCAAATGACCGCAAAAATGCAAGAGGCTTCCACGCATCTGGTTACTATGACACAAGGTGATTCAGCAAACTTTGAATCAGCTTCTAAGAAAATTAAGGATGCCGAACACGCTTGTGATGTAATTACACACGAAATAACCACAAAATTAAATAAATCATTCATTACCCCTTTTGACCGGGAAGATATTTTTGCTCTTTCGGTAGCTTTGGATGATGTTTTGGATTACATTGACGCTGCCGCTCGCGCAATTTTAATGTATAACATCAAAGAAATTACCGAACACGCCAAGCATTTAGCTAAAGTTATTCAAAGTTTGACGATTGAAATCAATTCTGCCGTTTCGATGCTCAGTAAACCAAACAACTTAAATCAGCATATCGTTGAAATTCACCGCCTCGAAAATGAAGCGGATGATGTTTATTTTCGGGCAATCGGTGAACTTTTTCATAAATCTACCGATCCGATTGAGCTGATTAAGTGGAAAGAACTTTACGAAATTTTAGAAAACGCTACCGATAGATGTGAGAGCGTTGCAAATATTATTGAGAGCATAATGCTCAAACATACCTAGTTCGATTTTGGATTTTGGATTTCGGATTTTGGAATAACTCTCTTCTGATAAGTAATAATTTATTCTTTTCCGAAATCCGCATTCCCAAATCCCCAATTTATTTATGGATGCACATACAGTAACGGTTACGTTAGTAGTCATTATTATCTTAATGGCTCTGATTTTCGACTACGTTAATGGTTTTCACGATGCGGCAAATTCTATCGCAACGGTTGTGGCAACCAAAGTTTTGTCACCCGGAATTGCAGTAGCATGGGCAGCTTTTTTCAATTTTGTTGCTCTCTTCGTTTTTCATACCGAAGTTGCCGATACTATCAGAAAGAGTATTGATACCGATAAATTAGATACTGATATAAGGCTTTATGTGGTGCTTGCCGGACTAATCGGAGCAATTACTTGGAATTTAATTACCTGGTATCTTGGTTTGCCAACTTCGAGTTCCCACGCTTTACTCGGCGGACTCGGTGGAGCTGGAATTACTGCTTATGGCGGATTTGGAATTCTCAAAGCGGAGGCTTGGATTAAAACTGTTCAGTTTATTGTTCTCTCGCCGCTTATCGGAATGACGGTCGGTTTTATAATGATGGTTTCAGTTTACTGGATTTTTCATAAAGTCAGCGTCAATAAGGTTGATAAAATCTTCCGCGTCGGACAATTATTTTCAGCCGCCGCCTTTTCGCTTGGACACGGTGGTAATGATGCCCAAAAAACGATGGGTGTGATGATGATGGCTTTAGCAATTGGTTTTCCTGAATTTTACGCAGGTTCGGGCGGAAAATTTGCCGCAATTCCGATGTGGGTTGCTCTCTCGGCGCATCTTGCGATTGGTTTAGGAACTCTTTCAGGCGGTTGGAGAATCGTTAAAACAATGGGAACGAAGATTGCCAAACTCCAACCTGTTGGTGGATTCTGTGCGGAAACGGCAGGGGCGATAACTCTTTTTGGCGCAACTGCGGCGGGAATTCCGGTTTCGACCACTCATACAATTACGGGTGCAATCGTTGGGGTAGGCGCAACTAAACGCTTTTCTGCCGTCAAATGGGGCGTAGCCGGAAGAATCGTCTGGGCTTGGCTTCTAACGATTCCGGCGGCAGCCTTTGTAGCTATGGTTTCATATTATGTAGTCACTATTATTCATAACGCCTTAGGAATTTAATTTTGCTCAAATTATTAAAAATACTATAATCATTTTGGAATTACTCTAAAAAATAAATTACGTGCAAGGGGAATTGGGTAATGAAATTGATAATTATTGGATTATTTTTGTCGCTGATTTTTCTAAATATCAGCGATACTTTTGCTAAAACAAATTCATCCGAAACGATCAAAAAAGATAAAGCCTCAAACTTTACTCTTGAAGATCAGTTTGGCAAAAAAATCAGTATAAACTTTCCTTCAGATAAGGTTGCAGTCTTGGTTTTTGGAGACCGTAAAGGCTCAGAACAGGTTGAAGGTTGGGTTCGTCCTTTATATGGTAAATATACTGATAAAATCTATATTTTTGGCATTGCCGAACTTTCCGTAGTTCCTTGGGCAGTCAGACCTGTTGTCAGGTCAATGATTAGAAGAGGCAGTAAAACTCCCGTAATGCTTGATTGGAGCGGGAATGTTTCTAAAAGCTACGGATACGAAAAAGGAAAAGCTAATGTCTTTGTTGTTGGAAAAGACGGAACGATAACTGCAATTAAACGAGGTGCAGTTTCTAATGCGTTGTTAAACGATTTGTATCAAGAAATTAATGCGATTTTGTAGTTAGTTTTCCTTAATGGGAATTTTCTCAAAAGTTCTTGTTGTATTGTCAATAACGCTAAAAGGTTGTTGTTTCGGTTCTTCTAATTGAGCAGTATTCGGAGCGGGAAGCTGAACAGGTTGAAATACCTGGTGTTGGCTTCCTGCTTTTTCTTTAATATTAGAATCTATCAGTTTTGACATAACGCGAATCAGACTAAAGCAAATTGTCGTTAAAGCAATCAGATAAATACCAGCAATAATTGCAACAAGTTCGTGATTTACAACTTGCTTCAAAAGCATTGCCAGCAAACCGACCAAAATGCCGAGTCCGCCGAGAGCGACGAAAGCGATTGTAGTAATCAAGCTATTGAGCGGAGAAATTTTTCCTGTTTCTTCATCGTCAACATTTTTTGCCATTTTTGCACCACAACTGTTGCAATATCTGAGCTTACCATTGGTCTGATTTCCGCATTCCGAACAAAACATAAATAATCCCTATTTGATTTTTACTTTTTCTTCCAACCAGTTTGTTAAATCATCTACCGATTCGATATGGATTGGTTTACCTTGGTAGGCTTTAACAGCCCAAACTATTGATAAGATTGTCATTACAAGCCAAAAGATACCGTTGCCGATAGATACCCAATCGGCAATATTGTCCACAATTCCTAAAATAAAACTAATTGCTAAAATACCGATATTGAGTGCAAGTCCTTGTGCTGCGTGAAAACGGACTTTCGGCTCACTTGAAGGAACAATTAAAAGCTCAATCAAACCGGAAATCAGACCAATGCCCCAAGGCAAATACGGCAAAGCAACTAAAATATTTTCCGGCAGCCCTACTTTATCAACCTTGCGGTCAATCGGCTGCGTTTGGCTAAGTTGAGTTGTATGATAAACGGCAGGAGGCTGATAATTCGGCGGATTAAACATCGGTTGATATTGGTCATTCTGAAATTGCCGTGTTTGCTCCTCAGTAATTACATTAGCAGGAAAATTTTGTGTTTCGGCTGCTAATTTGTATGCAGTTCCATCTTGTTGCGCGGCGGCAACTTTAGTTGGAAACTCTGGGTCAAGCGGATTGGTATCGAATTTTTTAGCCATAGCCGTATAGTTTTACGAAAAACATAGTAAATTAGTTCAAAAATCTCTTTATAAAATCTATCTTATCTTGTCAGACGATAAATCAGCAGGGCAGTTCGTTTAATTTGTCTTGGAAGCGTATCCAAATCGGCAAATTAGCCTTTCGCGTGAGCCTTGCCACCTGTTCCGCCTAAGCCGTCGAGTCCCGGAATTATATTTGCGATGTAAGAAATGTCGCCTGCACCGCGTTCGCCGGGGTCTTGAGCTTCGATTTTGCCGAAATTTAAATCTTGCGAAACTTTATTGAGTTGTTTGAGAAGTGCGTAATTTTCTTCACGCGGCGACATTGCCGGAATTCCGTCGAAGAATTCGATTTTTGCAGAAGTCCCCGAAAGACTTTTGGCAACGATTTCCCGCATTTTGGCTCGCGCCATCTCTTTTTGTTCTTCACTGATAAAACGTAAATCGCCACGCACTATTGTCCGCGCCGGCACAACGTTGGTTTTTCCTGATGCCGAAATACTTTGGTCGGTAATTTGAAGTTCTGTTCCACCTGAAAAAAGCGATGGATTAAAGGTCAGATATTTTTCGTTGCGGAGTGTGTTGTAAAATTCGGTCAGAATCCGCGAGGCTTCAAAAATTGAGCCATTACCCATTGACTCATTGAAAATCCGCGATGAGTGTCCTGTTTTCGCATTCACTTCCAAAACCCAACTGCTCGCACCGCGTCGGGCAACCGTAGCAATATTACCGCCGCCGTTTTCAAAACTAAGTGCCAAATCGCTGCGTTTTGCCAAAGAAATCATATCACCGCGACTAATCTCTACCGGATCGCCCGAATTTTCTTCATCACCTGTCAAAAGCACAATAATCTGCGTATCTTTTAATGCACCCGAAGCATAAAGAGCTTTGAGAGCATAAAAAAGGACGACATTTCCCACTTTCATATCGGAAGAACCCGTTCCGTAAGCGATTTTCCCATCGCGTTTGAATTTTTCGCCGCGCAAAACCGTGTCAATATGTCCAAGTAATAAAAGTCGTTTGCCTTTTGTTCCTTTAGTTTCGGCAAAAAAATGTCCGCCGCGTTTCATCTCTATCGGCATTTCAATCCATTTGGTTGTAAAACCGATTGAATCAAACTCTTTTTTATAAACCATTCCAACGTTTTTTACGCCTTGAATATCTTCGGTCGGACTTTCGATATTGACGGTTTTTTCCAAAAGCGAAATTGCATTTTCGGTATTGGCATCAATATAGCTAATGATTTTCTGCTCATCAGCCGAAATCTTTTGGGCAACGGCAAACGAAACTGACAGGGTAATTACGACGATTGAAAAAATTATCTTGTTCATAATGATTAGAGAAATTTTAGATTGATTGCGTAATTTAGCCAAGTCAGTTTGGATTGAGTTACAATAAAAAAATGCTAAAACTAATCGTAACCATCAGTTTTATTTTTTGTTTTTCGCAAATCGCTTTTTGTCAGAGCTGGCTTTACGGAAAATGGGAAGGGCAAGGAACAGAAAGAGACGGCTCAACTTGGTCAATGGAATTAGAGGCTTCTAAAGGAAAATTCTTGATTAAATATCCAACGCTCAAATGCGGCGGAGAATGGAAATTAGTAAGTTTCAGTAAATACCAAGCCCGTTTCCGCGAAAATATCACTTTCAACAGAGAAGATTGTGAGCCGACCGGGAATGTAACAATCAAAAGATTGAACGGGAATAGTTTATTGTTTAATTACAGCTATAACCGCTCTCGAAAGTTAGACTCGTCAGCTCTTTTAAGACGGAAGAAGTAAATTAATGTTCACAGGAATTATCGAAGAATTAGGAAAAATTCAATCGCTCGAAAAACGCGGCGACGGAGCGAAGATTCGCATTTCAGCGAAGATTGTGACGAAAGAAACAAACGAAGGGGATTCGATTGCGGTTAATGGAGTTTGCCTGACGGCTTTGGAAATTAACGAAAATTCTTTTTCGGCTGATGTTTCAGAAGAGACGCTCAATCGTTCAACTTTGGGAAATCTGCAAATAGGCTCATCCGTCAATCTCGAACGCGCCGTAACGCCCTCTACGCGTCTGGGCGGACATATTGTCCAAGGACACGTTGATTCACGCGGAAAATTTGCAGGGGCAACAAATAGTGGTGATTTTTGGACGGTTCGTGTTTCATATCCAAAAGATATTGGTCAGTATTTAGTTTACAAAGGCTCAGTTTCCGTTGAAGGAATTTCGCTAACGATTGCAAATTTAACCGATGATTATTTTGAAATAGCCGTTATTCCAAAAACGTGGCAATTAACGAATCTTTCAACTTTGAAAAATGGTGATGCAGTGAATTTAGAAGCCGATGTAATCGCCAAATACGTTGAACGAATTATGCTCTACGGCAAAAAGCAAGAAGGAATCACAATGGGAAAACTCATTGAATTAGGTTATGCAAAATAACCCTAAGTGGTATAACAGATTTAATATAAAGTAGCTATGTCGAAAAATCAGTATAGCGAGCAGTAGCGAGTCTGTTTAGTTATGAAATTGAGTTAATTTAACGAAGTTCGCTACTGCTCACTATACCGATTTGAAATTACCTACCATCTCCGACAATCAACTAACCATTTGGAACACCAAATAAACGAAGTCGTATCTAAAAGATAAAAACTTAGAAGCTCTGTATTTTCTAAATTGTTGAAAACACAGAGTTTCTACGTTTTATTTTATCTTCCATTATTTTTTGGCACACCCTTTGCTTTTACTCTGGGCAGACGGCAGCACGACAAGCCGAACCCCGAAGGAAGCAAAGTCGTAAGTTGTCAATTTGAATTTAAGTTAGGAGTTAAAAATATGAATCGTATTAAAAGTTTATTAGGTGTTTTAGTTTTTTCCCTTGTAGTTTTAAGTTTGCCAACAATTGCTTCCGCTCAATGGGGCGGTAATAACAATCGCCGTGATCGTGATGATAATTATGGTCGTAATGGCGGGAATAACAACAATTACGGAGTAAGAGATACGGTTAAAAGATTAGAAAGAGATACGAGAGATTTCGTTAATTTTGTTGACAATGCTCTCGACAGAAGCCGTATTGATGGTAGGGATTACGAAGACAGAATTAACAATCTAACCAAAGAACTCCGCAGAGCGGCTGACCGTTTGGAAGACAGATATGATGACCGTGACCCATCTCGTTCACAAAGCGAGTTTCAGAATGTAGTCAATATCGCTAGCCGTCTTGACCGCGACTTAAGAAGAGCAAGACTTGGCAATAACATTGATAACTATTGGAACAATCTCCAAAACCAAATCAACCAAATTTCCAATGCTTACCGTTATAACAATAACAACAATCGCAACAATCGCAATAATCGTAACAACGGTGGATGGGGAAACAGATTCCCTTTCTAAAAGTTAAACAAATTTAACGCGGCTCGAAATTTACAGCCCTTCCGAACCCAATCCGGTCGCGTTTTTACAGAAGCTCAAGCCTAAAAACTTGAGCTTTTTGTTTTGTTTGCAAATTGATTTAAGATTGATGAGTGAAAGGAACACTCTATTTAGTCGCCACGCCGATTGGAAACCTCGCCGATATTTCGTTTCGGGCAATTGAAACTCTCAAAACGGTTGATTTGATTGCCTGCGAAGACACTCGCCACAGCCGAAAATTACTAAATCATTATCAAATTTCCAACAAACTCATCAGCTACCACGAACACAACGAAACGACACGCAGCGAAGAATTTGCCAAAATGCTTTTGGAAGGAAAAAACATCGCTGTAATTTCTGATGCGGGAACTCCCGCCATTTGTGATCCGAGTTTTAGAATTGTCCAAAAAGTTAATGAAATTGGCGTTAAAGTTATTTCGATTCCGGGTGCGGTTGCGTTTGTAAATGCTCTGATAATTTCAGGTTTACCGACCGATTCATTTTATTTTGGCGGATTTCTCCCTTCCAAAAAAGGTGAACGAATTTCAAAACTCAGCGAAGTAAAAAATTTCCCAGCGACCTTAGTTTTTTATGAAACACCGCATCGAATAAATAAGTGTTTGATTGATTGTCTGGAAATTTTGGGAAACAGAAAAGCCGTTGTCGTTCGTGAATTAACCAAACTTCACGAAGAAGTTATCAGCGGAAGTTTGCAAGAATTGGTCGAAAAAGATTTACAGTTGAAAGGCGAAATAGTTTTGATTGTTGATAAGGATGAGAGTCCAGAGTTGAGAGTCGAGAGCGGGAAATCAATAGAAGAAAGATTTGCGGAACTGGAAAAAGACTTTGACCGAAAAATTGCTCTCAAGAAAGTGGCAAAAGAATTCGGCTTGAGTAAATCTGAGGCATACCGAATTTTGCAGACGAAAAAATAAGCAGGAAGCACTAAGTAATTCAGTTTTTCGTAATTCGTTAAAATCTTCTTAAATATTACAAACACTATGTTTTAAAAGATTCTTCGGGGAATGACGAATGACGTATTACCATTTGTTTAGCTGTTATTTTTACATTTCCATCATATTTTCATCTGGGAAAAGTTCGGCTAATTCTTTGACCAAATCGGGTTTTGCACCTACGGTATGAAAAAGATGTATTTCCGTAGATGAATACTTACGTTGAATTTTTACATCATAAACCAACCATTGCGACATCAAATGAGTAACTGCTTTTTGGTCAGTAGAACTAAATGCTCTGTTTAGCGAAATCGTAATTTCTGATATTGTTGCCATGATTTTTGTAAGTTCTCCTTATCAATCAAACAAATTGATTCTCAATAATCTCTTTTGTGCAATCTTACTGCCATAGAATAGGTATTAACTAAAGCCTGCATATAAAGGGCTTATCTTCCTTCAAGTAAAACTATGAAAATTATCAAAGCGAGAAAATCCACAGTTGTCGGGGAAATTTCCTCAAACCTTAATTGAATCAGCTATCTTGTTTAGGAAATTGAGATTAACAGAAAGATGTTACAGCAGTGTTAAATAAGTGTTACATTTTGCTTTGAAGTGATTATATTTGAGTAAGATTTTTCAGCCTTTTAATATCAAAAAGATGGCTGACTCGAACAATTTATTTAAGAAAGATGTCTAATGTTTTTAAGAAGATTTACTCAAACAAATGGCAATAAAAAAGACGAGCCGATTAAGACTCGTCTTAAGGTTGCTGATTGTTTTAAGGTTGCTGATTGTTAAAATTTAGAATCTGAATCTAGCTCTAAATTGTCCTACCCGTGGTCCGCCGATGGTATTTGTCAATCTCCCAAAATCTGAAGAATCTTGTAAATCGCTGGTTGGGTTAGCAAAATTCACGGTATTGAAAACATTGAAAAGGTCGAATCCGAGTTCAAAACTCATTCGTTCATTAATCTTGGTATTTTTAACAAAACTAATGTCGAAACGTTTTGAAGAAGGACCTCGGAAAGTGTTGCGTCCAAGATTTCCGAATTGACCTAAAGCAGATCTAAAGCAACTTTGGTCAAAAACGGTCAAGTTGTTGGTGCTATATTCTCCAACTACCTGATCAGATGAGCAGACAATATTTGGACGACCAAATCCGGGACGATACAAACCGCCTGCACCACGAGTGACGCTGGTATAATTTGCGACGCTTCCAATTTCGGGCTCTGATGCGAAAATAGTAAACGGTGATCCGGTTTGATATTGGAAGAATCCTGAAATTCCCCAACCGTTTAAGAAACGGTTATCTGAGAGTGTCGGAATTTCCCAAAGGAAACTTGTGCTGAAGCGATGCTTGCGATCGAAATCAGATAAGCCTTTGTTGTTGGCAGTATTGGTTGCATCACCTTGAGCAATAAATCCTGTATTTGGAACATCAGGCTTCCCACCCCCGGCTGTGCTTCCCGGATCGCTCGACATAATATCAATTGATTTGGAGAACGTGTAAGCGACATTAAATGATAAGCCTTGCGACATTCTCTTGGTCAAACTAAACTGTCCTCCGTGGTAGTCAGAGTAGGCATCCGAAGTTAAAAGCAATGCCTCCGGCACATTAAAACCGAGAATTGGCACACGAGCCTCAAAACCGATAACTGTTCCGGTAGATGATGAAAGATTTAAGTCTGTAGTGCCCAAAGCCGAATTAAAGAACCCAAATGCACGACCCAAACCTCGATCACGGGCAGTTGCTCCGGTATTCAGAGCACCATTTGGCGAACCTGCGGCAACATACGCCGTATTAAACCGCTCATAAATATGATCCGGTGTGTTTGGATCATTCAAGTCATAACCTTGATTCAAAGCAGTTGATTGCAATAAGTTTCGTCCTGCTGTTCCAACGTATCTGGCTTCAAATAAAAAGTCTTTAATAAACTCATACTGAACCCCAACGTTCCATTGATGAATAAATGGTGTTTGGACATTACGGTCAATGGCACGAAACTCGAATGTTTCGGCGACATTTCCCGTTAAACCGCCTGAAAAAGGAACGCCGCGAGAATCTGACGTGACAGGCGTATTATCACGAATTACATAACTTCCGGTCGCACGTGAACCGCGAACCACTCTAAACGGCAACCAAGCATTCAAAGGAATTGTTGTTGGAGTGTTAGAGAAAGCCGTGGCAATCGGAATATTTCCACTTGGAACGGTAATTTCAACTTCGCGTAAAAACGGATAGTTTGAGAAAACTGTGTTGATAAATGCGGCAGACGGACGATCATAGAATAATCCGTAGCCACCTCGGAAAACTAAGCGGTCATTTACCGCATAAGCCAACCCGACGCGTGGTGCAAAATTGTTTGTATCTTGTCCGTTGAGAGTGTGTTTATTATTGACAACATTTGTTGCAGTGATTGCCCCGTCAACTACGGCATTTCCGGTCAAATTAACGTTACTTGGCACGATGAATCCGCGAGTTGGGTTATCACAATTTGCACTTGAGCCACCTGTTTTGGTAAAACACGGCAAGAAAGATGCTAAATCAAAGTTGCCGATTCGACCGTCTTTCTCAGTTGGATTCATAAACAATTCGTAGCGTAAACCTAAGTTAAGAGTTAAACCTCTTCTCAGTTTCCAGTCATCCGTAATGTAAAAACCGTAATCTTGGAAACGAAAACTCTTATCAGTTACGCCGTATTGCGTATCAGCTTCGGTAGCGTTTCCGGTTAAGAATTGTGTGAAGCTGTCGAACTTTTCAAATTCAGTGGCTTGCTCTTCAGGCAAATTCGTATCAAATTGATGGCGTTTGAATTCGCCTCCGAATTTAATAGTGTGATTCCCGGTTGTCCAGGTAACGTTATCACCGATGCTGAAAGTCTTTTGTTCTCTTCGGTTAAATGAATCATTCGGACCTCCGAAAGAGAAGTTTGCGATATTGTTTCTGCCAAGATAATGTCCTAAACGGGTGGTGGCAACGCTACTGTCAAATAATGAAGCAGGGTTGAAAACACCAACGCTTTCATTAGTAATCGTCAGAAAATCATCATCAAGACGACGAGTATTGTTTAAGTTAAAATACCCGAAGCGGACTTCGTTAACCAAATTTCCGGTAAAAACGTGGGTATCGGCAATCGAAATTGTCGCATTTTGATCGTTTCTGCGAAGCGTAAAAGGCGATGCCAAACTGCTTGGGTCGGGAAATGAATCAAATCCAGGGAATTTTGAATAAAAAAGAGTTCCGCTCAAAGAGTTTTTCGAGGAAAGTTGTCCATCTAATCGTGTCGTAAATTGATTTTGTTCAAAACGTGACGGTTGCACGTCAATCACTTCAACTAATGGATTTGCTTTTAGAAGTGACTTAGTCGTGACATTTGGAAAGTTTCCAAACTGAAAAGTGGAAGCACCTGATTGGTCAACAATACCTAATGATCTGGAGTTTGTCGGGGTCGGAATTACGAAACCGCCTGTTACGGGATTCCGCAAATTCATTAAATTAAAAGCAACATCACTGATGTCTGAGGCTGCTAAACATTGGGCGACATTGACAGTAGCACAATTATTAGCAGCATTAAAGGCATTAGCGATTGCGACTTTTGAACGATCTGATCCCAGAGCGAGCATTGCCGAAGGTAAAACAGTTCGAGATCTGGCAGTCGGAACTAAAGCCGTATTAGCTTTAGTATATTGATAACCGCCGAAGAAAAAGAGGTTGTTTCTTACGATTGGTCCGCCAATTGTTCCGCCAAACTCAGTGCGGTCTGCTCTGGGTTTTTCAAAACCGGCTTCCTCCAAGAAAAATTCATTGGAA
>ERZ1292633.4777-Hain-H41-02um-R1-4777-length-12462-cov-7_pt1 | contig 12462 bp, 9 predicted proteins | sample MGYA00564406_ERZ1292633 | MGnify/ENA primary metagenome ERZ1292633 (study PRJEB36523, sample SAMEA6512639) | groundwater metagenome | collected 2019-01-08 | study: AquaDiva: Metagenomics assemblies of 32 groundwater samples
CCTCATTGTTCGCCATAGACCGCGCCTCCCGCCCTCATGAATTACCTTCGTTCCCACTTGGAATCAAGGCCTTTCTGGCCGATTCTCCGACGAAAGAATCCATCCCCAATTCTCCCGAATCAGCCAAGGCGACGAGCCCCTCGGCGAAAAGATCGGCCAAAGCGTCCAGCCGATCCCTGGGCATGATTTCCGTCGGCATTTCAAAACGCATATCAGTCGTCCCACCCCAGCCGTTTGCCGCAACCGGCGCAGAGAATGGCATTGAGTTTGTTGGCCGTAGCGCAGCGAAAGCAGCTGCGCGTGGTCGGCTTGGGACCGCGCGGCTCCTCATCAGGCAGATCGTTTGAAAAGAAGATGCGCGGCTGGATTCTCTGAGCCTCGACGCCCTGGAGAGCGATCCAGAGCGCGTCCAACACGTCATCAGTGGCGGCGCGTGGGAATTGGAGAAGCTCCTCCTCCAACTGCTCGACCCAGGCCCCGACCTCCCGCCGGGGCAGGCGGATAGCGCCGCTCTCGAACAAGGGGGCCAACCCCCGCAAGCGAGCGTGTTTGTCGCCCTGCGTGTTGATGGGCCGAAGCGGCAGAAGCCTTGTCTCTGGATCGGTGCGCAGGGTCTCGATGAAAACAGTCTGATACCCGTTCGCCTCGATGGCGATGAGCCGGGGATGATGCAGCTTGTGGATGCGCTTGACCGCCTTGAGCTGCTCGGCGAAAGGAATGCGGTCGCGGTAGGCGTTGACCACGTAGACCGTCCCGTCCCGATCGAGGGCGATGGTGACGATGGCAAAGCGCGAGTTTCCCTCGGAGCGACCGATGGCAAGATCGACGCCCGAGAACACGGTCGGCCTATCCGGCAGCTGGTCGTATCTTCCTTGGTCCAGCCACGCGGCCTTGAAGTCCGACCCCTCCAACCCCGAAGGGTCGTTGAGCATCTGACAGTTATAGGCGACGGTGCCCATGGTCGCCTTTAGCTCATCGAGCTTCTCGGGCGTAAATCTCTCGGGAAACAGAATGTGCCGCTGTCCCGACTCGTCGAGCCATTCCGACTTCTGAATGATCTTTCGCCACTTGGCAAAGCCCGGGTCGGCAAGAATCTCGGAGTATAGATCGCCGTAGTGGTAGCGGGTTCCTATCACCGCCAACTGGCCGCTGGGCTCGAGCATGGGCAAAACCACGGTTCGAAACCAATTCGAGACCTTGGCGCGTTGGAGCGGGGTCTGCGAGTTGTTATTCGAGATCAGGTCATCGGCGATGATGAGGTCCGGGTGCATGCTGACGACGGTTCCCAGGACGCCGCAGACCGCGATGCTCGGCTCCTTCATGATTCGCGTCCGCGGAACGACGATAGAGCTTTCCGTCCACTTCGTCGCGGCGGCGTCCAGAGCCCCGAACTTCTGCCTGAAACGGGGATTGCTGGTGATATGTTCTTTGGCTTCACGCAGGAAGTTCTGCGCGTTGGCCAGGACCTCGTTTAAGATCAAAATCCTCATGTTGGGATTTCGGGCCAGCCGCCACAAGGCATACGAAACGGTCACGGCCGTGCTTTTCAAATGCGACCGCGGCGACAGAAGCAGGAGGAACGGGTCCTTGAGCAGCGCCTCATACCAGGCCAGGTGGACGGACCCGAGCAAGTCGTAGCCCAGGACTTCCCGGGCGAAGTAGAACAAGTCCGCCAGGGGATCGACGGGAACAGGCGGGGTCCGGTCAATACGCTTCGTCATAGACTTCCCTCCGTCGGACAGTGGATTCAACCTGGTAGCAGGTGTCGCACAGAAGCTGCGCCAATCGCCAGGAAGGGATGCTCAGCCCAGCCGGGTCCGTTTTGCCGCACCGGTCGCAGGGACCTTCGAGCGCCATCGAGTGGCACTCCTCGCAAACGAACTTCCCCCGGCACGTGTACATATCCTTCATTTCCGTCTTGCACCATGTGCACTCAGCCATTTTGAGCCTCCCGTTCTATGGAATACGGCCTTGTTCTAAAAATCGTTCTAAAACGACCGGCTGATTCTCCGTCGAGGAAAGGACCCGTTCTAGAACGCCTGGGAACCGTCCCGCCCGTTTGCGTTCGAGAGACGGGTCGCTGGGGGGTGTCCCAAGATGTCGGCCGATTTTTTCCGCTATTCTGAAATCGGACCCGGCCGGGGTCGTTTCTCGTCGAGGAAATGCACATTGAATAGCCATTCAAGCTGCTCCATCTCGACGTGGTTGGGGCTTCTCAAGCTCGACGATGACGGCCTCGGCCGGGATTACCGCGCCGCCGGCGGCCCCTTTTTGTTGTTCGAGGCCTGAGGGCTCGCGGCTGGCTACGACGATATTTTCCGCAGGGGGTCGTGCGACGCCGGTCTCCCGATGCTGGCGCAGAATCAAGAGAGTATCCTCGGAAGCCGACCAATCCTGGGCAGCCCGCGGAGCCTGGCCTTCAAGGCGCTGCGCGGCCTGGGTCTGTTTGTCGTAGAGAACAGCGATCAAGAGGCCCAGGTCCTTGACGCCCTTGGGCGCGTCCTTCTTGAGCTCGATCTTCAAGCGCTGGAAGGCGAGTGCTATGGTCGCGAGGCACTGTTCGATGAACTTTCGCGTGCGCAGCGCGTTCTTCGGCGAGGTCAGCGCCGATGTTCCCGTGCTGGGTATGAGCCGGTCGGCATGCGCGATCCAATACGCGACGAGAGACTTGGAGACTCCGAGGCTTTTGGCCACGGCGCTTATCGATTCGCCGCCTTGGACTCTGGCCACGCTTTTTTCTATTTCCTCGGCTTTGTGTCGAGTCTGAGTTTTGCGCTTCATGAAGGGAGACCTCCGTTGGATTGCGCGATCGGCCGCACATCATTGAGCGACATGAAGGCGACTTGGGTGGGATTTGCATCCAGAGCGACGCCAAGACGGTCCTCGGCCACTTGCCAGAGGACGCCAGCGCCCTGGCGGGTCAGAACGCGTTTATTGACGAAGGGATAGAACTTGGCGCTGGCATGGCCGAAGCGGCGCTCGGCGTCCAGGGACTCCGCGGGCCAGGCGAAGCCGCCATGGTCGGCGGCATTCTGAGGATTGTGAGGATTCTGAGGAGTGACATTGGACCCTTGGGGCACAGGGGCAGGAGAACCAGAGACATCCTGGAAGTCAGAACCTGGTTCCCAGATACGAAGTTCTTCTTGATCTACATCGAGATTCCATGAAGATGGATAGTCATCCTTACCCATGGGGCTTCCCTCTGATGGGTTGATCGGAGAGACTGGTTTCGTATCCTCAGAAATAAACCTCTGAGAGGTTTGGATACCTCCATCCCCATCCTCAGAATCCTCACAATCCTCAGAATTGACCTTGGACTCGGAGGAGGCCTTACCCTGCTCCTCAGAATCCTCACAATCCTCAGAATTGCTGCCCTGGGCAATCCATAAGGGGTTGACCTCGTAGACCGGACTCGGTTTGCGCCCCGCGCCGGGGCGGGCTTCTTCCGACCGGCGGCGGATAAAAACGTGCTCCTGAAGCAGCGCCAGGACAGGCTCCATCTGCGAAACCCTCTTGAAGTAGCCCTTCAGGCTTTGGAAGAGGCCGCGCTTGGTGAAGTCAACGATTCCCTGACGCCGAATCCAGGCCAATACATGTTTGGCATCCTCAACCCCTGGATCAGCGCCCATGGTGGAATAGGCGGCACGGGCGTGGGGGATGAGATACTCGCCGATGCGGATGGCGCGCTCGACGGTGTCACGGCTGATGCGGATATCCCAGGGAGCATCCCGGTCGGAATGCTCGGCCATGTGCAGTAGGCCGGCGATCCGGGCGACACCTCCGACCAATTTACCGCCCCAATCGGTCATCGAGCCCAGGGCTCCGAATTCGGCCAACTGCGGCTCAATCTGGGCCTCGAACTGGAGCATGCGCTTGACGGCGTCAGGGGATAATTTCAGGAGACGGGTCTTGGGCTTGTTCTTCTCGTCGAAATCAAACGGAAGGAGCAACAGGTTCTGGATTCTCTCCTTAAAAACGTCGCGAATATCATCGGGAAGCGGCGGCGCTCCGATCTTGCGCCGGCCTAGGAGATTGCGAGGCAGCGAGTAGAAGAAGCGGCCGAGGAGACCTCGCCCACGGAAGCCGGGCTTACGCGCCAGGCCTGCGATCACCTCGGGTTGAACCGCCAAACCCAAGGTCAGCGCCGGATGGGAAACAAATTCCGGCGGCCTGCCCACGCGATCGACCCGGAGCGTGTCGCCGGCATGGCCCTTGAGCAGCACCTCGAAATTGGCCGAACCGTCCTTGGAGTATCGCCCCGACATCAAATCGAAGACGCCGCCTTCTGGGCTCATGACCGCCATGTGGCCGCCCTGCTCCTTAAGCATGCTCGCCAAGCGTTCGGGCGTGACGTCATCGGCAATCAGGCGTGGAATGACAGGAATCGTCGTCGTGGCCGCTTCGTATGACAGAGTCTCGGCCTGCTTTGCCAGGGCCTCGGCCTCGGGGCCCTCCGCTCCGGCAGCCTTGGCGTTGGCTTTTTGAATCTTGCCCTGGAGGATTTTGTAGCGCGTCTCGGCCGCGGCGATCGTCGCGGCCATCTCCTGGGCCATGTCCTCCTCGAATTTTCGGAGCGGTTCCTCAAGAGCCGAAAAGCCTCGCGTCTTGCGGCAGCCCGGAGGCATGACGATCACCACGAACACGTTCACGGGCTCGATCCAGCCGAAACGTACAAGCACCGCCACCTTCTTCTGACAGGCGCAAGCGACGACCGCGAAAAACAGCATGGCGGCCAGGTCCGCAGGCGTTTGAGTGGCCAACGCCTCGCCTTCCACAAAACGGCGCGCCCAGTCCGGCAGGCAGTCGGTTGGGAAATCGGGAAGGTCATAGACCTGGAATGAAACGGACGGTTCCCAAGCCCCGGCTTCCTGGGGCTCGAATGGAACAGGCGGCTCGCTTTCCTGCGGCATTCCAACAGGAGAAGGGCCGGCCTCCGCGAGCTTGAGTAGTTCTTCGATGGTGTGTCCGCGGTCGAGCCAGTCCGAGACGTCACCGCCCACGATGTCGAGCCCCGGCAAAGTCAGGACATTCACGGAGGCGGCCACATTGGACAGCGCGGCGGCGACGCCCTGAGCATGCTCGAGGCCGGGGGCATCGTTGTCGGCGATGACCGAAACATTCAGACCTTCAAAGAATTGGGAGAACTCCTCGCGCCACTTCCCCGCTCCGCCGGAATTGGTCGTGGCCACTTGTCCAAGCCGAGCCAAACGATCCGCGTCCTTCTCGCCCTCGACGATAAAGACCCGCAGACCCTGTAGCTTGGCCTTGATCAACTCGGGCAGGCGATAGAGAACGCGGCGAACTCCTTGCAGGTTCCAGATCCAGCCGCCCTTGCCGTCCGGTTGGCGCTGTTTGAAGTCTTTGGGGACGAGGCGCAGAACTTGATAAAGGAGGGCCCCCTTCTCGTCTCGGTAGTCGTAGGCAGCGGCGGGCGTAGGGGAAGAGGATCGTCCGTTGGACTTGGGAAGCTCGGGCAGGTTCATGCGCTTGCAGAAATCAGATAGACTGCCATCGCCGCAGTTGCCATGGCAGCTCCAGACTCCGCCCTTCTCGATGTTGTAAGAGAACGAGGCTTTCTGGTCATCATGGAATGGACAGCGGGCGTAGCGCTGACCGTTTGTCGACCGAGTTATTCCCTTGAGATGCGTGGCGTAGAAGGCGTCGATCGCGGCGGCGGTCATGCTAGGCATAGACCTTCCAACTTCTTCTTGACCTGTTCCAGGTCCTCTGGCAGGTAGAATCGCTGGCCCGTGGACGTCCTTCGAGCCGCGGGAATTTTTCCGACCTCCTCGTAGTAGTAGAGCTTCGCCCGGGATATGCCCAGGAACTTCAACGCGTCTTTGACCGTCAGAATTTTCATAGCCGACCTCCTGCGTGCCGATTCGATCTTGCTCATCGGACCCATGATAACGAGGTTTGCTAAAATTTGCCCTCACCCAAATGCCGCGCAAAATCAGGCATTTGGTTGATACTTCCAATGGGACAGGGCAGACCCGGCGCGCATATCCGTTCAGAACACAGCGAGCAACTACGCTCGCTTGATGGTGATCCTCGTTTTCTCAAAAAAATTCTTGATCACCCAGCGCTCAAGGTTCTCAAGCGCCTCGATGAAGAAGAGAGACGTAAGGCCGAGGTGGTGGCGCGGGTTGAGGAGCTGGGAACGACGCTCTCTCAGGCCAATGAGCAGATCAATGGTATCTTCTGGAAAATTTCACAGGATGGCGCGCTTGAGCAGAAGGCCAAGGACTGGCTTCTTCATTTCAGAGAAGCAATGCGCGACATCGATCGCATTCGGCTCGGATTGTCGGCCGCGAAGTATCTCCAAGGCAGCGCGGAACACCGCGGCCTCTATGCCATCCATCATGAGCGCTACTTTTATGCGGCCTTCCTGGTTCCCTACACCGCTTTCCTCAAAGAGGCTAAGGGCAAGCAGGCCTCTCCCGATTGGAAACTGATTGACGCCTGGCTCAGGAAAACGCACCCAGGACTGCGCGAGGAGAAGGATCTGCGCCTGGGCACCTGGTGGGGTAAAGAGGTCTTACAGCGCAAAAGCAGGCCATCTCGACCGCTACTCTACGCGCTTGCGGCCGGGGCCGCCGTCTTTCTGGAGAGCAAGACCGGCCGTCGCGTCAAATGGATCGTAGAGCGCGATCATGTGGGCCGGCCTTTTTCTAACGAGGATCACCCCGCCCTGCTCAAGCGCACGCTGACCGCACAGGATCGGTCATACATGCGCTGTGTGTTCAAATACGTGCCGCTGGTCCGCAAGGATTTTATCCGACTCTACCCGGACACCAGCGGCTTGGCAACGAAGTTGCCTCGAAATCCCATCGAAGTTCTGGCGGAGAAGCGAAGCGAAAAAACCATCGCCAAGCTGCCTGTGCGGCTACGCATTCGGCTCGCTCACGCGTGGGGTGAAAAGCTGAACACCAAGGCTCTGCTCAAGCTGGCGAAGGCACAGCTTACGGCAAAGAACGCACGACGACGCTGAGACCGCTTAAAATCTCGGGTGCGCCTGCCGGCAGGTTTCGCGCAGGGTAGCCCAGTCCAGGTTTAAGTATTTCTGCGTCGTCGCCAGGCTCGCGTGTCCAAGCAGCATCTGTAATGCCCGCACGTTCGCGCCGCCGGCCAACAAATGGACGCTGAAGCTGTGCCTCAGCAAGTGCGCGTGAAAACTCCGCGTGATCCCGGCTCTGGCCGCGTAGCACTTCAGGCGCTGGCCCAGGCCGCCCTTCTTGAGTCGAGTCCCCGAACGCCCGAGGAAAAGGGCGGGAGACCCGTCGCCAAATCGTTCCCGCCTCGCCGCGAGATAGCGCCGCAAGAACTCGACTGCCTTGGGGCCAACCGGGACCAGGCGTTCGCGTGAGCCTTTGCCGCACACCCGGACGTAGCCTTCGTCCATGTGAATCTGCCCGGCATCGAGCCCCAACGCTTCCCCAATGCGCAGGCCGCAGCCGTAGAGAATCGCCAAGATCGCCCGGTCACATATATGCGCGAACCCATGTCCAGGCACGGCAGAGAACAGGCGATCGACCTCATCGATGGATAAGGGCTCCGACACACGGCTTACGATCTTAGGCGATTTGAGTCCCACCGTCGGGTCATGGGTAGCGTGACCTTTGGCGAGCAAGAAGCGGTGGAAGGTCTTGATGGCCACGGTGGCGCAGAACACGGGGGCCGAGCGCAGGCCACGCTCCCTGAGCCCGCCGATATGCGCAGTCACATGGTCAGGCGTCGCGTCGGCCGCGACGCAACCCGCGTTCTTCAAAAAAGCGAGGTACGCCTTCGCGTGGTGGGCGTAGGTGGCGACCGTCTGAGGTGAGAGCCCGCGCTCGGAGCGAAGGAACTCCCGACATTCGTCCAGGCGAGTATCCGCAATCATGGTCATTGAAGGAATACCTTCGACGACCGGTGGAAGTCAAGGCAAATGGGCAAATCGTGAGTTATGAAAGACTTGACCATGTTTTGTAGAATCTATGCCCATGCCGAAAAGGGCGTCGGTTCCTATTGAAGTTACAACTGAGGAGCGCCAAGAACTCCGAAACTTGCAGCGCGGACATGCCCGCGAACGGTACTGGATTCGCGCCGAAGTCGTGCTTCGCGCCGCAGATGGGCAAACGAATTACGTCATGGCCAAAGAACTGAGGATCAGCCGAAACACAGTAAAACATTGGCGCTACCGCTTCGCCCGAGAAAGGCTCGCCGGCCTGAAGACCAGACCAATTCCTGGTCGCCCCAAAAAGACACGTCGCATTGAGAAGCCCCACGAGAGTAAAGAGGCGGCTCATGCCTAAGCGTAAAAGTGGCTTCCGCGCCCCGACCGTACAAGCGCCTCCTGCACGAGTGGCCGGGCTTCCCGCCGACTACGCGGAGTTCCTTGAAGATCTAAAGGTCCGGATTCGCGAGGCGCGAATGCGGGCTGGCATCGCGGCCAATCAAGAGCTTTTACTCCTCTATTACGGCATCGGGTTCGACCTTCACTCCCGCCTGGAGATGGGAACCTGGGGCACCGGCATCGTAAACCGCTTGGCAGAGGACCTGCACCGCGCTTTCCCGGAGATGGAGGGATTCTCGCCCCGAAACCTTCGTCGCATGAGAGCGTTTTACAGAGCCTATCCCCTCGATGAGCAATCACGCGTAATTTGGCCACGGGCCGTGGCCAAATTGGAGCTGGTAAAATGGCCACGGGCCGTGGCCAAATTGACTTGGGGCCACAACGTGATCCTACTGGAGAAATGTAAGGACCCTGTGGAACGGGACTGGTATGCCCAGGCCGCCCTGGAACACGGTTGGAGCCGAGATATCCTCGTCATTCAGCTCGAGTCAGAGCTCCACAAGAGACAAGGTAAGGCACTCACAAATTTCAAGCGCACTCTGCCGCCGCCGCAGTCGGACCTCGCGCAGCAGGTCGTCAAAGACCCCTACACCTTCGATTTTCTGACCTCGGCCGGAGACGCGCATGAGCGGGAAATTGAGCGAGGCCTCGTCGAACACATGCAGCGCTTTCTCTTGGAGTTGGGAGTAGGCTTCGCTTTCGTCGGCCGCCAAGTTCATATGGAGGTGGGCGGCGAAGACTTCTACATTGACCTACTCTTCTACCACCTACGCCTACGCTGCTATGTCGTCATCGAACTCAAGGCTGGTGCTTTCAAGCCCGAGCATGCCGGCAAGATGAACTTCTATCTCTCGGCCGTAGATGACCACCTGCGGCATAAGGACGACCAACCCAGCGTGGGGATCATCCTGTGCAAGTCCAAGAACCGCCTAATCGCCGAATACGCTCTCCGCGACACACACAAGCCCATCGGCGTATCCGCCTACAAGCTGACCAAGGCACTACCGGAGAAGCTAAAGGGCACGTTGCCCACGATCAAGGACCTTGAGGCTGCGTTGGGGAAATAATGAGATCTCTCTGCATCTCCCTGTCTCTCTGGCTCATTCTCTCACCGTTCGCCGCGGCGCAGCCCGCAACGGGCGCGACAAAAAAGATTCGCATCCTCTCTTCGCACGGTTGGTCGCTTAGCATCGGGATCGATGATGGCGCCGTTGCGCGAGCACTCAAGGAGGACCCCGAGCGCGTCAAGGTCGAGCGGATCGACTACGAAATTCTGTATTACTCGAACGGACGCTATCTGCTGCACGCCCCAAAGGGGCTGAAGAAAGAGCACCTTCCGAAGAAAGAAGCGGCTCCGGTCCGCCAGGAGGAAATCGAGGTGATCGAAAGCGCGCGCTCGATCACCATCGTTCGGCCTAAGACGTACTATCCGCTCTTTGAGAAGCTGCTAGAGTACTCGCGCGACCGCGCCGACAATGATGCCTACGTGCCGGGCGTGCGCCGGCAGACGGCGCTGCTCCAGGAGTTCCGCAGTCCGACTGGCGACGCACTTGAGATGCTGACACTCGGGGGCGTGCCGCCAGGAGACGCCTGGATCGAGACCTTCTCGTCAGTGTACGAACTGCTCGTCGAGGGAAAAACCGTGCAGGTAACCATCATCGGAAAACCTGCGGGCGGTTTTTCCCGGGTCAAACCCGCGTTGGAAAAGCGTCTACGCGAGATCAAGGAGCCAGCCTTGCTCATCAACACCGGCGGCATCGGCATCGATACCGATTTCGGCGCGTCCCAGTACGGGATGCTCGACGCGATGCTCCAAACCGGGCTGAGGCTGATCACGTTCTCGCCGGGCGACATCAAATACTCTTGGGCAGGGTTGCTCAAGCGCGCCACGGAGGGCCCGGAACAGGACCGCCCCATCCTGCTCGCGTCGAATCTCAAGCCCAAGGAGCCCACCGACGCCAGGCCGGTCAAGCGCAGCCACGTGGCGGTCATCGATGGGATTCGGATCGGCGTGCTCTCTCTGCTTCCTCCCCGCGCGAACGCCCTGCTGACGCAAAATGCCCTGCCTTGGACCATCGAGGAGCCCGCCGCGGCCGCGCGCGCCCTGATCATGGATTTACGTGTCAAAGAGAAGGTGGACCTAATCGCAGCAGTCTCGCACCTAAACTCGGAGGAGAACGCACGCCTGCTCGACGAAGCGCCGGGCATCGACATCCTCCTCGGCACGACACTCGGCGAACGCGCGACCCGGCGCCGCAACTCAGTCGAGCTCACCGGCTGGGGCTCCGAGAAGCACGCGCGGCCGGCGCTAATCGCCTCCCCCTCCGAGTTCAGCTTCGACGAGATCGCTCTGGAGTTCCAGCCGGGGCCAGAGGGTCAGGAATTGGTCCACATCGAGGAGCTATCAGGCCCCACTGGACCGTACCGCAACTTCGACCCGGAGCTGGCCGCGCTCGAAGAACACCTCTTCGGCTTCTTCAACCAAGGTCGCACCCCCGTGCTCCCCGATCCGCGCCTGCTGTGGCCGCGCTCCAAGCGCCTGAAGTTAACCTACGATGCGCCCGAGTTTTGGAATCTCGCCGCCGAGGCCGCGCGGCGCCGCGCGGGGGCAGAGATCGCGCTGCTGCGCGTGCGCTCGACCAACAACAACAATATCCCCGGCGAGCTCACCGAGAGCTTCGTCTCTTCCTGGCTCGGCGCCCGAGAGCGGTTGGTGCGCGTCACCTTACCCGGCTCCGCCCTGCGCGCGCTGCTGCCGCGCGTCGTCTACCCGGAGTTTCCCGTCTTTGATTTCTCGGAGCGTATGCGCGACTCGGAACTGCGGTTGGCGCAAGCCGGACTCGAGCGGCGCGGCCGCGTTTCTCAACTCCCCCTCGGTGAGCAAGAGCTCTATACGGTCGTGACAACCGAGGACCTGCTCAAGCACGCCGAGCAGTTACCTCCACTCAACGAGGCCGTGAAGACTCGGCCGCTCAACCTCACCCTCGACCAGGTCGTCATGGACTTCCTACACGAGCGCCGCCGCCGCCTGGATCAGGACGCCCGCGAGTTCTTCCACCAGCGAGTGAAGAGCGACTTTGGCGGCACCGTCGCCGCGGCCGCGAAGGGGCTCGACAAGGACGCGCTGGACCGTACGCTCGGAGAACAGAAGGCCCGTGCTGCCGCGGACGCGCGCACGGCCTACGAGAAGGACATCCGCTGGATGGCCGAGGGCCTCGCGCCCGAGCATCCGGTTTGGCGTCTAGACCTGCGCGAGCTCTCCGCGTATTTCGCCAACACGCAGCTCAACAACGAGGGGCCCTTCAGCCAGGTGCGCGATGCGCGCATCCAATCGGTGAACCAGGTCTACGGACTGGGAAGTGCAAAGGTATTCTCGGAGCTGTACGTGGAGAAGTGGCGCTGGGACGTGGGTGTCTCGGCCAAGTACGGTAAGGTCATTATCAAGCCGCGCGGCATCTTACCAATAGAAAACAAGACCCAGGACCAGTTCCTGGCCGAAACCGAGTTGCGCCACCGCAGCCTGCGCTTAGAGAGCGGCGGCGCAGGCTACAGCCTCGGCCCATTCATCAACGCGTCCTACGACACGGAGTTCACCGAAAACCCCGGCCTACCCATCCGCCGGCTAATATGGCTGAAACCGGGCGTGAAGCTCTTCGAAGGCACGCGCCTGCGCGAGTTGCGCGTCTCCGGGGTCTCCCAGACCGACCGCTCGACACCACGGGAGAAGACGCAGTTCGGCTACGAGGTGGGCTACGAGTTCGTCTCTCCGCTGCCCCGCTCGAAAATCGTGTTCCAGAGCAAGGGCTCTTATTTGCAGTTCGCACCGCATCATATGGACACGCTCTCAGATCTCCGCCGGCAATTAAACCTGAGCGGCAAGCTGCGCGTGCCGGTCTACGACAACCTGCAACTCAATCCCTTCGTCGACTTCTATCTCTTCGACAGCAAGGTCCTCCCGGAGCGGGGGTACAACATTCTGTTCGGTGTTGCACTCGAGTTCTCGCATCTATGGAAGCCCGTCTACTAGCGCGAGTTCGCACATGGAAATGACTGATGTCCCGGAATCAACAGCCGATCAGGAACCGCCCAAACGCCTTTCCCAAAAGGAGTTCGCGAAGAAGATGCGT
>ERZ1292633.4779-Hain-H41-02um-R1-4779-length-12460-cov-5_pt1 | contig 12460 bp, 5 predicted proteins | sample MGYA00564406_ERZ1292633 | MGnify/ENA primary metagenome ERZ1292633 (study PRJEB36523, sample SAMEA6512639) | groundwater metagenome | collected 2019-01-08 | study: AquaDiva: Metagenomics assemblies of 32 groundwater samples
GGTTCGATTCCCCGTAGCGCTACCAACCGGCTTCCCCCATTTCCCCATCCAACCCCCACGAATGCTCCCGCGAATTCCGTCACACCCCAGCCGGAAAGGGCTCCCTTGATGACCTCTCGCCACGGTCGCGTTGCCGGCGCGGCGGCGCTCCTGCCGCTGCTCGGCCTCCTGCTCGCTCCCCTGCAAGTCTCCGCTCAGCCGCGGGAGTCGTCTCGCCCGGCGCGGTCGCTCCCCGCGAATGTCGAGCGTGTCGACTCGCTTGGAGGGATCACCGAGTTCCGTCTCCGCTCGAACGGGATGAACGTCCTTCTGGCTCCGAACCGAAGCGTCCCGGTCGTGACCTTTCTCGTCGTCTACCACGTCGGATCGCGGAACGAATGGCCCGGCGCCACCGGCTCCGCGCACCTCCTGGAGCACCTCCTCTTCAACAAGAGCACGAAGAACTTCGGAAAGGCGAATGGCAAGAAGACCTTCCAGGAAGTTCTCTACGAAGCGGGAGCCGACTTCGGCTCCTCCAACATGACGACCTGGAACGACCGGATGACCGGTTACTCCACGCTTCCCTCCGACAAGCTGGATCTCGCGATGAGGATCGAGGCCGATCGGCTCGGTCGCGCGCTTCTCCTCGACTCCGAACGCCAGCCGGAGATGTCCGTCGTCCGAAACGAGTACGAGATTGGGGAGAACAACCCGTACGGCGCGCTCGACAAGGCGGTCATCGGGGCCGCGATCACGGCGCATCCCTACCACTGGGACACCATAGGGTACAGGAGCGACATCGAGGGGGTCTCAACGGAGACGCTGCGAGAGCACTACCGCCGCTTCTTCCATCCCGACAACGCGACCGCGATCGTGGTGGGCGACTTCGAGCCCGCCGCGGCGCTTCGCGTCTTCGATCGCGAATTCGGGGCCTTTCCCCGCGCCAAGGCTCCGATTCCTCCCGTGATCACCGTCGAGCCGCCCCAGGAGGGAGAGCGACGCGTCGTGGTGAAGCGGCCCGGCACGTTCGGCATCGTTCAGATCGCCTACGTCCGCCCCGGTTCACTTCATCCCGACTTCCTACCACTCGACGTCCTCCAGATCATTCTCGCGTCGGGCGTGAACTCGCGGCTCTACCAAGGCCTCGTGGAAAAGCAACTCGCGACCGACATCGACGCTTGGAACTACACGCTGGCCGATCCCTTTCCCTTCTCGGTCCAGGCAACCGTGGCGCCGACGTCGTCGCACGAGGCGGTCGAAGCCGCGCTGAAGGCAGCGCTCGCCGCCGTGGCGCGCGACGGCGTTTCGGACGACGAGCTGGACCGCGCTAAGAAGCAACTGGAGGTCGCCACCGTCCGCCGCCGCGATGGCACCTACGAGCTCGCTTCCTCCCTGGGGGAGGCCGTGGCATCCGCGAATTGGAAGTGGTTCGTGTCCTATGTCGATGGGCTCGGCAAGGTCACGGCGGACGACGTGAAGCGCGTGGCAGCGACCTATCTACAGCCCGACAAGGCGACCGTCGGCTGGTACGTGCCGCAGCGGCAAGAGGCGAGCGCCCCGCCGGCGAAGGAAGCGCCGAAGCCGAAGGGCAAGGCGAAGCCGAAGCGCGCGGGCGCGGGGGGCGCGTCCGAAGCGACCGGGGCGGCGGGATTCGCCTCGCGGACGGTGCGTGAGATGTTGCCGAACGGCCTCGTCGTCCAGGTCCAGGCGAACCGGACGCTTCCGACGGTCGCGATCCATGGCATCGTTCTCTCCGGCGCCATTCATGCGCCACAAGGACGCCCCGCCATCCCCGCGCTGGTGGCGAAGATGGTGACGCGTGGCGCCCGTGGGCGCGACAAACGCGAGATGGCGGCACGCCTCGACGATGCCGGAGCCAGGCTGGCGATCTTCTCGGACCTTCAGGAGACTTCGATTGTCGGCTCCGGAATGGCGCGAGATCTCAGATTGCTGCTCGAAACGCTTGCCGACGACCTCCTCCACCCGGACTTCGCGTCGAACGAACTCGCCAAGGCGAAGGAGGAACTTCGCGCCGAGGTCGTGAAGGGCGATGACGACACGCGTCAGCGCGCGGCCGACCGGCTCTCGCGCCTTGTCTTCCCCGCGCGGCATCCCTACGCGGCGCCTACCAAGGACGAGATGGCCGCGAGCCTCGACGCCGCCACGGCCGCGAGCCTCCGCGCCTATCACGCGGAGCGATTCGTGGGAACGGGAACCGTTCTCTCCATCGTCGGCGACGTCGATCCGAATGATACGATCGCCCTCGTCGCGTCGCTCTTCGGTGATATGCCGCGCGGCGTGAAGGCAGTGGTCGCGCCGCCGCGCACGGAGTTGGGAGTCGCACGTGAGGTGGTAGAGACGATGCCGGGAAAGGCGAACGCGAATTTCTACATCGGCCACGCCAGCGGGCTGGCGCGCCGCGATCCAGACTTCGAGGCGGCGCTCATCGCGAACGCCGCGCTGGGGCAATCGGGGCTCACCTCCCGCGTCGGCAAGCGGGTGCGCGACGTCGAGGGGCTCTCCTACAACATCTTTTCGCGGTTCTTCTGGACCGAGGAGATCGACGGAGCCTGGGCGGTCATCGCCGCCGTGGCGCCTCAGAACGCCGCGAAGGCCATCCGCTCCACCCGCGAAGTCATCGCACAGTACGTCAGGGACGGAATCACGGCGGAGGAAGTGGAGACGCAGAAGAACTTCTTCGCCGGGAACTTCCAGGTCCGCCTCGGTACGAATGCGGGGGTCGCCACGCAGCTCACCTACGCCGAGAAGTATGGATTCGGTCCGAAGTATCTGGACGAATACCCGGCCCGCTTTCGTGCGGTGACGAGGGAGGAAGTGAACGCGGCGATCCGGAAGCACCTCCACCCGGATCGAATGCACCTCGTCGTCGCGGGTGATCTGCCGGAGGTTCCGAAGTAACACCCTTCGTTACTTGAGTTGGTCGAGCGGAAACGGAACCCCGTCCCGGGACGCGAATCGCTCCGTGGCGCGAACGAGCGCGTCCGTCATCCGCTCCCGGTAGGCCTCGCGAGAGAAGTGGAGCGACCGTCGCCGGAGTTCCTCCGAATCGAACGAGAGTCCCTCGAACGTAGCCAAAGCGGCGGCGAGCCCGGCGTCGGTGGGATCGTCATAGAGGACTCCGCACTCCGAGGTCACGACCTCCGACGCTCCCCCCTTCGCCAACGCCACGACGGGACGCCCGGCTGCCATCGCTTCGACCGGCGCGATGCCAAAGTCTTCCTCGTGTGCCTGAATCAGCGCCCGGCACTCGCGGTACGCTTCGCGGAGTGCCTCTGGCGAAAGCCATCCGTCGAACCGCACCTCCGGTCCCGCCAGCGAGCGCAGGCGGCTGTCGTCGGGCCCGGTGCCTACGATCCGGAGCGGCGCTCCCCGCGCGGCACAGACGCGAATGGCGCGCTCCACTCCCTTGTACGGGACGAGCGCTGAAACAACCAGATAGGGAGCGTTCTTGGAGGCCGGCGCGCTTGATGGCGTGAAGGCGGTGGTATCGACCGGCGGATGGATCACGAGCGAACGGCGGCGGTAGTGCTTCGCGATCCGGTCGCGCACGTGCGCGGAGTCGGCGATGAAGAGGTCGACGCGATCGGCGCTGACGCGGTCCCAGAGTCGGTAGTAGTGCCCCAGGAGAGGTGCTACGGCGCGCGAGATGGAGTTCCCCTTTCCGGGACCGAAGTATTCGGGATAGAGATCCCAGAAGTAACGGACGGGGGTGAAGCAGTAGCAGACGTGGAGCGTGTCGGCGCGCGTCACGGCGCCCTTCGCCACGCAGTGACTGGTGGAGACGACGAGGTCGTAGGCGCTCAGGTCGAACGACTCGATCGCGAGCGGGAAGAAGGGGGCGTACCAGCGATAGTGACGGCGCCCGCCCGGCATCCGAGCGATCCACGACTCCGCGACGCGGCGCCTCTCGATGACCGGAGCGACCGTCCCCTTCTGGTGGACGAGCGTGTAGAGATCGGCCGAGGGAAACATCTCCGCCAGCACCTCGAGGCACTTCTCGCCGCCGCGCATCCCCGTCAGCCAGTCGTGGACGAGGGCGACGCGAAGTCCCCTCAGCGCGGGGGGGAGTCCGTTCGAGGCGCTCACGAGGAGATCAGGGAGCCGCCGCCGGTGACGCGCTCTCGAGCCGGTCCGCCATGTCGCGGAGACGACGCACCGTCCGTTCACGGCCGAGGAGCAGGATCACGTCGAAGATCCCCGGGCTCACCTTCTTCCCGGTGAGGGCGATGCGGGCCGGCATCACCAGGTCGCCGAATTTCACTCCCGCATCCGTGGCGAGCGCCCGCGCGGCCTGATCGAGCGCATCGTGCTCGAACGCGACGCCGCCATCCAGGAGATCGGCGAAGCGGCGAAGGCGACCCGCGGCGCCCGCCTTCGCCTGGAGTTCGGCCCAGGGACCAGGCTCCGGCTCCACGCGCGTCACGAACAGATAAGCGGCGTAATCCAGAAAGTGCTGCGGGCGCTTCATCCGATCCCCCACCGCCGCGACGGCCCGTTCCAGATCCGCGCGATCGGCGTACGCTTCGGGAGGAAGCGCGTTCGTCTCGCGAAGGTGGGCGGCGACCAGTTCCGCCCTCGTCTCCAGCGGAAGAGCACGGAAATACTCCCCATTCATCCAATCGAGCTTCTCGTAGTTGAAGATAGCGGGATTCTTCGACACCCGCTCCAGCGTGAAGACCTTTTCCAGTTCCTTCATCGTGAAGATCTCGCGTTCGCCGTCGTACGCCCAGCCGAGAAGCGCGAGGAAATTGACGAGCGCCTCCGAGAGGTACCCCACATCGCGAAATTCCGTCACCGCTTGGGCGCCGTGCCGCTTGGAGAGCCGAGCGCCGTCGGGACCCAGGATCATCGGCACATGGCCGAAGATCGGAGGTGTGAGCCCCAAGGCCCCGTAGAGGAGAACCTGGCGCGGTGTGTTCGAGATGTGGTCATCGCCTCGAATGACGTGCGTGATCTCCATCGCGGAGTCGTCCACAACAGCGGCGAAATTGTAGGTCGGGTGCTGGTCGGCGCGGAAGATCACGAGATCGTCCAGGGTGGCGTTCTGAAACGTCACGTCGCCCCGTACGGCATCGGACCACGTCGTACCGCCGTCGTCGGGCATCCGGTAGCGTATCGCGTGCGGCTCCCCCTTCGCGGCGCGCGCATCGGCCTCTCCTGGCGGGAGCGCCAGACAGGTGCGGTCGTATTTGGGCGGTTCTCCGCGTCCCAGCGCCGCCTCCCGCCGCCGCTTCAATTCCTCCGGCGCGCAGAAACAGCGGTACGCCTTCCCTTCCGCCAGGAGCCGCCGTGCGGCCTCGGCGTAGCGAGGGAGCCGCCCGCTCTGGAAGTAGGGGCCGTGCGATCCGCCGACGTCGGGTCCCTCGTCCCACTGGAGACCCAGCCAGCGGAGTCCCTCGAAGATCGCCCCGACCGACTCCTGCGTGGAACGCTCGCGATCGGTGTCCTCGATACGAAGCACGAAGGTCCCGCCATGGTGGCGGGCGAAGAGGTAGTTGAACAACGCGGTGCGCGCGCCGCCGACGTGAAGGTATCCTGTCGGGCTCGGCGCGAAGCGCACGCGAACCGGTCTGCTCATGAACACTCCTCGAGAGAAGGAAGTAGAGGGGCGCGAGACGGCTCCGGGATGGGAATCCCCGGCACGGGCCTCAGCGAATCAGCGCCAGCTTGCGCGAAAACGTCGCCGGACCGATCTCGGCCCGCAGCAGGTAGACGCCCGAGGCGAGCGCTCCGCCGCGGTCCGCGCGACCGTCCCAGCGGACCTCATGATAGCCGGGATCGAATCGCCGTGAAACCAGCGTCGACACGAGGCGGCCCGAAACGTCGTAGACGCGAAGCCGAACGTCGGCTCGTTCTGGTCCCGCTACGCCGAACCCGATCACGGTCGATGGATTGAAGGGATTCGGCCGGTTCTGCGATAACCATGGCCGCGCGGGCGGCGCAGGACCCGCCCCTGGCGCCGGGGGCGGATCGGCGTGCGTGAGAATCGGGAACGCGGCAAGCCCGGTGTGCCAGTTGTCGTGGCGCCACATCGGCCACGGGGCGCTGAGGGGAGAGAAGACCCCCGGATAACGCCAGACGTGGATCTTCCGATCCCAGCCCGCCAGCGCGATCTCCGCCGCCCCGTCTCCGTCCAGGTCCCAGACGGCAGGCGTGCTTCGCGCCTCCGCGCCGATCTCGATCGGGAATCCACTGACGCTCGCGGCGTCGGCGCCGAAGGCGTAGACGCGGCGGTCCTCCGCGCCGATCAGAATCTCCGCGGCGCCGTCACCGTTCAGGTCGGCCACCGCGGGCGAGGCTTCGGTCGGCGCGTCCACCGTGAGAGCGGCGAAGCCCGCGGTCACGGTTCCGTCCGGTTCGAAGACGCGGAGCGATCCGTCCGCGCCGGCGATGATGATTTGAAGCGTCGAGTCTCCAAGCTGTAGGCGGAGTGGTGCCAGCACTGGTGAATTCGTGCGGCCGTTTCCCGGCGTCAGTTCGACCGGCCGCGGCCACTGGGCCGCGCGGGCGCCGGCGGCGGTCAGCACATAGAGGCTGTCGTTCGACGACGCCATGGCGATCTCCAAGCCCGGCGCCGGGACGATATTCCCGATGGCGGGCGACGAGCTGAAGAGGCCCGACGCAACGAACGGCCATCCGGGCAATGGCCCGTCCGGGTGAATGGCGTAGACGCGACCGGCGGAGGTGCCGAAGACGATCTCCTTCGTCTGATCTCCGTCGAGATCGGCGATGGCCGGTGAGGAGATGACCGTCCCGGACGGCACAAAGAGGACGCCGTCGGTCGCGGGATTCGCGTCGCCGTCACGCACCTCGGTGCCGTCCGCGTGCCAGGCGTAGAGCCGCGAAGCGTTCGAGCCGATGACGACTTCCAGTTGCCCGTCGTTGTCGATGTCGCCGATCGCCGGGGAGGACCAGAACGGCGCGGCTCCCTTCTTGGGCCATCCGGGGAGGAGTGTGCCGTCAGGGCGGAACACCGCCACGAGCGAGTCGTTCCACGAGGCGGCGATGATCTCGGGCGTGCCATCGAGATCGAGATCGGCGATGGCGGGCGAGGAGGCGATGCTGTGGAGGAGCGTGGAGAAGATCCCCGTCGAAACCGGATTGGCATCGCCATCCCGCAGCTCCGTCCCGTCGGCGTGGAAGGCGTAGAGATAGTCGCTCCCCACGACCAGCTCGGGTTTGCCATCGCCGTCCAGATCGCCGAGGCAGATGTTCGACGACGTCGGCTGCCCCATCTCGGCCGGCCACCCCGCGACTCCGGGCGGCGTCGTGCTGGCGATGACCGATGAAGAGAGCGCCCCTTCGTTACCGCTCGAATCAACAGCGCTCACGGCGTAGCGATAGCGCGTGAGAAGTCCGAGTCCCGTGTCCTGATAGAGCGGAATGGCGCGCGTGGGCGCCGAGGTCACGAGGCCGAGCGGCGAACCGTCGTCGAGAGCGCGATAGACGTGATAGCCGAGGAGTCCGGCCGGCGGCGACGCCGACCAGCCCAGCTCGATGCCATTCTCGGTGGAGCCATTCACGTGGAGCCCCGTCGGCGGCGCCGGAAGCAGGGTGCGCGAGACGGGAAATACCCAGGAGTGCCCTCTCCCGTCCTCGATGTGGAGGTCGAAGAGCCGGCCGGGTACGGACGACGAAAGGGCGAATCGAATCGGAAGGGTTGCCGGTGCTGACGCCCCGGGATCGAGATCGATCACCGCGGCGACGGAGTCGAGAAGGGTGACGCCCGCAGCCGGCGTCCGAGCGCGGAGCGTCACGCCGCGCGCGGCGCCGCTCCCCGCATTCGCGATTCGCCATGACCACGACGCCGTCTCACCTGACTCCGGCATGCCATCCCCGTCGCCCGGCGTGTCATCCGCGAGGGTCGAGGCGCTGGGTAGCAGCGAAGCAGCGGCGATTCCGATGCCGACGACAGTGGTGTCGGCCCGAGACCCATCGCGCGCGATGAGCCGCACGCGGCCGAGCCGTGTCGTGTTGGGGAGCGCGCTCGCCACTATTCTGAGCGAGGCCGGGATCGGAATGCTCGCGCCCGGCGCGAGCCCCGCGATATCGGCTGTCGGCTGCTCCACGACGAGGTCGCCGGTAAGCGCCTCGACCTCGATCGTGATCGGATCACCAGAGGCGCCGACGCCGCTGTTCGTGAGATTCCCCGCGAACCCGAACGCTTCTCCCGCGTCGACGGTGCCGTCCCCATCGCCATGAACGGCATCGTCATCTTCGAGGGACGCGAACGCGAAGTGTGAGGCCGCCGCCGGCGTCACGGCGATCGAGTCTTCGAACGCGATCGCGTCGGGAGCGGAGACGGTGAGGGAGAAGGGGCCGGCCGAGGCCGGGACGAACGGGACCCAGGCCACGCCCGCGGCGTCTGTCTGAACCGCGCGATAGTCCTCCCCTGCTTTCACCGCCACCACGAGCGCCGATTCCACCGGCGCGCCACCTGACTCCACCGTGACGGAAAAACCGCCGGCGCCGAGCGCCACGCTCGCGGGCGCCGTGACCGTGAGCGTCGCCGGTTCGCATCGCCAGACGCGCAGCATCGGATCGCCGAGGAGGATGGTCTCGAAGTAGCCCCAGCGCTGCGGCGTCTCCCCGGTCGCCTGGGGAAGGAGCGCACGGCGCGCCGCGTCGATCGCGAAGCCAAGCGGGACTCCGGCTCCCTGCGTGGGGACCACCAGCCGCGTTACCGTCTCGGCGACGTCTTCGCTCACCCCCGGCCACGCGTCGCGCGTCGCGCCGACGTAGGCGATGGCGCCGCCGAATGGTTTTCGTAGGAGCGCCTCGGCAAAGCAGTCGAAATCGACCGCGGCCGAAGCGCAGTTGGACGCGATCCAGAGCGCCGCCGAGTCTCCGCTCGAAAGGGTCGACAGGTCGGCGAGCGTGATCCGGTCGGTCCCCATCGCGATCTGGGAACGGGAGCCGTGCCCGATGGCCTGAACCACGGCATAGCCTCGCGAAAGCGCCGCCAGGGCCGCCGGCTTGGTCAGCGGCAGCGAGCCTGGATAGCGGGACTGATTCTCGTAGTACCGGTCGGGGGGGCTGCAAGCCGGGAGGTGCGCACGGATCGACTCCGCCTGGATGGCGCCATCGACCTGCACCAGCTGCCCCGGTGTCCAGTCTCTCGGAAAGAGAACCTCGGCGAGGAGGAGGTGCTTCGAGAGAGGCGCCACCGGGGGCGCGCGGCGATAGCGCAGAAACTTCGCGAGTTGCTGCGCTGCCTCCGTGGCGTTGTCGACCGGAATGCGACCGACCAGGAGATCGGGCTCCATGTCGAGGGAGTCGGCCACCTCACCGAAGATTCCATCCCCGTTCGCATCCCATGTCCCATCGAGATCGGCGTAGTAGGCGTCGGTGGCGATCTCCTCGGTCTCCGAGAAATTGACTCGCACCATCCGCAGCGGAATCGATTCGTGGTCCCCGGCCAGGACCACCCACTCGGTTCCCCAGAGAGTCCGTGCTCGCGTCAGGAAGGAACGAATGGCCTGGGCGAGATCGTTCGAGCGGGGATCGTCGGCCCGAATGGTCGTAAGGGTTCGGACCACGGTCGGGTGGCCCGTGCGGGTGTGGTAATCGGCGAGCGATTGAAATGCCGCCGCAAGCGAGTCGGCCGTGAGGATCACCCCTTCCACCGCGGAGCCCGAGAGCGAGGGCGTGAGCGTCGGGGCGAAGGGCGTAGCCTGGCCCGCTTTCGGCATGCTCCGTACCGGCGCCGGATCGACGCGAGCGTCTGCCGTGCCGGAGTAGCCGAGACAGAGAATCGCCGCGACCAGACTCCATCGCGCCGCCAAACGCGCCCCTCGATTACAGATGAATGTATTCACCGAATCAGTTGCACCCCTGCGGGTTAACGAATTGATACGAGGGCCCGTACCGGGACGCGCGACGCTTCCAGTCTACTCCTCGCGGCGGCGCGGCTCAACGATTGGCGAGTTTCGGATGGAGAAGCTCCCACGCGGCCCAGTCGATCGCGTAGACGGAGTAGACCCATTCGCCCGGCCTCGTGATCCCAAGATTGGGGACGCTTCGGGCGAAGAGGAAGCGATAGGGACTGTCGGGTTCCGGAGCCACCGTTAGCCGCGCCTCGACTCTGGCGCGGTCGACGAGGTACTCCGGTCGAGCGATCCCCTCGAAGCGCAGATTAGTTACCACCCGGTCGTACCCCTCGCTCACCGATAGCGGCCCCATGGACGGGGTCACGAGGCCGTAGAGATCGAGTACCGGCCGGTCGCTGTAATAGCCGAACGCCCCGATGTCGGCGACGGCGAACAGGGTCCCCGGCGGAGTGTTCTGGCGAGCCCAGAGACCGATGCCGCCGAGAGAGGCGAGGAGTCCTCGCGTGTGCTCCCTCGCGGCGGGAGCGCTCACCCGAAATGTGACGTAGAGCCCCTCCGCCGCATGGAGCGCGACGAAGAGGAGGGACGCCACCCCGATGGCGCGCGCGCGGGAGGCCGAGCTCCCTATCAGATGCCGGAGCGAGGCGACGCCGAGCAGGAGCACGCAAGGCGTGGCCACGATCAGATAGCGCGATACGACTTGAACACCGGCCAGTGCGAACGAGCCGATGAGCGCCAGCGGCCAGAGCACCACCAGAAGCCAGAAGGCGCGGCGCCCCGGCTCCAGGCGCCGCAGGCGCTCTCCCCCGCCCAGCGCCAGCGCCACGACCGCCACCGCGACCGGGACCAGCTCCGCGGAGAGCACAATGCGGATCGAATCGCGAAGGGTGCCAATCGCTCGATCGAGATCGAGCCAGGCGCCCGCCTTCGCCCCGCTGGTGTTCGGCAGGAGGCGATGGAAGAGGATCCACGAGGCCACGAGCCAGGCGCCATAGGGGATGGCGAACCCCGTCGCGAATGAACCCAGGCGCGAAGGGAGCCGGCCGCCGGCGCCCTTCCCCCCGAGCGCGATCGCCGCGGCTCCCATGGCGGCCAGGAGAAGCGATTCTGGTCGCGCCAGCGCGGCCCCCGCCAGAGCGGCGCCGGCGGGCCAGGCGGGGCGCCCCTCGAGAAGTGTCGCCGCGAGAGCATCGAGCGAGACAAGCACGAGAAAGAAGGCGAGTGGCGTTTCCATTCCGGAAACCGCCCAACGCGACGACCAAGCGTGAAGCGCGGCGAGTGCCGCGAGGAGAAGTCCCGCGCGCGGGTCCCACCCGAGGCGACGCGCCACTCTCCCGCACCAGACCACGGCGAGCAGCGTGAAGAGCGCGCCCCACCCCTTGGCAATCCAGCCGAGGGGCGGCATGGCGGCGGTGACGTCGGGCGTGGCGCCGGCATTCGGAACGAAGAAGCCCGCCGCGGCGAGCAGGAGCACCCAGAGCGGGCTCGTCGCGCCGTAGGTCGGCTCCCCGGAATTGAAGGCGAAGCCTTCCCCGCGCAGGATGTGCTTTGCGAATTGAAAGTGGATGAAGCTGTCGTCGGTCAGGTAGGCGGCGTAGGGAATCAGGAGCGCTAGCGCGAGGAGCACAATCCCGATGCGCGCGAGTCTCATCCCCGTCGGAGCCACCCCGAGACGCGATCGGCCACCGCCGCGGGCGTGAACGCGAACTTCTCGGCCAGGACCTCCGCCGGCGCCGAGGCTCCGAAGCGGCTGATCCCGAGGCGAAGGGCGTCGCGGCCGACGGTGGCGCACCAGAGATCGGTTTTCGCGGCCTCGATCACGACGATCGGCCCGCCCGGCGGAAGCACGTGATCACGGTACTCGGTTGGTTGCAGATCGAATCGCTCCACGCAGGGCATGGAGACGACACGCGCGAGAATCCCGCGCTCGTGGAGCAGGTCTCTCGCCGCCAGCGCCAGCGGCGCTTCCGATCCGGACGCCACCAGCGAGACATGCGACGAGCGTCCCGGGTTGTCCGCGGCGACGTAGCCGCCACGCCGGATGTCGGATCGGTCGAATGTCTCCGGTCGTGGAATCGGCGCCAGTTTCTGCCGCGTCAGGACGAGCGCGGTCGGAGCCTGGTCGCGCCGGATCGCCTCCGACCAAGCCACGGCGGTCTCCAGGCCATCGGCCGGCCTCCAGACCTCGAGGTCGGGAATGAGTCGCAGCGCTCCCAGATGCTCGATCGGCTGATGCGTCGGACCATCCTCCCCCAGGAAGATGCTGTCGTGCGTGAAGACGTAGATGGAGCGAAGTCGAGAGAGCGCCGCCAGGCGAATCGCCGGTCGCATGTAGTCGGAAAAGACGAGGAACGTGCCGCCGAACGGGATCCACGCCCCGTAGAGCCCGAGACCGTTCAGTATCGACCCCATGGCATGCTCGCGAACGCCGAAATGAAGCGTCTTCCCCGAGAAGGAGATGGCCGCTCCTTGCTTCAGCCCCTCGGGGGCAACGTCGCCGCCGTTCTTGATGTCGGTGAGGTTCGAGGGACTGAGGTCGGCCGAGCCGCCAATCAGCGACGGAACCGCCGCGGCCGCGACCTGGATCATTCGGCTCGACCACGATCGCGTAGCGAGCCCCTCTTCGCTAG
>ERZ1292633.4781-Hain-H41-02um-R1-4781-length-12455-cov-5_pt1 | contig 12455 bp, 13 predicted proteins | sample MGYA00564406_ERZ1292633 | MGnify/ENA primary metagenome ERZ1292633 (study PRJEB36523, sample SAMEA6512639) | groundwater metagenome | collected 2019-01-08 | study: AquaDiva: Metagenomics assemblies of 32 groundwater samples
GATGTATTGCCACTTGCCCAAGGTGTGAAATTCGATATTTGATTTTGCCCTAGAGCGCACCAGCGTTTAAGTTGATTCAACTTAATTAGCAAAAATGCGCGACCAAAAAGGAATCTAGCGCAGGCGTTTAGTGATAACTAAACGCAAACCGTGCTGGTTTTTGGCTTGACGTTTGCGTCAATCAATGCGAAATTAAGCCGATATTTATGCCAAATTTTGAAATGATGGAATGCAATGCCACAAAGCGATACATATTGGACAATTGGCGAGCTCGTCAAAGAGTTTGACGTTACCGCGCGTGCTTTGCGCTTTTATGAGGCCAAAGGATTATTGGCGCCTAAACGCGAAGGAACTGTCCGGCGATATAATTCGCGCGACAGGGTGCGCCTTAATTTATTATTGCGCGGGAAACGAATTGGGCTGTCGCTCAATGAATTAAAAGGCATATTGGACGCTTATGATTTAGAAGGTGGCAGGCGCTTCCAATTAGAAATAGCGTTAAGTAAGTTCCGCACTCAAACCGAAATATTGGAAAATCAGAAAGTGGATTTAGAAATTGTGCTAGAGACCTTGAAGACGTTTACAAAGCGCGTAGAAGAATTATTAACGGCATCAGATATTGATGATGAGGCCTATCGAATATTTATGGGAGAACTAACACATGGCAAGTTATAAAGCGCCAATTCGTGACATGCAGTTTATTTTCGACGAATTATTACAGGTCGATCAATATGAAGCGCTCGAAGGTTTTGGCGAGGCGACCAAGGAAACCCGAGATCAAATTTTAGAAGAAAGCGCCAAGTTTTGTGAAAGCGTATTGGCGCCATTAAATAAAATCGGCGATGAACATGGCTGCGTGCGCGCTGATGACGGTTCGGTTACTGCGCCCCCAGGCTTCAAAGAAGCATATGCGCAATATGTAGAATCAGGCTGGCCAACCATTGGTGCGGTGACAGAATTTGGCGGTCAAGGTTTGCCCCATGTTTTGACTTTGGCTTTATCGGAAATGGTATCGTCATCAAATATGGCATGGGCAATGTATCCGGGCCTAAGTCACGGCGCATATTCGGCGATTTTGGCTCATGGTTCGCAAGAATTGAAAGAAAAATATTTGCCAAAAATGGTAACTGGCGAATGGACGGGAACCATGAACCTTACTGAACCACATTGCGGAACAGATTTGGGAATGTTGCGCACCAAGGCCGAACCCAATGCCGATGGTTCGTTTAATATTACTGGCCAAAAAATCTTCATTTCGGCTGGTGAGCATGACATGGCTGACAATATTATCCATTTGGTTATTGCGCGAATTGCTGGTGCGCCAGCGGGAACTAAAGGCATAAGCTTGTTTGTCGTTCCCAAATTCATAGTGAATGTCGATGGCACTTTGGGCGCGAGAAACCCCGCCGTATGCGGTAAAATCGAAGAAAAAATGGGCATTCATGGCAATTCAACTTGCGTGATGAATTATGATGGCGCCACAGGCTGGCTGGTTGGCGAAGAAGGCAAGGGCCTTAACGCTATGTTCGTTATGATGAATGTTGCGCGTTTGGGTGTTGGCTTACAGGGCCTAACCCAATCCGAAGTTTCGTATCAAAATGCGGTTATTTATGCTAAAGACCGCATCCAAGGCCGTTCACTAACTGGCCCAAAAAACCCCGATGGCCCAGCTGACCCAATTATTGTTCACCCTGATATTCGGCGGATGCTGATGGACGCCAAAGCATTTAACGAAGGCGCGCGGGCGTTTGTTTTATGGACCGCGCTTCACAGTGACCTGTTGCACTTGTCGCCAGATGAAGCAGCCCGCACCAAGGCCAATGATTATATGGCGCTGCTGACACCAGTGATAAAAGGCTATATGACCGATAAGGGTTTTGCTAATGCAGTTAATGCCCAACAAGTTTATGGCGGGCATGGGTTCATAGAAGAATGGGGCATGAGCCAATTTGTGCGCGATGCACGAATTGCCATGATTTATGAAGGCGCAAATGGTGTGCAAGCACTGGATTTGGTTGGGCGCAAATTGGGGCAAAATAGTGGTCGTGCTTTGCAGACTTTCTTGGCGGAAATGGATGCATTTGTAGCTGCTAACAAAGACGATGTCGCGCTTGCGCCATTTGTTGAAGGTTTGGTGACCGCAAAATCACGTCTGCAAGAGGCCAGTATGTGGCTGATGCAAAATGCGATGATGAATTTTGATAATGCTGGCGCAGCGTCAAGCGATTATATGCATTTGTTTGGTATAACTGGGCTTGCATATATGTGGGCTTTGATGGCGAAAACTGCCGCGCCAAAAGCAAATAATTCAGATCCATTTTATGCAACAAAGCTCAAAACCGCGCGCTATTATATGGAACGCGTGGTCCCCGAAACCGCAATGCATCTGGCAAAAGTGAAGGCAGGCTCTGCGGCCGTAATGGCCCTTAGCGCAGATGAGTTTTAGACACTAGAACGATGAGTAAAGAATGGCATAAACAGCCGGAACAACAAGATGGCAAAGCAACTAAAACTGGCTTTTTTCGCTATTTGTGGGCGGCGATTTGTGCTGGAACTGGGTCTGGGCTTATAATCGGCGTTGTCATCGTGGTGTTCGACGCAATTGGTCGGGTTTTTGGCAAACCGCTGACTTCGCCGGCGCTTGATTTCAAACTTGAATTATCGGCGATTGCCTTGGTAGTTTTTGCCAGCGGCGGGTTTGGACTTATATTCGCTTCACCAATCGCGTTTTTGTTTGGCGGGGCGGTGGTAAGGGCAAGCGCTAATCTCAAACGGGCAAAGCAAAACTTCGTAAGATATGGTTTCGGAATAATCGCCGCAATTGCAATATTTTATCTAATCGGTTTGATAAACAATGCCAACTCGCCTTTATTTTTTGAACCAGCGCACTATTTAATGGCGCTAATTGCAGGTGTAAGCGCAGTTTTTATTTTTCTTAGCCAAATTCGACTTCCACAAATTAAGGACAAACAACCATGAGCAAACATATTGCAAAAATAAATTGGTCGCGTGATGGCGCAATATTTTCCGATGCCAAATATTCGCGCGGGCATTTGATTTCGTTTGATGGCGGGGTGTCAATTGCAGGTTCTTCAAATCCCGAAGGCGTGCGCCCACCATTGTCCAAAGTTGATGCTGCGGATCCCGAAGAATTATTGGTGGCGGCGGTTGCCTCCTGCCACATGCTTTGGTTTTTGGATTTCACGCGTAAGGCAGGATTTGTAATCAATAGCTATGAAGATAATCCGCATGGGCGTTTGGGCAAAGACGAAGATGGTGTAATTCGCATCACTTTGGTCACATTGGTGCCAAAAGCCGAATTTGAGGGAAAAGCTCCAACAAAGTCAGAATTGGAAGAATTGCACCACAAAGCGCACGAAACTTGCTTTATCGCCAATTCACTTAAATGCCCAGTGGTTGTTGAGCTTGAGGCAGAATAATGCCCAAAGAGCATTTTGAAAAAGCTGGGCTTTTCGAACTTGCACCGTGTTCGGTAACTATGGGCATGGAATTGCTCGAACTAGATATGGCGAAATCAATGACTCGAGTTCGTTTTGACGGCAAACCCGAGTTTTGTAATCCGTTTGGCACCATTCAAGGCGGTTTTTTGGCTGCAATGATAGATGACGCAATGGGAATGCTTGGAACTTTGAAACTGGCGGGAAAAGGGTTTCCTTCAACTATTGATCTGAATATTCAATATCTAAGGCCGATTAAAATTGGCAAAGTGGAAGTCGTGGCCCGAATAACTGGAATTGGCCGCACTACAATGTTCGCCGAAGCAGAACTTTTTGACGCTCGCGGCAAACTCTCCTGCCGCGCCATTTCCTCCATGACTATTTTGGGTAAAGGGAAAGCATAAAGAAAAAGAAAATGTCAAATATTTTTGAAAACGACGCTTTTCAAAAATATTTGTCCGCTTGAATCCAAATTGCAGAGTGAGCGGCGAAGCCGCGAGGGTGGCAATTTGAGAGTTCTTGGAGCGGGCGATGAGAATCGAACTCACGACATTCAGCTTGGGAAGCTGACGTTCTACCTCTGAACTACGCCCGCGCTCTGTTTGAACGATAAGCGCTCTAACACAGCTTGCTTGTATCGGCAAATCATACGAATGAATATTGCTTCATTTAAGGTCACGCAATGACAAGACGCTCACCATCCACCACTAAGGAATTGAAAAGCATAATCGCCAACGCAGCTATCGCGCATAGTGTTCATGGCAACGATATTTCAATAAAGGAATTGGCGGAAGCATCAGGGCTCGCGATAGGCTCAATTTACCGTGTTATCAAAACTAAATCGGATTTGAAAAAAATCATAGATGACCATTGTGAGGCGTTATTTAATGCTCAAGTTTTCGCTGCAATTCCGGCCAAATTATCGCTTCGTGATAGGTTTAGTTTGGTATTGACCCGTATTTTCCAATTTGCACAAACCAACAACCAAGCCGCAAACTATTTGGCACATAATGGTTTTGGGCAATCAAGTTTAATGGTTATGTCCTGCGTTGGTTTTGCCGCAGAAGGCCAAAAATCTGGAATAATCAATCAAAAAATTATTGAATATGTGTATCCAATAATTTGGGGGCCAATTTCGGCAGTCATTAAGGGCGGGCAATCACCAATTTCCAATACGGAAGTGATTGACGATAGCATTTGGGCCGCCCTCACGATAGGCTAATGAATTATAATTGCCTGTATCAAAACCCGCCCACGTTTGGGTGCGGTTAATGGGTCAATTGCGCGCTGCAAAGCTGCGCCAAGAATATTGGCGTCGGGCACTGCACCAAAAACATAGTATCGGTTCACGAAATCCTGCAAAGCGCTGCGCCAACGAGAGCGCAACAACGGCGCCATATTAGCGATTTGCCCTTTAAGGGCGGCATCAGTAGTATAAATGCCAACATCGATTTGAATAATACCAGCGGCGCGCGCGCCATTGGTTATTGTCGCGGTAACTTGGGTGGCGCCAACAAAATTGCTTTCTTGGCCAGCTTTCTTTTCGGGCCCCCCGGCTGCCGCACCAATAGACGGCGTGAAAAAGCTAAGACCAATGGCTCCAGCTGAAAAAATGCAATTTCGACGTGTTTTCATGCCGCCTTTATCAAACAAAAGCGTTACATATGTTTTAATTAGTGAGTTTTTGAATTAAGGGATAAATATATTGCTTAAATCAATGGGTTTGATAATAACTTGTATCGTCGGTGATATTTAAGAAGGCGCAAAAAAATGAAAATATTGGTCCCCGTTAAGCGGGTTGTGGACTATAATGTCAAAGTAAGAGTCAAGTCAGACCAAAGTGGTGTCGATTTGGCAAACGTAAAAATGTCGATGAACCCGTTTTGCGAAATCGCAGTCGAAGAAGCAGTTCGCTTGTTCGAAAAAGGCGTCGCAACCGAAGTAGTGGTGGTTTCAATTGGCGTGGCCCAAGCTGCGGAGACAATTCGCACTGCCTTGGCAATGGGCGCAGATCGCGGGATTTTGCTCAGCACCGATTTGGATCCAGAGCCTTTGACTGTCGCAAAATTGCTTAAGGCCGTTATTGATGAGGAAAAACCAAATATCGTAATAATGGGCAAACAGGCGATTGATGGCGATAATAATGCCACCGGTCAAATGCTCGCAGCGCTCCTTGATTGGCCACAAGCAACATTCGCCTCCGACCTTGATATTGCCAATAATAAAGCAAAAGTAACCCGCGAAGTTGATGGCGGCCTGCAAACTTTGGAAGTTAATTTGCCCGCGATTGTCACTGCTGATTTGCGCCTCAATGAGCCACGTTTTGCGTCCTTGCCCAATATTATGAAAGCTAAAAGAAAGCCAATTGATATTAAAGAAGCGTCCAGCTATGGCATCGAAATTAAATCACATTTGAAAGTCGTAAAAGTGGTTGAACCACCAAAACGCGAAGGTGGAAGCAAAGTTGAAAGCGCGCAAGAACTTGTGTCGAAACTTAAAGAAGCAGGAGTATTATAATGGCTGTTTTAGTTTATGCTGACCATGACGAAGCGGTTTTGAAAGACGCGACCAATAAAGCCGTTAGCGCCGCATCAATGATTTCTTCTGAAGTTCATGTTTTGGTTGCGGGCGCAAATATTGGTGCAATTGCTGCTGCTGCTGCAAAAATATCGGGCGTTTCAAAAGTTCTAACTGCGCAATCTGCGGGATTAGGCAAGCAAATTGCCGAAGATATTGAAGCGACCATTCTGCCTTTGGCAGCAAATTACGAAGCGGTTTTGTTTTTGGCCTCGGCGGCTGGTAAAAATGCTGCGCCGAGAATTGCCGCAAAACTTGATTGCGCATTGATTTCAGACATTATCGAAGTTGTTTCACCCAAGTCATTTGTGCGGCCAATTTATGCTGGCAATGCCTTGGAAACTTTGGAATCAATGGATACCAAAAATGTGATAACAGTTCGCTCAACCGCATTTAAGGCAGCGGATAATAGCGGGTCTGCAAGCATTGAAGCAATCGCGGCAATTGATTCGGGCCATGCGGCGACATTTGTTTCGGAATCCATGGTGAAATCAGACCGGCCGGAACTCCAAGGCGCAAAACGGGTGGTATCGGGCGGTCGTGCGCTTGGTTCGGCTGAAGAATTTGACGCAGTAATTGTGCCTTTGGCAGATAAATTGGGCGCTGCAATTGGCGCTTCGCGCGCCGCAGTTGATGCTGGCTATGCCCCCAATGATTTCCAAGTCGGTCAAACTGGCAAAGTCGTCGCCCCCGAACTTTATGTCGCTATTGGCATTTCGGGTGCAATTCAGCATTTGGCAGGCATGAAGGATTCCAAAGTCATTGTGGCAATCAATAAAGATCCAGACGCGCCAATTTTTGCAATCGCAGATTATGGTTTGGTGCAGGATTATAAAACTGCCGTGCCAGAACTTATGGCGGCATTGGGCTAAACACGAGGCTCCAAAGAATCGGACGTTCAACTGGAATCGTTTAATGCAGATTGTGCTTGGTGTTGATGTTCCGTTTCTTGCATGGCAAACAAATTGTGGTGCTAATGCGTCGCATTCACTTTATAGTCCATGCTGCACAAAGTAATTTGCTTTGGAATGGTCTCAAGGGCAAGTCTGCCTTGAGTCCATTCGGTTATTATGCCTTAGTGCCCTAGGTTTTTGTCAAGTCCCGAAGCCGCTTCGCGGTCGCGCTTTGGCGCGAGGACTTGACAAAATCCTAGGGCGCCAAACAAACTTGATGAATGGTTTTGGAAAGCATGATTTTCCATAAACCATTCCAAAGCCACCTATACTCTCTTTGTCAAACAACAAATTAAATGCAAATATTTGACGCAACTTGAACATGCGGCGCTCTAATTGAAAGATGACTTCAGCGCCGCAACAGGTGCAACTTCGGCAACAGGAATTTGTGGTTTTGGAGCCTCAACCATTGGTGGTGTAGCAATTGGTAGCTCTGTCGTATTCGTGCCAAACCCGTATTGCGATAAGCGCTCGCGCGCAACTTCAAGCTGGCGTTTTGTGAAAATGCCTTCCCATTGCGGATCCACAACCAATGCCTCAACTGATAAATCTAGCCTATTGTAATTCTTGAGGCTGGCAATTCCGATTAGATATTTCTTATTACCCAATATTTTTTTTGCGGCGCGATAGCCACCGATGCTATCCGCGAGATCTTTTAGGAAAGTCTGGCGATGGTTACACTCTATCTGAGTTCGTTTATACAGATTTGAAACGGCTTCGCTAAATCTAATTTTCTTTGCTTCAATCATAATTTTTTCCAATTAAGATATTTCTATAAGCGCAATGTCAATTATTTGCAAAAAGCGCAACCATTTTTTCTTATATGTGAACGGATTTGCCGCGTGACACCGCACGCATCGCAATCGCGGTATTGATTCGGCTAACATTAGGTAGTTTGGTTAAAACTTCGCGGTGAATCCTTTCAAGATCTTCAATATCGCGGGCGACAACCCTCAATAAATAATCATCTTGCCCAGTCATAAGCCAACATTCGAGAATTTCTGGTTGCGATTTTATGGTTCTCTCGAACGAAGTCAAATCCTTATCGGTTTGGGCATTCAAAGAAATTGAAACAAACACATTTATTGTGAGACCCAGTTTTTGTGGATCTATTTCGCACGAATAGGCAGTTATGACTTTGTCGCGCTCCAGCTTTTCAATGCGCCTCCGACAAGCGCTTTCCGACATATTTAGTTCCAATGCCAAAGCAGTGATTGTTGCGCGCCCATCTTGCTGCAGTGCGCGAAGAATAGCGCGGTCATTCTTGTCAAGAGCGGTGGAATCCATCTTAATATCCTTAGATTTTGGCCAATATCCACCGATTTTTCTATCTTTGTCAATGATTTTTGCTTAGAATCGCCAATATAATCATGCTATCTTTGGCAGATAATATGGGAGTTTAGACATGAAAATTGGTGTTCCAAAAGAAATCAAACCGCAAGAAAACCGGGTTGGAGCAACCCCTGGAACTGTTTCACAATTGGTGGCAAATGGTCATGAAGTTTATGTCGAAACTGGCGCTGGCCTTGGGATTGGCGTTAAAGACGAAGCCTATGTTAAAGTTGGCGCAAAAATTCTTGCAACTGCCGATGAAGTATTTGCAACCGCGACCATGATTGTAAAAGTCAAAGAGCCGCAATTGGTTGAATGTGCACGGCTTAGACCACATCATATATTGTTCACTTATTTGCATTTGGCACCAGACCCTGAACAAGCCAAAGCACTTATGGCGTCGGGCTGCACAGCGATTGCTTATGAAACTGTAGTTGGAAAAGACGGTGGTTTGCCATTGCTTGCGCCGATGTCCGAAGTTGCTGGCCGCATGGCGACACAAGTTGGCGCACATTGTTTGCTTAAGCCGCAAGGCGGGTTGGGCAAATTATTGGGCGGCGTTCCCGGTGTTGCCCCCGCAAAAGTCGTTATTTTGGGCGCGGGCGTTGCTGGCACCAATGCCGCAGAAATTGCGCACGGAATGCGCGCAGATGTTACAGTTTTTGACAGATCAAAAGCCGCCCTTGTCGCGATAGACAAAATGTTCGCAGGCTCTGTTACCACCTTGATGTCAACACCAGATGCGGTTGAAGAAGCAGTATTGGACGCAGATTTGATTATAGGCGCGGTGCTTATTCCCGGTGCTTCGGCACCAAAATTGGTCACAAAGGCGATGCTAAAAGACATGAAAGACGGCTCGGTTTTGGTTGATATATCGATTGACCAAGGCGGCTGTTTTGAAACTTCCCACGCTACCACACATTCTGAGCCTACTTATGTAATTGATGGCGTCGTGCATTATTGCGTCGCCAATATGCCGGGCGCAGCACCATTGACATCAACTTATGCGCTTAATGCCGTTACCGCGCCTTATATGTTGGCACTGGCGAATAAGGGCGTGGATCAAGCCTTGGCAGATGATGCGGGTTTTGCTTTGGGCTTAAATGTCCAAAATGGGCAGATTATGCATGAGGCAGTGAAAGAAGCATTGGGCTTTTGACGCCAATGAATGAAGTTTAATTATTCGCCTTATTTTGGCCTCATTTTGAACAAGCCGCAAACAAGATGTCGAGCGAACATATTGTTGTCGGTTGGTGGCAATTTTGCTGATTTCTTGATTTCCCTATAGCCCCCCAGCCCCTCAATCAGGGTTTTGGCAAGCTAGCCAGCCGACAATATTCTACTTCAGGCCGCAAAAAAGATAAAATGCAATGTTTTTCATTGGCATTTTACTAATGCAACATATTCGCATTTAATTCATTTTTATATGAGATATTTCCTCGATTCAGCTTTGGCTAGAGGTGCGACTATGGAACATGATAAAACGAATTTGATTTGCAATTTATCAGCAATGCTGGTGAAGATTTTTGCCAAATCCAAACGCGCAAATGTCGCCTTAGTTTTTGCAATAGTTGCCGCGGTTGTCACTTCGGCGCTCGGAATGGGCATAGAAATTAGCCGAGTAAACGGCGGAAAAGCGAATTTGCAAGCAATCGCCGATGCGGTTGCACTTGCAACCAAAAAAGAGCAAATGGCAAAAATGAACCTAGGCGAGGCTCAATCATCAGCTGCGGCTATTACTTTTGGCCAAAGTTATTTTAATGGGCTGCGCCCTCCTACCAACTCTGGTCTAAATAATTTAGCGCCAACTTTTTCATGGGATGCCGATGGGTCGTCGCGTGTAAGAATAGCTGGAAGATTGGATACTGTTTTTGCTGGCGTAATGGGCTTAAATTACATAAATGTAGAAGCAACTGGCGTCGCGAGTGCGGGATCTTCAAAAACCCTCGAAGTTGCAATTCTGCTTGATAACACCACTTCTATGTTTTCTAAAGATGGCCGACCTCAAACTCGCTTCACGATGATGCGTTCGGCGGCCAAGAATTTTGTAAATATTATGTTTGACAGCGTAACTGTTCCGTCGCGGTTGCGCGTTGCAGTGGTGCCGTGGGTGACCAGCGTCAATATCAAGATGGAAACTCCATTAGGCTGGGATCGTGCTGCTGCGACAATAAGAAACCCAGCAGATGCTGGCAGTAAGTTGCAAAACAACCCGAGAAATATGGCGGCATATGTTAACCAAAACACAGCAACATTGGCGACCCAATTTGCGCCCGTAGGCTGGAGGGGTTGTATTTCAGGCGCGGGCGAAAGCCAATCAACCAATGATAGCCCAATGGCTGGGATGAAATGGAACGCTCTATTGACCGCGCCACAAGTAGGAAATGCCACCCGCACCCAAAACAAAATGATTAATACTACTTGTCAAAGCTGCACAGGCTGCGGTGGCGGTGGCGGCGGCGGCGGCGGCGGCGGCGGCGGTGGCGGTGGTGGTGGTGGTGGCGGTGGCGGCGGCGGTCATTACCAACAGCCAAACAAAAGCGCTCTGTTTGCCAATTTCACTACAATGACAAACTCAAATGTCGCTTGCAGATGCACAAGTTACGCTTGTTCCTACCTTGCCTGCCCAAGTGGCCAAGCTTCAATCACTGGAATAAATTGCAACCCCAGCTCCAATAACGGCGCTTTAAATGCATTTTTCAATTTCAGTGGCACTCGCCAATGCGTCCAAGGTGGCTGCCGCGACAATCTAAATTATGGCACTGCAACAGGTTGCGTATCCGACCCCAACGAGCTTGCTTGGAATGCAGCTGGCGGCGCACGATGCACCAATGTTTCCGCGACAACTTGGACAGCTTCAGCGGCAATTGAGGGGCCGAACATGAACTGCCCAATGCCAATGTTAGGGCTATCGGGTTCGCGCGCTCAGGTTATTGATACAATCGACAGAATGTCCCCTGCGCCCGGCGGAACGCACAATGATGTTGGTTTGCGCTGGGGCTTGCGTGCGCTTTCACCACGCCAAGAATGGTCTAATTTCTTCGGACATTCCACTCCGCTACCATTTGGCGATGGTGCCGCAAATAAGATTATGATTCTCATAACTGATGGCGCAAATACTCAAGCCACAAGTCTGCCTGGATTTTGGGGTTGTTCAAATACCGCTTATCCAGGTTGTTCGAGCGCGCCAACGCGATCGCAATTGGATTCAAGAATGTTGGATTGGTGCCGTGCAATCCGCGAGGATTATCATGTGGACCTTTATACTGTAGCAGTAAATGTTACGGATAGCACCGCTGTTAGCCTCCTTAATCAATGTGCAGGGGGAATTGATGGCCACGCTTTTGCGGTTGATGCGGCAGCTCTCAACCAGACTTTTGAGGAAATTGCGCGATCTGCTTTCAGTTTGCGATTAAAGGAATAAGTGCCAGATTTAAGTGCGTGTTAACCTAAATAAGTGAATACTATTGCTATTGTCTGCTAAGATATTTGCGCAATCGCGCATTTACTAAGACATGCAACAGCAATACGCGGGGCGCACATGTCAAATCGTAATCGCAAATCAATTTTGAAAGAATCTTCTGGTTCAACTGCATTGATATTTGCACTTGCTGGTGCCGCATTATTGATTACTGCAACCGCAGCAGTTGAACTTACCCGCGTTAATGACGTTCGATCCAAATTGGCCTCAATCACCGACGCTGCGGCCTTGGCCGGCAAGCGCGCTCAAGGCCAGGCATTAGGTGTAACCGAAGCGCAGGCCAAACTTGTAGCTGAACAAGCGGCGACAGACTATTTTAACGGCAATAAATCCCAGCTTGATGGCTTAGCCACCAATTTGACTGTTAGCACAACTTGGGACCCTGATAATGCTATTCGTGTAGTAGGAAACGCAAATGCGACGATGGTATTGGGAAGCATCTTTTCGCTTAGTGGCAGTTCGCCAATTGGATATATTCCAGTGCGCACAGTTTCCGTCGCCGCCTCGGGTTCAGAAGCTTATCTAGAAATTGCTTTGGTGCTTGATAATACTGGTTCGATGTTTAATACTGACGGCAGGCCGCAAACCCGTTTCACTTTGCTGCGCCAGGCCGCGCCCGAATTTGTGAATACCGCTTTCGATGCTGCAACTGAT
>ERZ1292633.4782-Hain-H41-02um-R1-4782-length-12455-cov-4_pt1 | contig 12455 bp, 9 predicted proteins | sample MGYA00564406_ERZ1292633 | MGnify/ENA primary metagenome ERZ1292633 (study PRJEB36523, sample SAMEA6512639) | groundwater metagenome | collected 2019-01-08 | study: AquaDiva: Metagenomics assemblies of 32 groundwater samples
AAACTTTCTGGACACCGGATACATCATATCAAAGGTTAAATCCTGATCCTGATTAAAAATCCGAATAGTTTCAGATTTACTTTCCATGTAAATTTCACTTTTGGCTTTTGCTATATTTTCTTGAGTGCCAAAAAACTCTAAATGAGCTGTGCCGACCATTGTGCAAACCACGATATCAGGGTTAGCAATTTTCACTAGCTGGGTGATTTCGCCAGCGTGATTCATACCCATCTCGATTACGGCAAAATCAGCATCTTGCGGGATACTTAATAAAGTCATCGGCACCCCCCAATGATTATTAAAACTTCCTTCACTAAAATGTGTTTTCTTATACTGGCCTAAGATCTGCGCTGTAAATTCTTTAGTTGTGGTTTTGCCATTTGAACCCGTAATACCAATAATTTTGGTATTAAGTGTATTACGATAATGATGTGCAAAATCTTGTAGCGCTTTAAGAGTATCCTTCACCTTTAAGATACTGATTTGAGATTTAAGATGCTGAAACTTTTCAGGAAGCTCGTGAACTATGAGGGCGCTCGCACCTTTTTGTACCGCCTGATCTAAATAGTGATGCGCATCGTAGGCAACGCCCTTAAGAGCAATAAAAACCTGGCCGGTCAAATCTTTTCGCGTATCGGTGCCGAGCTGTAAAAATTCTTTTTGGTGTTCAGAAATAATCTGCGCGTCGGTCCATTTTGCAATTTGATTTAGGTGCCATTTCATTTTTTATTCCTGTCTATCACTTTAAATGTAATATTCATAAATACTTTTTTGCAACTTCATAATCGCTGAATGGTTTTTTTTCAGAGCCAATAATTTGATAATCTTCATGCCCTTTGCCGGCAATTAAAACCACATCACCCTCTTGCGCCCTATTAATAGCTTTTTGAATAGCCAGTTCACGATCCTGTTCGATTATGTACTTTCGATAGTCAGATGTATGATCAGCCGCCAAACCATGAGTGATATCTTCAATAATTGATTGCGGGTTTTCAGTGCGCGGGTTGTCTGATGTCACAATAACATAATCACTTAGTCTAAAGGCAATTTCACCCATTAAGGGACGCTTAGTTTTATCGCGGTCTCCACCGCAACCGAATACACAAATGATTTTAGCATTAGACTTTGAAGAACTTCTGATTTTTTGAATCGAACTTAAAACATTCTCTAGGGCGTCCGGAGTGTGGGCGTAATCAATAAAAACTGTTTTTTTAGTTTGCGACTCAACTTTTTGTAATCTTCCGGGCACTCCGCTAAAAGTATTAAGCGCCTTTAGGCTTTGTTCAAGACTGATACTCGCAGAAAGAGCGGCCACACAACTGGCTACAATATTGTAAATCGTGTGCTCACCGCAAACGGGCAAAGTTGATTTTATAGTTTCGACAGCCGTAATAATTTCAAATTCGGTCTCGTTAAAATTCATATTCAGAATCTTAAATTGAAAATCAGACTCGCTTTCTCCATATGTCCAAGCAAAAACATCATCGGCCACTGTTAATTTTCTACCGTAAGAATCATCAATATTGATCACAGCAAATTTCGGGTTTTTTATTGTTGACCACATCATCTCAGTAAAAAGTTTTTGTTTGGCTTCAAAATATTTCTGCATCGATTTATGATAATCCAGATGATCCAAAGTCAAATTAGTAAAAATCACCGTATTAAAATGGACTTCCTGAATTCTTTTTTGCTCTATAGCATGTGAAGAAACTTCAAGGGCTACAGCTGTAGCCCCCTCATTAATAAAATCACGAAGTCTTGATTGTAATGTGACCGCATCGGGCGTGGTCATTTGCATAGCCATTTGTGTTGACCAGATTTTTTGCCCCACTCGGTGATTAACCGTACCAATAACACCAAGAGTTTTTTTATAATAACTCATTATATGCTCTAAAATATAAGTGATTGAGGTTTTTCCATTGGTGCCGGTAACTCCAAAGCAAAATAATTCCTGCGATGGAAAGTTATAAAATCTCGCTGCCAAAACAGCCAAAAATTCTCGTGTATCTGAAACCTCTAATACAAAATGTGGAAAATCACTGGGAACATTGCTGCTGTTTTCAACAACTAAGGCTATGGCGCCATTAAAAACTGCGTCTTTAATAAAAGCATGGCCGTCATTTTCACTACCTTTGATCGCTACAAAAACTGAATTAGGTTTTACCTGACGCGCATCAAAGCAAATAGAGGCGACATCTTGCTCTAAAATCGCTAAATCCGCTGTACTTGTCTTAGCGCCGTTTAAATTTGAAAATAACTGATGCAGTTTCATGCAGATAAAGCATAATGTTTGAAGTGTAAATATACAACTAACGAGCACTTGACACTAAATATTATAAAGTTGAGGCATTAACTCATGCGACAAGCCGGTCCACTACAAGCAATCGAAGTTTTTAATAATCCCGATGGAAAATGGATCATTTTATTTCATGGCTATGGCGCCGATGCCTCAGATCTGGCAAGTCTGGCAGATCAATTAACTGATACATCGAGTCCTAACAAAAGCTGCAACTGGTTGTTTCCCAACGGTCCTATCAGTGTACCCATAGGCCCCGGATGGACCGGCCGTGCGTGGTGGAATATTCGTATGACAGACCTGTCAGGTGATTGGTCTGAGCTTCGCCCACCTGAAATGGATTCTGCTGTTGCCCAAGTCTTTAAAATGATGAGCTCTATGAAGTTTGAATGGAAAGATGTCATCATCGGCGGGTTTTCACAGGGAGCTATGCTCGCAACCGAAGTGTTTCTGAAAGCTCCTGTAACACCCGCCGGGCTTATTTGTTTATCAGGTACACTCCTGAGCAAGACTCTGTGGTCTGATTATATTGTAAACAGAAAAGGCTCTAACGTTCTATTATCGCACGGTGAAGCTGATCAGGTTTTACCTCATAAGGGCTCCATTCAATTACAGAAGTTTTTTGAAGAGCATGGGATTAAAACTCAGTTTGTGTCTTTTCGTGGAGGACATGAAATTCCTATGCAAGTGATCCAAAAAGTGAAAAGCTATATTTCAGAAAGACTATAAGCAGAGATTATTAATGAAGTATGCCATTGAAACAGAAAATCTAGGACGTATTTATAAAACCTACTCAAAGCAAGAGGGAATTTTAAACTCGCTTAAAGGTTTTTATAATCGTCAGTATACTGAGAAAGTCGCGCTTAAAAATGCCAGCTTTAAAGCCGAGCCCGGAAAAATTATCGGACTTGTGGGCTCCAATGGCGCCGGAAAAACCACTCTGTTAAAAATGCTTTCCGGTTTAATTTATCCTACAACCGGCTCGGCTCGTGTTCTTGGATTTGAACCCTCAAAACGAGAAAATGAATACTTAAAACAAATCAGTATTTTATTAGGGCAAAAAAATCAATTGTGGTGGGATATCACCCCGCGTGACAGCTATGCACTATTAACTAAAATTTATAATTTAAATGAAACCAGCTCTAAAAGCAGAGTCACTGAACTTGCACAGCTCTTGCAATGCCAGCATGTTTTAGACACTCAGCTGCGGCGACTGAGCCTTGGTGAGCGAATGAAAATGGAAATCATCGGCGCGCTACTGCACTCTCCTAAGGTGTTATTTTTGGATGAACCTACAATAGGACTAGATATTGTGGCACAAACCACGATAAGAAATTTTCTTGAAAAATATGTTAAAGAACAACAACCTGCGATTATTTTAACTTCCCACTACATGGACGATATTGCGCAACTAGCTGACCAGTTGTTCCTGATTTCTAAGGGTGAAATTGTCTATGACGGCAGCGTGGATCACTTTATGCAAACTACTGATCTAAAGAAAAAATTAATATATCGTTTAAAGAACACGACAGAAGAGAAAGAAATCGTTTTTAATTCACAGGAGTTAACACAGGTTTTAAGCGATTTAGCTAAAGCCGGTGATGTTGTCGATTTAAAAGTAGAGGAAGTTGATTTTGAAGATGTTATTCACCGCTTTTTGCAGGCGGAATCTGGCGCTCGCTAAGTTAGCAATTGTAACTAACCTTGAGTACAGATTTAATTTTATCATTGATGCCTTCATCCAACCGATCTTAACCGTTGGCGTTGAAGTTCTATTGTGGGTTGCCATATTTAACACAGTAGCTAAAACAGCAGATGCCACGGGATTAATTGGCGGATTCGGTCGAGACTCTTATTTGGCCTATGCCGTATGGGCACCCTTTTTAGGGCGAATTGCTATCAGCTGGATGTATGAAGCGATGATGGTTGAAGAAGTAGCCAGCGGATCGATCAACACTATTTTATCTAGGCCGTTAAGTTTTTTTGAATATTATCTAAGTCAAACTCTAGGGTACAAAGTGATCACCACTTTGTTTTCGGTAACTGTTCCCATTGCACTCAGCTTATATTTTAAATTACCAATTCATTTTGATCGTCTTTTTGGCGCCTTTTTAATTGTGGTCTATTATTTATTTTTAGTGCACACCATGAGTTTTATAGTTTCAGCACTTGGTTTTTATTTAACCCGCGTCCGCTCCTTTACTTTACTGAAAAACCTAAGCCTAACACTGCTTGGAGGCGAGCTGGTTCCGATTGATTTAATGCCGAAAGCCTTAGCTGATCTACTTCTTACATTACCTTTTACAGCAGGAGTTTATGTTCCGCTGGCTTATATTACTGGGCGCGGAGGCTCTGAATTGCTGATGCAAGGTTTTATCAGCACCACTTGGGGATTAGCCGTGGCGGGAACTGTCGCCTATATACTTTGGAATCGCGGCATTCGTGAGTACACGGGAACGGGCGCCTAGATGACGTTACTCATGACACAATTATCTAAGTTAAAAAAATACTCTGTCATTTATAATGCATTCTTCAAAGCCAGCCTAGTCGCCGATCTAGAGTACCGACTTAATTTTGTGGTTTTAGTTATCGGAGAGTTTGTTTGGTATTCGACGCAATTAATTTTATTTGAAGTGCTCTATCGTCATACAAATATTATTGGCGACTGGAATATTGATCAAATGCGAGTTTTCATTTTTTTAGTACTGTTTGTTGATTCCATTTATATGATTTTATGGGATCCAAGTTTTTCGGCCTTTACCGATAATGTCCGTAAAGGCACCTTGGATTTGCTCCTGATGAAACCGATCAACTCGATGTTTATGCTCAGCTCACAAAGAATTTCAGTATCCCACATACCTTGTTTTTTTATAACATTTGCCGGTCTTTTTTGGGCGCTGGGTAAGCTTCCACAATTTGATTGGTTTAAATTATTGTGGCTTATTTTATTAATCCCCGCCGGTCTTTCAGTGGTTTTCTGTGGTCGTTTTGCACTTAACGCCACCTCGATTATTTTTACCAGAGCCGATTTTTTACAATATATCTGGTACTCGGTCTTCAGATTAGGTTTAAGGCCTGATGCCATTTACTCTGGTTTTTTACGAGTAATCCTAATTTTTATTCTTCCCTTTGCCATGGTGGCTTCAATCCCCGCTCGCATTTTGCTTGAGCCTACGCAGGCTTGGATGATTGCGTGGGCGTTGGTATTACCTTTTATACTTTTTTATTTACTTAAAAAATATTGGAATTTTTGCCTTAAATATTATACGAGTGCGAGCAGTTAAGTTTTGATCAAAAAAATTATATCAAAAACACAACGCAGCTCAATATGAGACGCTTTAATATTAAAGCGAACCAAAGACGCTATAGAGTGAAATAAGCTCAGTTTTATAAAAGCATTGACGATTAAACTGTAAACTCTAATATAGAGATATGAGATCGCTGTTCGTTATTTGCGTTTTTACATTCTCATGTTTGATTCCAACTAATGCGCAAGTTTTTATTCCATTTTCATATTGGCAAGATTTTTGTAAATCAACAGCCGTTGTTTTTACTTTTACAGGTGCCGATCAAATTTACACTGTGCCTTTTGGTTGCAAACGCATGCGTATTAAAGCCTGGGGCGGTGGCGGTGGTGGTGGTGGCAGTGGCGATGGAACCGGCCAAGTCGGCGCCGCGGGTGGCGGCGGCGGCTACTCCGAAGTAGATCTTACAGTCACTTCCGGTACTGATTATGCAATAAGAGTTGGTGGCGCGGGGGTGCGCGGATTAAATTCGGGTGGCACCTCTTATGGTGCTGGTGGTGGTGGCGGCGGCTATAGCGCTGTGCTTACAAGCCCTGGATTAGTTGTGCAATTAGTTGCTGGCGGTGGTGGCGGCGGCGGTGCTGGCGATAACGGAGCTGCCGGAGCTGTCGGAGCAGGTGGCGCAGGTGGCGGAACCACTGGTGTTACTGGAGGTATTGCATGGGTGGCCGGAACCGGTGGAGGTGGCGGCACAGCAATTACCGGTGGCGCAGCTGGAAATCAAGCTCAAAACGCGCCTGGCACCAACCCAACTGCTGGGGCTTCGTTACAAGGTGGAAACGGTGGCAGTCTTGATGCCGGCGGAACAGGGGCTCCAGCAGGCGGAGCAGGCGGAACATACGGCGGCGGAGCAGGTGGAAACGCAGGAAGTACTAACAGTAGAACCGGTGGTGGCGGTTCTAGTTTTTCTATCGTAGCTGGAACACAAACCGCCGGGGCTGGAACCGTTCCGGGAAACTCAGCCGATGGCGACCGAGCGGGTGCTGGCGACGGTGGCGCTCAAGTGGCTGTAGGTGATAATAATGGTAACACTGGTGTTAACGGCCGTGTTGTTCTCTATTTTTTCAGAAATTAATTTTCTATTTAGATTTAAACATATACACCCAAATTACTAATTTATACGAATGTAGTGTAAAATTCACATTATAATTGTTGATATTTAAGTAAAATTCACATTATAATTGTTGATATGGATGAATATAAAAGAATATTAAATTTAGATCAGTTATTACATAAAAAGTCTTTTTTTTTATTTGGCCCCAGGGGTGTGGGCAAATCAACTCTGATTAGAAAACAGTTGAGCCCTGACAAAATCGTCTATATTAATTTGCTTAAATCATCAGAATATCTAAAATATCAAACCAATCCCTCGCAATTAGAAGAAGTTGTACAGGCTCACCCTAAAAAATGGATTGTCATCGACGAAATACAACGAATACCGGAACTGCTGAATGAAGTTCATCGTCTGATTGAGGAAAAAAAGACTAAATTTCTATTAACCGGTAGCAGTTCTCGCAAATTAAAAATGGAAGGCGTAAATTTACTTGCCGGAAGAGCTTGGCGTTCTGAATTATTTCCCTTAGTTCAAAGCGAGATAAAACACTTTAGTCTCGACAGGGCATTACGCCATGGTACTTTGCCTGCCGTCTATAAGTCAGATGATCCAGAAGAAGAGCTTGATGCTTATTGTGAGGCCTATTTAAGGGAAGAAATCACACAAGAACATCTGATAAGAAAACTTCCGCCATTTGTTCGATTTTTAAAAATTGCCGCCTTAAGCTCGGGTCAAATTGTGAATTACACAAAAATCGGCAGCGACGCGCAGATTTCTCCCAATACGATTAAACAATATTTTCAGGTACTCTATGACACTTTAATCGCTTTTCAGATCACACCCGTAGAAATGGCCGCAAGTCGTAAATCAATTGAGGCACCGAAATTTTATCTATTCGACTGTGGTGTTATGAATACTCTAGCTCAGACGGAACATCTTGACCGGAATTCTGATCTTTATGGCAGAGCATTTGAAACCTGGTTTTTCAACGAACTGAGGTCATTTCTGAGTTACACCCGCATAAAAAAACAGATTCATTATTCGCAGGATTATAATCAAAATGAAGTCGATTTCGTAATCGGTAATACCGCCATTGAGGTAAAAGCCACTAAGCGGGCTCAAAGCGAAGATCTTATTTGTTTGAATAAACTGGGCGAGTTGCGAACTATCAAAAATAAATTTCTAGTTTGCCAAGAAGAAGGCACCAGAAAAAAAAATGATGTGATAATTATACACTGGCAAATTTTTTTATCAAAATTATGGACGAAAGATATCGTTCTTGGGTGAGATGTAACAACGAATATGCCAAATTCTAGCCCAGCCTCAACCAGTAACGTGTGTGCTTAAGCTCGCCTGTTTTGGATAACACTCCCAGATCTACAAGCTCCTGCAGATCTCTGGTTGCCGTGGCTCTGGATGTTTTTGTGATACTTATATATTTTTCAGCACTGAGGCCCGTCTTGAACCCTGACGGACCAAATTTAAATAATGTAAGTACTACTTTTTGCTGTCGCGTATTTAAAAGAATCGCAACTCTGTCCAAAAGTTTAGTTTTGGCAATGACAAATTTAATCAAACCCTCAGTTAACTCTTGGGCCTTTAAGATAGTTTCAGAAAAATAGACTAACCAATCCGTAACGTCATTTTGCTTATTCGCCTGCTCAAGCGCGGCGTAATATTTTTTTCGATTGCTTTGTATAGCCTGAGACAATCCAATTAAACTTGGCTGCCCCAACCCCCCAGACAAAGCTTTCACGGAAAGTGCGCGTGCGATTCTGCCGTTGCCATCCTCAAATGGATGAATAGACACAAAATAAAGATGCGCAATACCTGCTCGAGCCAAAATGGACAACTGCGAATTAGAACAAAACCATTTTATATAGTTTTTCATTTCCAAGGGAACTTTATGTGATGGTGGAGCTTCGAAATGTACTTTTCGTTTGTGAACATACCCTGAAACCACTTGCATAGAGTCCGCATGAGTTCTGTATCGTCCGATATCAGAGAGCTTTTCATTTTGCATTAACATTTTGTGCCAATTGAATAGCATTTTGCGACTTAGGGGCTCATCATATGTACGAAATAAATTCACCATCATTTCGGCAATGGCTTGCTCTTGTGGGGACGATTTGTCAGCTCTGGCGCGACCAGTATTGGACTGCTGCAAGCCTAACTGTTTGCGAACAGATGATTGAACACTGTCCCGACTTAGAATTTCACCTTCAATTTCTGATGTTTTAACAGCTTCGTCGCTAATTAATTCAATTGTTAAATGCATTTGCTCTTTTTTATTTAAATGCTCAAATGCGCCAGAAAAACGTCCGGCTTTTAAAAAAAATTCTTTTTCATAATTATCTAAAGCTGCCGCATCGAAAGTAAAATTCGGCCAATCTTTTCTTTGCCAGTTCCAAATCATGAGTTATAGCTCCCTTTTGTATAACTCATAATATAGCACAGTAATGAGCTATACAAAAGTGGATTATGCCTCATTTACCCTTTACAGCGGAGTTTATGCTCCGCTGGCCTTTATATGTTTGCCTTAATATTATTCGATTGCGAGCAGTTAGGCTTTTGATCTGAATTAGCCGGGCCTTAAGGCTCATAACTATCTAAATTTAGCGGCGGATTATCATGAAATATCGAAATATTGTTGCGGATTATCATGAAATGCCGCTATACTTAATTGATGATACAAAGGTCAGCACTTCTAAAGAAGAATTTGAATGCTTGTTTAAAACGAAAAAGCCTGTTCTTTTTTGGCCCACGGCAAACTGGCAAATCTACATTTCTTAAAGCTACTTATCCGAATGCGCTCTATATTGATCTTTTAAAAAACAAAACCTATAATGAGTATCTTCGCGAACCTCAGTTACTTGAGGTAGATATTCAATCCTACAAAAAAAAAACCGCAGGTCATTTAATTATCATTGATGAAATTCAAAAATTGCCGAATTTGCTTGATGAAGTGCATTCTTTGATTGAATCCGATAAATCACTTCGATTTATTTTAACCGGAAGCAGTGCGCGAAAACTAAAACGATTGGGTTCAAATCTTTTAGGTGGACGAGCCGCCTGGTTTTCGTTTTACCCTTTAACTTTTATCGAGCTTCAACATAATATTAAATTTGAAAAAGATCTTGAAAGGCGGCTTAACCATGGCGGCCTTCCCACTTGTTACTCTCAGACGGAAGCCTTTGAAGAGCTAAAGGATTACGTCGGGCTTTATCTTAAAACAGAAATTCAGGATGAAGGCCTAGTCCGCAATATCGAAAACTTTGGAAGATTTCTCGAAGCCTCTGCCTTAACAAATGCCAAGCAGTTAAATTATACTGAAATTGGCAGTGACGCCCAAGTTCCCCCCCGCACTGTGCAAAATTACTTTCAGATCTTAGAAGACACTCTTGTTGGATTCCTATTGCCAGCTTTTACCAAAACAAAAACTCGCAAGGCCATCAGTACGGCTAAATTTTATTTATTCGACACCGGTGTTACAAATTCTCTCTTACACCGAAAATGGACTGAATCCGGAACCATTGAGTTCGGCGAATTATTTGAACAGTTTATCATTAACGAAATTTTGGCCTATAAGTCCTATGCGCGTGAGGACTGGGGCCTCAGTTATTGGCGATCAACCAGCCAGTTTGAAGTTGACCTTATCCTTGATAACCATCAAAAACACATAGCCATTGAAATTAAAGGAAAAAATAAGGTTACTAAAAAAGACTGTAGCGGTCTGCTGGCTTTTGAAGACGACATCCAATTATATCGAAAAATTATCATCTACACGGGCGATAGAGTTCGAAAACTTGAAAATGGTATTGAGCTGCTGCCATACAAAGAATTTTTTAAACAATTGTGGCACCAAAAATTATTTTAACTGAAACAATTAATTAGTTGGCCCGTTAGCGGCGGACGCAGCGGATATTAGCATTGGTATTTTTCACCAAAGCTCCAAATAATCCGTCGCTGAACCTGACATAGTTAGCTGCGCCGCTAGAGGACTCAGTCGATGACCAGTAAGCAGTATTGCCGGCAAAGATAAAGTTCCCAATTGCTGATCTTCCAGAGTAGAGAACTCCAAGTTCGTTATAGGCTGGTAGGTACCAATCTGTGTGGCCGTTTTCATTTAAAGCTTCACAATTTACAGCAGCAGTATAGGGCGCATGCCACCGACAACCGAGGTCCCGTACAGCTCGAACCGTCCCATGTGGATGAAGTCGATAATGAAAGTATCGTACCTGCAAAGAGTCTCCACATTTACGATAAAAATCTAACTTAGCACTTCCGGTAACCAGAGTGGCTTTATGATGTCGGTCTCTGGAATCGTAAATACCTTTTAAATAATTTCGCCAATTTTTTAATTTATGAATCTCGTCAATATAAGTAAATCTTTTTCAAGATTAAATTGTTGCTTCAGAATTCGCGTGCGATCAACTGGAATGTCGTAATTCATGTAATCAGAATCGAACTGCTTTAAGCCTTTTGACAAAGTAAAGTAATTTTGCCTATAGGTTAAACTACATTTAATCGCTGAAGCCCTTCTACGGACTAACGGTTCCACCACTATTGACTGAAAGCGTATTACATAACAACTTACCAGTACACTGACCACACGCAGTACCAGCACCACATCCTCCTCCGCATTGAAGAACAGATGATCCACCTGTTACTGTCATAGTACCGCTGTTTGCACTACCTACCTGAAGGGTTTGCCCATTTAGTGCAAGAGTACCTTGAGAAATAGTAAATGCCTGCGACGCCCCTGCAAGAGTCATATTATTATTCAGTGTAAGAGTTCCGCTTGATTTATTCACCGTAAAAGTCCCGGTAGGAAGCGTGCCTGTTGTATAAGAAAAGGCTTGGGCACCGCTGCCGTTAAAAGTGATAGCAGCATTGCCTCCCCCCCCCGAAAGAAAAACCAAATCGCCTTGAACTGCAATGGTACCCGTATTTATAGTGGTGGTATAAACGTCGGTTCTTTGATCGACTGTCAGCGTTCCTCCCACATTCATTGTTCCCACAATAGTTTCGGTATTTACGTTTTGAGCTAAAAGTCCGACATTGTTAAAAACTGTAGCTCCTGCGTTGATAGTGATGGCTACACCATAGGCCATGGCGTTGCCTCCAAAGTTGATTGTTGTACCTGCAAGAGAAGCTGTACCTGCAGTATGTGTCCAAGATTTTAAGTAAGAAATTGTACCTGAGAAGGTAACTGTTCCACCAGTAGAATTGACCTCAATATTTCTAGGTATTCCACCTGCCACCACGCTGGTGACAGTTTGATTTGAAGAACCATTCAACAAAAGTGTAGCGTTACAATTAGGACCGACGCCCCCCGCAGTTGCAGTAACATTCCCTTTGACCGCGATTGTACCTGAAGCCGGGCAGCTTGAAGTACCAAGAGCATTATCTTGATTGAAAGTAAGATTCCCCCCAACATTTAATGTGCCCACAATTGTTTCTGCATTGCTATTTGTAGCATAAAAACCAACATCATTAAAAACTGTAGCACCCGCATCAATCATGACGGGCGCAGTATAGGTAGCGCCAGCTCTTCCAAAGTTAACTGTTGTTCCAGCCAAAGAGACTGCTCCAGCTGTGTGGGTCCACGACATTATCTGAGAAACTGTACCCGAGAATGTTACTGTTCCACCCGTAGAGTTAACTGCGATATTTCTAGGAATACCTCCGGCGGCTACGCTAGTAAGCGTTTGATTTGATGAACCGTTAAGTAAAAGAGTGGCACCGCAGAATTGGCCCATACCCCCTGCCGTTGCAGTGACGTTACCCGCAACTGCGA
>ERZ1292633.3707-Hain-H41-02um-R1-3707-length-14665-cov-5_pt1 | contig 12449 bp, 12 predicted proteins | sample MGYA00564406_ERZ1292633 | MGnify/ENA primary metagenome ERZ1292633 (study PRJEB36523, sample SAMEA6512639) | groundwater metagenome | collected 2019-01-08 | study: AquaDiva: Metagenomics assemblies of 32 groundwater samples
CGGATGCCGATCTCGCGCGTGCGCTCGGTGACCGAGACCAGCATGATGTTCATGACGCCGACGCCGCCCACCAGGAGCGAGATCGAGGCGATTAGGATCATGGTGAGCGAGATCCCGCCGGTGACCGCCTGGAAGTTCCCGATCAGCTTGTCCGGCGTCATGACGCCAAAGTCGTTCGGCTTGTTGAACGGTACGCCGCGGCGGCGGCGGAGGATGTTGGTGCCCTCCTCGAGGATTTCGTCGACCAGGTCCGGCCGTTTCGGCACCGTGGCGATGTTGACGCCGAAGTTGACCCGAACCCACGGAAAGGCCTGATCGAACGTGGAGAAGGGGAGATAGAAGTGCGAGTTGGTCGACTCCATGAAGGTGTTGTCCTGCCGCTCCATGACGCCGACGACTTCGTAGCGGCGGCCGTCGAGCTCGATCCACTTGCCGATCGGGTCGACGAACGGAAAAATGGTGTCGGCGATCGAGAAGCCGATGACGCAGACCTGGGCCGAGCGGCGCACGTCGGTGTCGCTGATGAACCTTCCCTCCCCGATCTGTTTGAAATTGGCGTCGAGGTAATCGGGCACGGCGCCGACGAGGGTGTCGGCGTTCGCCTCACGCCCGGCGTACTTGATGACCGGCGCGCGCTGCTGGCCGGGGCCGAACGGAAACCAGTAGCGCTCGGGCGAGACCGAGCGCATGTACCGGCTCTGCTCCTTCAAGGCGACGGCGTCCTCCCAGGTCAGGACCTTGCGCTGGCGCATCTCCTCGTCGCGCCGCCCGTCGCCCGGCCCGAACTGCGGATCGAAGCGCTGGAACTGGACGAGCGTCGCGCCGAAAGCCTCGAAGCTCGAGACGACGCTGTTGTTGAATCCCTGGATGAGCGACACCATGCTGATCACCGTGGCGACGCCGATCACGATGCCGAGCACGGTCAGCGCGGCGCGCAGCTTGTGCGCGAAGATCGCGTTCTTGGCGAAGAAGAGGTTCTCGAGAAAGCCACGGCGGAACGCGGCGAGCAGGATCTTACTCATAGCGCAGCGCGTCGATCGGAGCGAGGTTGGCGGCCTTGCGCGCCGGGAAGAAGCCGGCGAAGAAGCCGGTGACGAGAGAGAGCAGGAGGCCGACGGTGACGAGCCCCGGCGTCACCCGCGTCGGTAGCGGAAACACGTTCGAGAGAACCCAGGCGATTCCGGCGCCGAGCAGCACGCCGGCGATGCCTCCCGTGACCGAGAGCATCACCGCCTCGGCGAGGAATTGCAGGTTGATGTCTCGCTTGCGCGCGCCGAGCGCGCGCCGGATGCCGATCTCCTTCGTCCGTTCGACCACCGAGACCAGCATGATGTTGGCGATGACGACGCCGCCGACGACGAGCGAGATGCCGGAGATGAAGATCACGAGGGCGAACGCGCCCGCCGAAATCTGCCGCCAGACCGTCTGGACCGTCCCGGTCGAGACGAGACCGAACGGGTCGGGAGCGCCGAACGCGGTGTGCCGGCGCGAGCGGAGGATGCTGCGCACTTCGTCCTGCGTCGCCTCGAGCGCCGGCATGCCGTCTCGCGGGCGCACGAACAGGGTCAGCGTGTCGCGCACGCCGAACTGCTTGCGGAAAATGTTCAGCGGCACGTAAGCGACGTTGTCCTGATTCTGGCCGAGAAGCGTCCCCTGCTTGCGCAGGAGGCCGATCACCTTGTGCGGCGTCGCCTCGATCCAGACCGTTCGCCCGATCGGATCGAGCGCTCCGAACAGCTCCTCGCGCACGTTCGAGCCGATGACCACGAACGGCGTGGCGTGGTCGTCCTCGGCGGGGACGAAGAAACGGCCGGTCTCGAGGTCGAGGTTTCTGAGCTCTCCCATGTTGGCGGTGACGCCGTTCACGTCGGTGCCGTAGATCTTGGCGCTTCCCCGCTTCAGGGTCTTCTCGGAGTCGATCGACAGGCCCACCGCGGCGCAGCCCCGGCAGAGGCGCGCGACGGCGCGCGCGTCGTCGTGCGTGATCCGCTTGCGCTTGAGCGCCTCGAAAAACTCCTCCTGGTTGCGGATGATCCCGAACCGGGTGATCACGAAGACGTCGGGAGAGAGGGTGAACAGTTTCTCGGTCACGAAGGCGTTGAGCCCCGAGACGATCGAAACCACCGCCACGACGGTCATGACGCCGATGATCACGCCGAGAAGCGTGAGGAAGCTCCGCAGCTTGTTGGTGCGGAGGGCGACTAGGGCGATGCGCAGCGTTTCCATGGCTTCAGCTCGACGTCAGCTCTTCTTATCGCCGTCCTTCTTGGGCTCCTCGAGCCGCACCCGGTCGCCGTCCTTGAGCTCACGCAACGACTTGAACGGGCCGGTGATGACGTCGACGTCCTCGCCGAGCCCGCTCGAGATCTCGACGTCCATCTCGCCGGTCATGCCGGGCGTGACCGGAGTGAACTTCGCGCTCTTCTTCTTGCCCGCGGAGGCGAGAACGTAGACGCCCTCTTCCTCGCCGCCGCCCTCCTTGTCGCGCACGACCAACGCCTGGATCGGTACGGTGATGACGCCGGCCGCCGTGCCGGTCAGGATGTCGGCCGCGCAGGAGAATCCGGGGCGGATCCCCTCAGGCGGATCCTTGAGCTGGATCCGCACCTCGAAGTTCACCGCCGCCGCTTCGACCGACTGGCCGGGGCTCTGAATGGGGCTCGAGGCGACTTCCGTGACGACTCCCTCGAGCTTCTTGTCGCCGTAGGCGTCGATCCGGACCTCGGCGGTCTGTCCGACCTTGACGCTGGGAATGTCGGTCTCGTCGACCTCCATCACCGCTTCGACGACGTTCATGTCCGAGATCGTCATGAGGGCGGTGCCCGGGTTGTTCATCGTGCCGATGACGGCGATCTCGCCCTCTTCGATCGGCAGCGCGGTGATGGTGCCGTCAAGCGGCGAGGTCATTTTGGTCTTGGTGACTTCGTCCTGGGCGCCGACGAGGTTGGCGCGAGCCTGGGCGATCCGGCGTTCAAAGCCGCTGACATTGGCCACGGCCGAGTCGAACGCCGACTTGGCGCGGTCGACATCGGCCTGTGGAATGATCTGGTCGGCGAAGGAGCGCTGGGCGCGCTCGTAGCTCTTCTGCGCCTCCTCGGCGGTGGCGCGCGCGGCGTCGCGGTCGAAGAAGAGCGCATTCAGCGACTCCTCGGCCGAGAGCGCCGTGGCGCGGCGTTGCGTCTGGTCGATCTGGAGCAGGAAGTCGCCTTTCCTGACCGCATCGCCCTCGCGGACGGCAAGGTTCACGATCTGGCCCATCACGTTGGCCGAGAGGTCGACCTTCTTCTGCGCCTCGGTCTTGCCGACCGCGGTGACGAGGCTCTTCAAGTCCGCCCGCTTGGTCTTCTGGACCGTCACGAGCGGCAGCTTCTTGTCCTTGCCGGAGATCACCATTCCGGCCACCCCGAACGCGATCAGGAGCGGAATCCCGATCGCGAGGATCTTCTTTTTCCGAGTCATGACGACACTCCTCCCGAAATCCAACTGCTTGAACCTTCTACGCGCGGCAGCCTGAAATGTTCCGTTTCGGGCGATTAAACCGCAGCGCGAGTCGCGGGCCACGGGAGTGATCCACCTGGGTGCCCGCCGGCGGGCAATCTGGCCCAGGCGACCAACGACATCGTCCGGCTGCCCTGCCCCTAGCGCCTCACTCGTAGTGGGTCCACATGCGCAAGACGCGGACGGTGCGGGCGGCGCGGAGGACTTGGTAGACGAGGCGGTGCTGAATGTTGATGCGCCGGGAGATGGTGCCGGCGAGGTCGCCGACGAGTTTTTCGAAGGGGGGCGGCGTGCGGAACGAGTCTTCCGCCAGGATCGCGAGGAGCCGCTCCGTTTTCGGCTTGAGACCGCTTTGCGCCAGCTTCTTCGCGTCGCGCGCTGCCTGCCGAGTGAACACGACCTCCCAGTGGCTCGGCGACGGGCTCACCAGTTGAGCTTCTTGACCGCCTTGGAGAGAGGCTCCTTCATGCCGGCGCGGATCGATTCACGCATCCCCGGGATGCTCAGCAGGTAGAGCGTCTCGTCGATAGCGCGCCAGTCGGCCTCGGAAACCAGCACCGCGTTGCCGCGGCGGCCGGTAATCGCCACCGGCTCGCTCGACTCCGCGACTTCGTCCACCAGACGGTAGAGGTTCTGTCGGGCTTTCGTGGCGGGGATGGTCTTCACCCTGGAAGCGTACGGAAGTCCGTACGCTTCGTCAAGGCCGCCCGGCTACCAGCCGAGCAGATACGCGAACATCAGCGGGGCGACGATGGTGGCGTCGCTTTCGATGATGTGCTTCGGGGTCGGCACGTCAAGCTTGCCCCAGGTGATCTTCTCGTTGGGGACGGCGCCGGAATAGCTGCCGAAGCTGGTCGTCGAATCGCTGATCTGGCAGAAGTAGCCCCAGAACGGGATGTCGTGGATTCCCATGTCCTGGTAGAGCATCGGCACGACGCAGATCGGGAAATCGCCGGCGATGCCGCCGCCGATCTGGAAGAAGCCGATGGAGTGCGAAGCGCTCTCCTTCTTGTACCACTCGGCGAGCATCGTCATGTACTCGATACCGGTGCGTACCGTGTGGACGTTTTTCACGTTCCCCTTGAGCACATGGCTGGCGAACATGTTTCCGAGCGTGGCGTCTTCCCAGCCGGGGACGACCATCGGCAGGTTCTTCTTCGCCGCGGCCATCAGCCAGGAGTCGTTCGGGTCGATCTGGAACTGCGAGTCGAGCTTGCCGGAGAGGAGGATCCGGTACATGAATTCGTGCGGGAAGAGGCGCTCGCCTTTCGCGTCGGCCGCCTGCCACTCCTCGAGTACGGCGCGCTCGATCCGCCGCATCGCCTCTTCCTCGGGGATGCAGGTGTCGGTGACGCGGTTCAAGTGCCGGTCCAGAAGCTCACGCTCCTGCTCGGGCGTGAGATCGCGGTAGTTCGGCACCATGACGTAATGATCGTGGGCGACCAGATTGAAGACGTCCTCCTCGAGGTTCGCCCCGGTGCAGGAGATGATGTGGACCTTGTCCCGGCGGATCATCTCGGCGAGCGACAGGCCGAGCTCGGCGGTCGACATGGCCCCGGCGAGCGTCACCATCATCTTGCCGCCGGCCTCGAGGTGCTTCTCGTAATCGTCCGCCGCGCGCACCAGCGCCGCGGCGTTGAAGTGCCGGTAGTGGTGCCGGATGAACTCCCGAATCGCGCCGTTCGCCATGAGTTGATGCTCCTCTCGCCGCGGATGCGGTCCCGAAGCCGGATTCTAACGGGATCTCGCTGCGCGCTTTCGCGCGACGCCGTCAGAGAACCTGTTCGCGGGTCTTGAGGAAGCGGATCTTCGGCCAGTCTTCTTCGGCGACCTTCATGCGGTAGGCGTTGGCGGCGAGGAAGACCGGCAGGCCGTGGATGTCGTCGGCGAGCGCGGATTCGTGGTCGTCGACGAACCGCTTGAGCTCTTTGTCTCCCTCCGGACCATCCGCCTCGAGCCAGCGCGCCGTGTAGAGCGAGGTCGGCTGAAAGGCCACGGCCAAGTCGTACTCGGTGCGGATGCGATCGGCGAGGACGTCGAACTGGAGCGGGCCGGCGACGCCGACGATCCAGTCGCCGCCGAGGCGCGCGCGGAACACCTGCGCCGCGCCTTCTTCCGAGAGGTGGGTGAGCGCCTTACCGAGGTGTTTGGCGCGCAGCGGGTCGGTGGCGCGCACCTTCTGCAGGAGCTCCGGCGCGAACGACGGGATGCCGGTGAAGCGCAGCGGCTCCCCTTCGGTGAGCGCATCGCCGATGCGCAGCTGGCCGTGGTTAGGAATGCCAACGATGTCGCCGGGGAACGCCTCCTCGGCGATCTCGCGCTCGCGCGCCAGGAACATCACCGGCGTGTGCACGGTGATCGACTTGCCCGAGCGCGGATGAAAGAGGCGCATGCCGCGCGCGAAGCGCCCCGAGCAGACGCGGAAGAAGGCGATCCGGTCGCGATGCTTCGGGTCCATGTTCGCCTGGATCTTGAACACGAAGCCGGACACTTTCTCTTCGGTCGGATCGACGAGCCGCGTCGTGGTGGGCGCGGGGCGCGGTGTGGGCGCGAACTCGGCGAGCCCCTGGAGCAGCTCGCGGACCCCGAAATTGTTCAAGGCACTTCCGAAGAACACCGGGGTGAGGTGCCCCTCGCGGTAGACCGGGAGCTCGAACTGCGGGCAGAGCGACGAGGCGAGATGCGCCTCCTCGCGCAGCTGCTCGACCGTGCCGTGTGGCAGGTGTTTGTCGAGCGATGGATCGGAGAGGCCGTGAAACGAGATCGCGGGCGCCAGCTTGTCCCCCTTGCCGCGATCGAACAGAAGCAGCTGGTCCCGCAACAGGTCGTAGCAGCCGTGAAAGCTCTTGCCGCCGCCGATCGGCCAGTTGGCCGGCGTGACGTGGAGTTGGAGGTCGCGCTCGATCTCGTCCATGAGCTCGAACGGGTCGCGGCCCTCGCGGTCCATCTTGTTGATGAAGGTGACGATCGGCACGTTCCTCAGGCGACAGACCTCGAACAGTTTCCGCGTCTGCGTCTCGATCCCCTTCGCGGCATCGATCACCATCACCGCCGAGTCGACCGCGGTGAGCGTGCGGTAGGTGTCCTCGGAGAAGTCCTGGTGGCCGGGGGTGTCGAGCAGGTTGAAGGTACAGCCGGCGTAGTCGAAGGTCATCACCGAGGCGGTGACCGAGATACCGCGCTCCTGCTCGACCTTCATCCAGTCGGAGCGCGCGCGTCGCGCGTCGCCGCGCGCCTTGACCGCGCCGGCGAGCTGGATGGCGCCGCCGAAGAGCAGGAGCTTCTCGGTGAGCGTGGTCTTTCCGGCGTCCGGGTGACTGATGATGGCGAAGGTGCGCCGGCGGGCGGCTTCGGCCGCGATCTGAGTCATGGTGTCGTGGTCGGGGTGCGAATCCGCCGACGCTCGGCGAGGAAAGCTTGCTCGTCAGTCGACAAGCGCTTCGACCAGTTCCCGCGACCCTTGCAGCGCCACGCGCTGCTGGTAGAGGCGGAGGCCGGCGAGGCCGCCGAGCTCTTCGCCGCCGCCGGCGCGGCCGGGGCCGCCATGGAGCGACTGCGGCAGCGCGGCGCCCGAGCCGAAACCCTCGGAGGCGAACGATCCGATGTAGACGCGACCCTGGAAGGCGCCGGCGCGGCCGAGGAGCTCGCTCAACCACTTCACGTCGTCCGAGTAGAGCGACGAGACGAGCGCGCCACCCCCGAGGCCGATCAACCTGGCGGCCTCGGCTGGGGCGCCCGAGTACGGAAGAATCGTCGCCACCGGGCCGAAGACCTCGCGCCAGTGAATCGGCGTGCGCTCGAACGGATACTCCGTGCGGAGGAGCGTCGGCGTGAGGAAATACCCCTGGCCGGGCTCGACGCCGACGCCGTGGGCGCGCCCGCCGGTGCCGAGGATCAGCTGCGCCGTGGCGAGGAGCTCGGCGATGCCATCGAGGGCGTCGCGGAGCTGACCCGCCGTCGCCAGCGGTCCCATGGTCACGCGCGGATCGGAGGGATCGCCGGTGACGACTTTCGAAAGTCGCGCGACCAGGGCGTCGGTGGCCGCCTCCTCGAGCTCGCGAGGCACCAGGATCCGGCGCACGGCGGTGCACTTCTGGCCCGCCTTCTGGGACATCTCCTTGGCTACGTCCTTGATGAACCTGTCGAACGTCGGCGTGCCGGCGACGGCGTCCGGTGCGAGCACCGCCGCGTTCAGGCTGTCGGCTTCGACGTTCCAGCGCGCGCTCGCTGCCGCGACGGCCGGCCGCGACCGCAGCGCCTGCGCGGTCGCCGCGGAGCCGGTGAAGGCCACGACGTCCTGCGGCTCGAGTTTGTCGAGAAGGTCGCCGGTCGCCCCGACGATCAGCTGCAGCGCGCCCTCCGGCAGCAGGCCCGACTCGCCCGCGATTTCGACCATGCGCTCGGTGACGGAAGCCGTCGCCGTCGCCGGCTTGGCGATCGCCGGCATGCCGGCGAGGAACGAGCAGGCGAACTTCTCGGCGAAACCCCAGGCCGGGAAGTTGAAGGCGTTGATCTGGACGGCGACTCCGTTGCGCGGTACCAGCGCGTGCGCCGACCAGAACGATTCGGACTTGCCGAGCTGGGCGCCACGCCCGTCGGCGAGCACGCGGGCGAGGCCGAGCTCGAGGCCCAGGCCGCCGTAAAAGGCGAGCGCGCCGCCGGCGCCGTCGACGTCGAAGGCGCCGTCGCTCTCGGTCGTTCCGTTCACGGCGCGCGACAGCGCCATGAGCTCGTCGCGATGGTCGCGGAATCGCTTGCCGAGCGCCTTGAGGATCTCGCCGCGCTTCGCGAAGGTCAGGGTGCGCAGGTTCGGCCCGCCACGCTCGCGCGCGTAGAGGAGCGCCAGCGCGAAGTCCGCGCCTGACGACGAGGCCCGCGCCAGCGGCTCTTCGGTGGAGGGGTTGATCAACGTCTGAAAGTCGCGGTCGGCTTCATGCCACCGTCCCGCGAGATGGCTGCGCAACGTCTTCATCGCGATCCCTTCTCCTGTCGATGGCCGCCGGCGGCGGACGAAGGACGCCTCACTTGACGATATCGATCAGCTCGACTTCGAAGACCAGGGTCGCGCCCGGGGGGATCGACGGGCGGCCGCGGTCACCGTAGGCGATGGCGGAGGGGCAGGTGAGCGTCGCCTTGCCGCCGACCTTCATCTTCTGCAGGCCCTCGGTCCAGCAGGGGATGACCTGTCCGAGACCGAACTCGGCGGGCTGGCCGCGCTTGATCGAGCTGTCGAACTCGGTGCCGTCGATGAGCGTGCCGCGGTAGTGGACCTTCACCTTGTCGGCGGCGACGGGTGCGGCGCCAGTGCCGGCCAGCGTTTCGAGATAGACCAACCCCGAGTCACTCTTCGTCGCTCCCGGCTTCTTCGCCGCCTCGTCGAGGTACGCCTGACCCTTCGCCTTCTCGCCTTCGGCGCGCTTCGCGCCACGGGCCTGGGCGAGCGTCTGAACCTTCGGGCCGTACTCCTCGAGCGTGACCGCGGTCGTGCGCTTCGCCGCCGCGTCGGAGATCGCCTGCTGCACCAGGGCGAGCTCAGCCGGCGTCAGCTCGAACGCCTCGAGATTGCGCGACATCATCAGTCCGAGGGCGTAGATTGTCTTCTCGTCCTCGGTCGTGGGAACCTTGGCTGGCGGCTCGGAAGGAGCCGCGCCGGCGCCGCAGGCGATGAAAACGACCGCACAGAGTGTCGACAGGGTCAGGCGAAGGTGTCGCATGCTCAGATTCCTTTCCCGGTTTCCGGGGAGTCGGTGGAACGCGGAGTGAAGGCGGGCGCTCCGGAAGGCGGAAGGATATCGAATTCCGTGAAATCTGTTCCTTCAGCGAATGGTAGGCTTCGCGCTCGCCGCTGACCGGCGGGGCCGCCGGGGCCGCCGGGGCCGCCGCGACTTCGAAGGAGACGATCCATGCCGCATCGATTCCCACAGGAGGCCGTGCTTCGGGACGGCCGGCGAGTGCTCCTGCGCCCGTTCACGAAGCGCGACGTGGGGCCACTTTACGAGTTCTTTCAGCGCCTGCCGGAGGCTTCGCGGCGCTTCGCCTGGGACCGGGTCGATGACCGCGCCACGATTGAGCGCTGGGGCGTCGAGCTCGACTATGAGAAGGTCTTCCCGCTGCTCGCGGTCTCCGGGGCCCGGATCGTCGCCGACGCGACGCTGCACCGGCGGGAGCACGGTCCCCTTCGCCTCACCGGGCGGATCAAGTGGTCGATCGACTCCGAATACCGCGGCGTCGGCCTCGGTTCGCTGCTGGTCAATCATTTCATCGACAGCGCCCGCGCGATCGGCCTCAAGCACCTGAACTGCATGCTGATCTCCGATCTCGAGGCGGACGCGATTCGCGTTCTCGTCGAGCTCGGCTTCCGCGCCTACCAGGTCCCGGGCTACGGCACCGACCCCGACGGCAATTCGCACGACATGACCCTGATGGTGTGCAAGCTCTAGTTGGACCCGGCGATTCCGCCTCCCGACTTGAAGCGGCCTCCACGCGACGAACGCAATCGTTGGCGTTTCGCGGCGATCGTCGCGAGCGGCGTCGCCGTGGCCGCGCTCGCGACGGCCTACTGGGCGCTGCGGCAGGTCTCGAGCTCTTCGGTTGCTCTCGAAGTCCGTGGCGCGCCGGCCCGCGCCGCGAAGGCGCGACTTCCGGACCGGCTCGTGCTCTCGCCGGCCACGTTTGACGATCTTCCGGGCTGGAACGAAGATCGCTTCGCCGCGGCGCTCGCGGCCTTCGCGGCATCCTGCAAAGCGCGAACAAGGGGGGAAGTCGGCAACCCTCTCGACTCGCAGCTGGCGGCTTCGCCGAACGCGCTGGCGGGCGCGTGCGAGCGGGCGGGCTCGGCGCTCGGCGCCGATGACGGCGCCCAACGCCAGCTCTTTACCGAGCTTTTTGCCCCCTTTCAGATCCTCAATGAAGATGAGCGCGAGGGGCTGTTCACCGGCTACTACGAGCCCGAGCTCGCCGGGAGTCGACGGAAGAAAGCTCCTTACGTGCATCCGCTCTATCTCGCGCCACGCGATCAACAGGTTATCGACCTCGGCGATTTCAAGAGCGATCTTGCGGGACGCAAGATCACCGGCATGGTGCGTGGCGGCCGGTTCCGCCCTTACTGGGATCGCGCCGAGATCGCGGGCGGAGCGCTTCGCGGTCGCCATCTCGAGATGCTCTGGGTCAGCGATCCGGTGGCGCTCTTCTTTCTCCAGATTCAGGGTTCCGGCCGCGTCGTCCTGCCGACCGGCGAGCTCGTGCGCGTCGGCTATGCCGGGCAGAACGGCCACGACTACACGGCGATCGGGAAGACACTCATCGAACGCGGGGAGCTCGAAAGCGACAAAGTGTCGATGCAGTCGATCCGCGCCTGGCTCGAGGCTCACGCCGCGGAAGCGGACGAGGTCATGGCGCGGAACCGCTCCTATGTCTTCTTTCGCGTGCGGCCCGGCGCGCCGGTCGGCTCCTCGGGCGTCGAGCTCACCCCCGGTCGTTCGCTGGCGATCGATCCGAGTTTTCTCCCTTACGGCTTGCCTCTCTGGCTCGACACCACCTATCCCGCGGCGAGCGACGACGCGGCGACGGTGGCCGAGGAGGCGAAGCCGCTGCGGCGACTGGTGATCGGCCAGGACCGCGGCGGCGCGATCCGCGGCCCGGTGCGAGGCGATCTTTTCTGGGGCGCGGGCGAGGAGGCCGAAGCGATCGCCGGCCGCATGAAGCAGCGCGGCCGCCTCTGGCTGCTGTGGCCCAAGGCGGCTTTGCCGCCCAGGATCTGAAGGCCGCTGACGCCCGGCGGCTGTAAGCTCGGCCTCCGCGTCGCGCTCGCGGGCTATCCTTCTGATCCGTGGAGATCGATTTCCGAAAAGGAGGGGTTCATGTCCCGTGCCGTTGATGGCTTCCGTCCGCTCTCGTGGATTGCGCTACTGTGGATCGCCATTCCCATCGCCGCGCTCCCCGCCGATGAGTTCGACCTCGGCCAGGTGCTCTCCGGCCAGCCGCCCGGCGTGCGCCAGACCGAGCGCCTGGCGAAGAAGGCCGAAGCGCTGATCGACTCCGTCGAGGAGACCCAGGCGCAGCTGCGCGTCACGATGGCCGCGCACGACGCGCTCATCTTCGGCAGCGCCACCGACCTGCGCAAGCCGTACCGTGCCCTCGACCGGGAGATCGAGCGCACCGGCGAGCGTCGCGAGAAGGTGCGCCGCCGCGCTGACGAGGCGAAGGCGGAGTCCACCGACTACTTTCGCGCCTGGGCGGGAACGCTGCCGCTCATCGAGGACGACGATCTGCGGGCGCGCAGCGAAGCGCGGCTGCGCGACTCGCGGGCGCGCTTCGACGGCATTGTCGAGGCGGGACTGCGCGCCGGCCGGGAATACGAGCCGTTCGTCGGGAGGCTGCGCGACCAGTGGAACTACCTTGGCCACGACCTGAACCGCTCCGCCATCGAGAGCCTGCGACCGGATGCGCAACAGCTCACCGACGAAGGCCGGACGCTGCTCGCCGAAATCGACGAGAGCCTGGGGCAGGCGCGCGACTACGTGGCGTCGATCCGCGCGCGCCAGCCCCCGCCGTCCCCGCCCGCGGAGCCGGCGGCAGTGGCTCCTCCCGCCAACTGATCGCGGCGCCCGTCCGGGCATTCGGTCCGGCCCGAAGCTCCCGCGCGGCGTCGAACAGCTCCCAGAGCCGTTCCCGGCGTCGCGCCGCCACTTCCGCTTTAAGGCTCCCGGCGTCGCTCGGAGGGCGCCTCACTCCCGGGTCCGTCTCCGGTCAGACCCTCATCCAATCGGCGCGCCAGCTCTTGATCCGCTGCTTGATCGCCCTACGATCGTGCAGATTCTCGGCGACGGTCTGGCGCAGGAGCTCGGCGACCTCGCCGTCGCTCGCGAAGCGGAGCGCGGCGATCTGCGACATGGTGAGCTCCGGGATTCGTCCGCGCAGATCCGGTGGGAGCAGCCTCTCCAGGCGGATCC
>ERZ1292633.3301-Hain-H41-02um-R1-3301-length-15813-cov-6_pt2 | contig 12448 bp, 8 predicted proteins | sample MGYA00564406_ERZ1292633 | MGnify/ENA primary metagenome ERZ1292633 (study PRJEB36523, sample SAMEA6512639) | groundwater metagenome | collected 2019-01-08 | study: AquaDiva: Metagenomics assemblies of 32 groundwater samples
CCGCTTTCGGAAATCACCCATAAACGTCGTCTTTCCGCGCTCGGACCGGGTGGTCTCACTCGTGAGCGCGCGGGCTTTGAGGTGCGTGACGTACACCCTTCACACTACGGTCGCCTTTGTCCTATTCACACACCAGAAGGCCCTAACATCGGCCTTATTCTCCGTCTCGCAATGTACTCACGCGTCAACCGCTTCGGTATCATCGAAACGCCCTACATCAAGGTGACGAAAGGAAAAGTAACCGACGAAGTGATCTACATGAACGCGCACGAGGAAGAACACTACACCATCGCGCACGCGGCGGTTGAGGTTGATGCCAGTGGCAAGATCAAAAATCAGCTGGTTGAAGCGCGCCGCAAGGGTGAGCCTCGGGTTGTGCCTCGCGACGAGGTCAATTTCATGGATATTGCCACCAACCAGCCATTTTCAGTGGCGACGTCGATGATTCCATTTCTAAACCACGACGACGCCAACCGTACGCTCATGGGCTCAAACATGCAGAAACAAGCCACGCCGTGCGTGATTCCTGAAGCGCCCTTGGTGGCGACCGGCGTTGAGAGCGACTCGGCGCGCGATATTGGTCGCGTCGTCTACGCGCTTGAGGCGGGAGAAGTGACCGAAGTCGATGCCAAGCACATTGTGGTGAAGCCGAAAGAAGGCAAGGCGAAGACGTACACACTCACGCCGTTCCAGCGCACCAACGATTTTTCTGCCTTTTCTCACCGTCCGGTCGTGTCTCTCGGTCAAAAAGTGAAACGCGGACAACTGCTCGCTGACACCTCTTCAACCGAAAACGGCCAGATCGCGGTCGGTCAGAATGCTCTCGTAGCTTTTATGTCATGGAATGGTGCCAACTACGAAGACGCGATTATTATTTCTGAACGACTGGTCAAACAGAGCAAGTTCTCAACCGTTCACTTGGAGGAATTTGAGTGTGCGGTCCGTGATACTAAGCTCGGGCCAGAAGTGACCACGCCCGATATTCCAAACGTCTCTGAACTTAAACTTCGAAATCTCGACGAGAGTGGTGTTATTCGCATCGGGGCTGAAGTACGGCCCGGCGACATTCTAGTCGGTAAGGTGACACCGAAGGGAGAAACCCAACTCACGCCAGAGGAACGACTGCTTCGTTCTATCTTTGGTGAGAAAGCCAAAGACGTGAAGGACACCTCACTCCGACTCGAAGCCGGAAAGCGCGGTCGTATCATCGGCGTGAAAATTTTCTCACGCGAAAACGGCGACCAACTCGAAAGCGGCGTCATCAAGCGCATTCACATTACGGTGGCACAAGTGCGCAACGTGTCGGTCGGCGATAAACTCGCCGGTCGTCACGGTAACAAGGGAGTCATCTCGCGCATCTTGCCCGAAGAAGACATGCCCTACACCGAAGACGGTCTGCCGATTGATATTCTGCTTACACCGCTTGGCGTGCCATCACGTATGAACCTCGGTCAGATTCTCGAGTTGCACCTTGGTATGGCCGCTCACACGCTCGGCTACCAAGCAGTCGTACCTCCGTTTGCTGGTGCGACCGAAGACGATGTGAAAGCCGAACTAAAAGCCGCCGGACTGCCTGAAGACGGAAAGATCCAACTTCGCGATGGCCTCACCGGTGACCTATTCTCGCAAAAGACGGCGGTCGGCTACATGTACATTTTGAAACTGCATCACATGGTTGAAGACAAGATCCACATGCGTTCAATTGGACCATACTCACTCATTACCCAACAGCCACTTGGCGGCAAGGCGCAAGTGGGAGGTCAGCGCTTTGGAGAAATGGAAGTCTGGGCGCTTCTTGGCTACGGCGCCGCTTACACGCTTCGTGAAATGCTCACCATCAAATCCGACGACATCGTTGGCCGCAGTGCCGCGTTTGACGCGATTGTTCGCGGTGAACAAATCTCACACCCGCATACACCGGCCGCCTTCAACGTCCTTCTCAACCAACTGCGCGGTCTCGCACTTGATGTGCGACTCGAACGTGAAGAAGTACCAAGGCGTAATTATCAGAACACCTAATAAAACTCTCTATGTCTGAAACAACTTTCAAACGAACGGAAACGTTCAAGAAACCAGCACCAATACCAACCAACTACACTGGTGTGCATTTGAAACTCGCCTCACCGGAAATCATTCTCGAATGGTCACATGGAGAGGTCACCAAGCCAGAAACCATCAACTACCGAACCCAGCGTCCAGAAAAGCACGGTCTTTTCGACGAACGTATCTTTGGGCCGGTTGAAGACTACGAGTGTTCTTGTAAAAAATATCGCGGCATTCGCTTCAAGGGCATTGTTTGTGAAAAATGTGGCGTTGAGGTCACGCGCGCGATTGTGCGCCGCGAACGTATGGGCCACATCGACCTCTGCGTGCCAGTATCTCACATTTGGTTTCTTCGCGGTGTGCCGAGTCGCATTGCGATGATTCTTGGCATCACCGCGACATCAGTCGAAAAGGTGATCTACTTCGCCGGGTACATTGTGACCAAGGTGAGTGAGAGCGACCGCGTTCGCATTCTCTCTGAACTCGATACGGAGTTTAAGACCAAGCTTAAGTCTCTTCAAAACGAAGAAGCACGCGAAGCTCTCAAAGTCCGCATGGATGAAACCAAGCGCGAAATTGAAGGCGTGCGCATGGGTGTAGTGCTTGACGAGGCGACGTTCCATAAATTTTCAATTAAATACAGCACGCTCTTTGAGGCACGTATCGGTGCAGAAGCAATCTACGAACTCTTCAAAAACATCGACTTGCCTGCGCTCATCGCACAACTTGAAGAAGATTATACAAAAGCGGGCGCGATGGAGCGCGCCAAGCTCGATAAGCGCCTGGCGCTCATTCGTGGTATGCAAAATGCCGGCGTGCGACCAGAATGGCTTTTCCTCACTCGTATTCCAGTCGTGCCGCCAGCCATTCGTCCAATGGTTGCGCTCGAAGGCGGACGACACGCCTCATCTGACCTCAACGACCTCTACCGCCGCGTCATCAACCGCAACAACCGTCTCAAGAAACTTATTGACATCCAAGCTCCTGACGTCATTTTGCGTAACGAAAAGCGCATCCTTCAGGAAGCGGTTGACGCGCTCATCGACAACTCCATCCGCCATGGTGGCGGTGCCTACTCAGTAATGAGCCAAGCGCAACGACGTCCGCTCAAATCACTTTCCGATTATCTCAAGAGCAAGCAGGGGTATTTCCGTCAAAACTTGCTCGGCAAGCGTGTGGACTATTCGGGGCGTTCGGTTATTGTGATCGGTCCTGAATTGGCGCTCGATCAATGTGGTCTACCGAAGCATATGGCACTCGAACTTTTCCGGCCGTTTGTCATTGCCGAACTCTTAAAACAAGAACTTGCTTATAACATTCGCGGTGCCGGTCGTCTGATCGAAGACGGGGTACCGGAAGTATGGGCGATTTTGGAAAACATCATCAAACACAAATACGTGCTCCTCAACCGTGCGCCGACGCTACACCGCCAGGGTATTCAGGCGTTCCGACCAGTCTTGATTGAGGGTAACGCTATTCAAGTGCACCCGCTCGTGTGTCGCGCCTTTAACGCCGACTTCGACGGTGACCAGATGGCTGTCCACGTACCTCTTTCCGAGGAAGCACAACTAGAAGCCAAAGAAATTATTTCCGCCAATCACAACATTCTCAAACCAGGTTCTTCGGAGCCGGTGGTGTCGGAAAAGCTTCTTGATATGGCTCTCGGCGCCTACTGGATGACCAAGGTGGTAGACGGCGCAAATGGTGAAGGAAAGCACTTTAGCTCGCCGAACGACGCTATAAACGCCTACGACTACGGCGTCATTGATTTCCGTGCCAAAGTGAAAGTACTGTCAACGTACACGCCAAAATATGCACAGTATGAAGGCAAGATATTTGAGACCACTGTCGGTCGCTTGCTCTTTAACTCGGTTTTGCCGAGCGATCATCCATTCATCAATGACGTGGTCACCCAAAAAACCCTCTTCCAGATCATCATTGACATCATCGACGATCGCGGCACTGAAGCGGTGCCGGCAATTGTTGACAAGCTCAAGCGTTTCGGTTTCAAGTACGCGACGGTGTCTGGACACACCTGGGGTATTGATGAGGTGGTGGTGCCGAAAGAAAAGGGTGCCATTATCGAAAAAGCGCGCGGGGAAGAGCGTGAAATTATTGAACACTATGACGACGGTCTCCTCTCTCGAGACGAACGCCGTCGCATGATTGTAGAGGTGTGGCACCGCGCGAAAACAGAGATCGAAAAAGTGCTTCCGCAAACTCTCAAAGAAGACGGATCTGCTTACGAAATGTGGAAGTCGGGCGCTCGCGGATCGCTTGGTCAGATTGCCCAGATGGCTGGTATGAAGGGTCTTATCGTCAACACTCGGGGAGAAACATTGGAATTTCCGGTGCTTTCTTCAATGAAGGAGGGTATGAGTCCGATTGAATACTTCAACACCACCCACGGTTCACGCAAAGGTCTCGCAGACACCGCGCTCCAGACCGCCAAAGCTGGCTACCTTACCCGCCGTCTCTTCGTGGTCGCGCAAGATGCGATTATTTCCGAAGCTGACTGCAAAACGAAAAAAGGCACCACTATCGGTCGTGTCTCTTCTTCTGGTATTGAGATTGCCTTTTCTAAGGCTATTAAGGGTCGCATTTTGGCCGAAGATGCTGTCGACAGCAAGGGTAATGTCATATTCAAAAAGGGTCACTTACTCTCGCGCCGCGATGCCATTGCGGTAGAAGAATCTACCTGCGCGGCGGTGGCGGTCCGTTCACCGATGACGTGTAAGACACTGCGCGGCGTCTGTCAGCAGTGTTATGGTATCGACCTGACCAAGAATGTGCTTGTTGATATCGGTGAAGCTGTTGGTACGGTGGCCGCTCAAGCGATTGGCGAACCAGGTACTCAGCTCACCATGAACACGAAACACGCAGGAGGTGCGGCGACCGTCGGCGGCGACGTCACGCAAGGTCTGCCTCGTGTGGAAGAAGTATTTGAGAAGCGCCAACCGAAGATTCCGGCGGTGGTTGCAAAACACGACGGCGTTGTCACGGCTATCCGCACCGAAGGCCGCGAAAAGGTAATTGTGGTCGCTCCCGACATGACTGCCAAAGGCGCACCAAAAAAGAAAGACAACGTTGAGTATCCGACGCATTATCGTCGCATTGTGACTGTTTCAAAGGGGGACGCGATTATTGCCGGACAACTCCTCACCGATGGTTCTGCGCACTTGCCAGAGTTGTTCAAATTTGGTGGGCAGGAAGTCACACAGGATTACATCATTTCTGAAGTAAACAAGATTTACGAACTCCAGGGTGTAACGATTGCACGCAAGCACATTGAACTCATCGTGAAGCAGATGATGTCACGTATGAAGATCACTGATCGCGGCGGAAGCTCGTTCACGGTCGGAGAAATTGTTGAAGAATGGGTATTCGTAGAGCAAAACGAAAAGCTGAAGGAAGCTGGTAAAGAGCCAGGGAAGGGAGAACGTCTCATCCTCGGTATCACCGAGACGTCACTGTCTCGTAAGAGCTTCCTCTCGGCCGCTTCGTTCCAAAATACGACTCGTGTCTTGATTAATGCGGCCGTCAAAGGCAGTAGCGACAACCTGGCCGGCCTGATGGAAAACGTCATTATCGGAAAACTCATCCCAGCTGGCTCCGGTTTCAAAGGAAGCGAGAAGTACGAAATGATCGAAGAGTTGCAGAAGAGAAAGTAAGTTGCAAATCGAAAACTGGAAACTGCGGTGTCGTCAGACGCCGCGGTTTTACAATAAGAAGAACAGCGTGCTCGTGGGCACGCTGTCTTTTTAAAGTCATCGGATCCATCCCAAAGCCAGGCAAGTGTGGACAAGCGGGACTGCAGACAGGGTTGCAAGCACAAGACCGCAGAACACGGCCACACGCGGCTTTGCCACGCCGTTTATCGGCATCGCCACAAACAACCCAAGTAAGAACAAGAACGTAAAAATTACCAGAGCCAAAACAATAGGCATTCTTACCTCCTAAGAACTAGACATCATAAAGTTACTCGTAACAAACGAACAAGTCAACTTTTAGCCGCGTGCTGGTAAAAACGGTATAATAGCCACATGGGTGATGCGGTACAGCAAATCAAGGATCGGCTGAACATTTTGGACGTGATTTCGCCGTACGTGGAGCTCCATAAGGCGGGCAAAAATTACAAAGGCAAATCACCGTTCTCGGCCGAAAAAACGCCATCGTTTTATGTGTCGCCCGATCGCGGTATGTACTACTGCTTTTCGACTTCCCAAGGCGGCGACATGTTCACTTTCATACAGGTGATGGAGGGAGTTGATTTTAAAGAAGCGCTTAAGGTGTTGGCACAGAAAGCCGGCGTTGAGCTTATTCCGGAGAAACCGGAAAAACGCACCGAACGCGAACGTTCGTACGCCGCCCTCCAGACTGCTACCGATTTTTACAAAGACTGGCTGGAGAGGGAACCGGCGGCCCGGGCGTACGTGGGTACGCGCGGAGTCAGCGATGAGACAATCCAAAAGTGGCAGATTGGATTCGCGCCCGGGCCGCCTACCTACGGCTGGCGCATGCTCAAAGACCACCTTGAAAAGTACGGGTACTCAAAAGACGAACTTTTAAAAGTCGGATTGATCAAAAGCACCGAAGGCGGCAAGGAACCGTTTGACGTTTTTCGCGATCGGATTATGTTTCCACTTTTCGACACGAGCGGCAAAGTGGTGGCGTTTTCTGGTCGTATATTAAGCAAAGGCACCGACGCGCCAAAGTACGTCAACTCTCCAGAAACCGAGCTGTATAAAAAGTCCGAGCTCCTCTATGGCTACGATAAAGCGAAGCACGGCATTCGTCACTACGACTTTTCGCTTATTGTCGAAGGACAGTTTGACGTCGTGATGTGACTTCTTGCTGGCTACACGTAGACCGTGGGGGTCGCTGGCACAGCGCTCACTTCACACCATGTTGACTTGCTCGCACGGCTTTCGGAGCGGGTGGTGTTGGCGCTTGATGCTGATAAAGCCGGTATTGCCGCCATGAAGCGCGCGGCCGACCTTATGCTGCATCGCGGACTCGACGTCAAGGTGGCGGTTTTGCCTGATGGGCAAGATCCGGCCGACGCCATTTTAGAGAGCAAAGAAAAGTTTAAGGTGGCGGTAGGGAAGTCGGTGCACGTGATTGAGTTTTTGCTCGCGACTCTCAAGAGCGCAGTGTCGGACGAACGGTCTCTCAAACTAAAAGTGCGCGATGAAGTCTTGCCGTTTATACTCCTCTTGCCCAATCGTATTGATCAGGAACACTTTGTACAGGTCGTTGCCAAGGAGATACATACCACAGACGATGCCATTCGTTTTGAACTTGACCGTTTACGCGAACAGCCGACCGCTGTACCAAGGAAGGATATACAAACTGATGTTGCACTTGTATCAGTACGGACTGGTTCAGTGGTACAAAATCACCTGACGTACCTACAGGCGGTTATGTACTTGGTCGACAAGCCACACACCGACGCGTTGAAGGCTACGCTTGATGAAATTTCGGCGCGGTGGAAAATAGAAGAAGCAAACACTGAAGCGGTTGCGGAAACAACCTTTACCTTGGAACGACAATTCGAGCACTTGGCGCCGACGCTTATATTGGAGGAGATACTGGCCAGGCTCAACACGTTCCGACAAGTGGTAGTCAAACGCGAAGTGACCACGCTCCGGGAAGAACTGGCCGCCGCTGAAGCTGGCGAAGATGAGTCGCTTGTCGGGGAAATCCTCACTCGTCTCCAAATTGCTCATAAGGAGCTCCAAAAACCTCCTTTTGACAGCTCACTGTGGAAAGCCTCCGCGGACTAGACTTTTCCGCACTTTTTCTGTATAGTGCCTGTCATTATGGCTGCCAAAAAAGCCACAAAAAAAGTCGCCAAAAAAGCGGTCAAAAAAACCGTAAAAACTAAGAAAAAAGTGACCACCAAACAGGCAGGAAAACACGCCTCGGTCAAAACAAAGAAAGCTGCAAAAAAGGCCGCCCCACGCGCGATGAAAAAAACCGCCAAAAAAGTTGCCACTAAGGCAGCTCGTTTTGCGACTAAGAAGAAGCCTTCTCCCGCTCCAAAGCTCACCAAAAGTGAACGTGTTCTTGAAGCCAAAGCCGCCGAGCTCATGCAGCTTGGTAAAGAGCGCGGGTACGTGACCTATGACGAGTTGCTGCGTTCATTTCCTGAAATAGAAAAAGACGTCTACTTTCTCGACGTGTTGTACGAACGGTTTGCCACCGCCGGCATCGACGTGCTCCAGAGCGGCGGCATGCTCGGCGACGATCCCAGCATTGATGTCATTGCGCAAAAAAACGCTTTCAAGCGTATTGATAGCGGTTATGATTCAATTCAAATGTACTTGCGCGAAATCGGCCAATACCCACTTCTCAACGCCCTTGAAGAACGAGTGCTCGCCAAACGCATCGTCGATGGTGACGACGAAGCCCGCAACCTGCTCGCTCGTGCCAACCTGCGTCTCGTGGTTTCAATTGCCAAAAAATACGTCGGTCGAAGCCCTGACCTCACACTGCTCGACTTGATCCAAGAGGGAAACCTCGGCCTTTTCAAAGCGGTTGATAAATTTGACTTTACCAAAGGTTTCAAGTTTTCTACCTACGCGACCTGGTGGATTCGCCAAGCCATCACGCGCGCGCTAGCTGACCAATCGCGCACTATCCGAATTCCCGTACACATGGTCGAAACCATGGCCAAGTACAAACAGGTGTCTCGCCGACTGGCACAGGACCTCGGCCGCGACCCGATGCCGGAAGAGATTGCTACTGAAATGGGAGTAGAAGTGGAGAAGATTTACCAAATTGAAAAGATCAGCCAGGACACTATCTCGCTTGAACTGCCGGTCGGAGAGGATGATGATCGTTCGCGCCTATCTGATTTTATTTCTGATGATAAAATTACCGCACCCGATCAGGAGGTGGCGCACAGCATTTTGACTGATCAGATTATGGAAATTCTCGACACGCTCTCTGAAAAGGAAAGAAAGATTCTGGAGATGCGGCACGGGCTGGTTGACGGCACCTACCACACGCTCGAAGAGGTGGGACGAGAATTTGGCGTGACTCGTGAACGTATCCGACAAATCGAAGCCAAGGCGCTTGAAAAAATCCGTCAACACGAAAAGGCGCGTAGACTAAAATCATACTAAGTTGCTGTAAAATCGCCGCGCCCTTAAGGGCGCGGCGATTTTAAAATACGTACTTGGTCACAAAGGTTTCTCCTTGCAGTAGTATAAAGAGCCATAACAACACCCACACAATAACGACCGGAATCTCGTAGAGGAAAAAACGACGAGGGCTTACTTCAAGAGTGCCGAGAAATAAACTGTAGAGCGGCCGAGCCAGAGTAATAAAGCGACCGACAATAATAAAAACGAGTAAGTGCTGTTTGTTCGCCAGGTCGTCTAGGCGTTTGATGATGCGTTTTTGTAGTAGCTTCTGCACAAATGGCAGGTGACTGCTCCGGCGGCCGATGAAGAAATTTGTTCCGCTTCCCAGCAAGGTGCCGGCAATCGCCGCGAGTGCTATTTCAGGAGCGGTGATAACGCCGCTGGCGTGAAGGCCGGCGATGGCAACGAGCAACGTTCCGCCGTAGAGAAAGAGGCCGGTAAAAGCAAACACGTCGAAAAAGGCCGCCACAAAGATAAAAAATGGAGTGTAGGGAATAAGCGCCGACAACCAGTCAAACATGCTACAAGTATTTCGCTAAAAGCGATTTTAGACCTTGCCTCGAAATGATGCCGACGGGGCGATTATCAGCGTCAACGACCGGGATGCGAGCTCGTTGATGAGAAATAGCAGTGGCGATAATGGCAATGAGGTCGTCTTTAAGTTCAAGCGGCGAAAAGTCCGGAGACATAAAATCACCAACCATAGTGTAACGAGCGCTGTCGATTGCGGTTGCCATCGCTTTGTCAGTGGAAAAATACTCCATCACTTCGTTACCATTGAGAGTATCAGGAACAATCGCGTCGAGTAGGTCGGCAACGGTCACCTCTCCTGCCAGTCGGCCGTCCTCGTCTACAACCAAAAGTGTATTGGTGTGCTTGGTCATCATAGCCTTAAGGGCAGTCTCAAAAGTATCAGACTCGGACACTATCACCGCTGGTTTGATAATATCTTTGACTTCCATACCACCCCATTATACCCTCCCTATTAAAAAAGGGAATGAAGGTGCATTCCGCGGGCTTAACCCTTCGCTATTTCTTCTTTCAGACTGATGAAGAGTTTTGGCGTAATAAGCTGGCGTTCATACAACTCCCTGAGGGTTGCTTCTTCAATTTTCTTGAGTCCGAGCACGGCCAATTTATGAGAAAGCTCTTGGTATCGCTTTGGGTTAGTGCTGGCGATGTCACCCATCTTTTTCTGCGATTGTGTTTTAAAAGTGGTATAGAGTTCGATCACGTGCATGAGCGCTTCTTTGGTAAAGATATGTTCGGCATTCGATGCATCATGTGCCTGTAGCTCCTTCAGCACCTTACGTGAGATAATCGTCTGGGCACGGTAGTACAGATATAAGTTGTCTGTCTTTTCTTCTGCGGTCTCGTGGGCAAAAAGTTTCTTAAGGAGGGTGGCCAAGCTTTCAAAAATGTCTTTTTCGTCCGTATGTATCGACGTATTTGGTGCCAGCTCTCCGACTTCGACCGCTTCAAGCTGTAGTTGTAGTTTGCCGGCGAGTCGTCGAAACACCGTTTCGTTGACCTCACTGTATTGATAGAGCTCTTTTAGATGTTTTTTCTCGATGCCGATGGCGTACATGCGTAGCACGCGTAGCGCCAGAGTCTTCGTGTCTACATGGGTCATGATTTTGCACGCTTCTTTGTATTTCGTTTCGTGAACATGGTAGAGCTCCTGCGCCGTGGTTGGATTGATGTAGCCACGCTCTTCATAGCGTTTTACCCGTTCTTTGGCCTCGTGATGGATAAGTGCGCGCGCCTCCTCGGCCTCAATTTTTTCTATGTGGGTCAGCGCGTCCAACTTGAGTCGACGCATAAATTTTTGGATAGTGGTTGCTTTCACAAACAGGGTGGCAGCAATACAACCAACGGTGAGAGAGAGCAAAAATTCTTTCGGCGAGAGCGGCAAGTTCCACGGTTCAAAACTTAAATTGTCGGGGATAAGCAGTACCATCGTGACCGCGAGTGCGCCTCGAAGCGAACCCCACGACAATAAGTGTTGCCAGGCCGACGGGACTTTTTGCTCCTTTGGAGCAACCGCATTGAAAAGACCAACGACTGGATAGATGGACAGTGCGCGCGCCGTAGCGACTATCAAAATAGTCACCAACACTACCGTGATCATGGAAATATCGAGAGTGGGAATATTCACAAACAGAACACCAATCAAAATAAAGATCAGCGAGTTTGCCAAAAAGGCCAGCTGACCCCACCATTTTTCGATAAATTCTTCGGCGCGCGGATGAATCTTGCTACGACCGTAGTTGCCCATAAGGAGTGCCGCCACAGTGGTCGCGATGATTGGGGAAAGAAAGAGGTGAAATGAGCCGATCACGAGTTGGTGCGACAGCACTTCAGCCAGAATGAAGGTCACATGCGCTAGCACGATGGTAAGGGTAATACTGGCCACTTCATTTTCTCGGTACATGCCAACGAGCTTGGCAAACACGCCGCCAGTTATCACGCCAAACAAAACACCGCCAATCATCATGGAGGTGAAGCTGACCGCCCCCTCAAGCACGGTATCAAAGCCATGAAAGCCAAAACGGGCGATTTCAAGCAGTACCAAGAACAAAGCTACCGCAGTGGCGTCGTTAAAAAGACTCTCACCTTCGAAGATGAGAGACAGGCGTCGTGGTGCTCCGTATTCTTTAAATAACGCCAGTACTGCGACTGGGTCGGTTGCGGAAATGAGGGCGCCAAAGAGTAGGGAAACAATGAGTGGAATTGAAAATCCCAAAAGTCCCAAGGCAAAGTGCAAGGCCACCCCGATCACCGCCGTTGAAACGAGCAAACTGATAACTGACAAAATTAAAATAATCGGCGTGTCCTCAACCATTCGTCGTACGTTGATGTTGTAAGCAGATTCAAAAATGAGCGTTGGCAAAAGCAAGTAGAAAAGTAATTCCGGGGTGAGTGAAAATTGTCCAAAAAATGAAAAGGCCGGTATGTATGAGAGAATGCCGATCACAATGCCGATGCAGACCAGGAGTACAGTGTGGGGAATTTTTGCCCATTTCACCCAGAACAGGGAAATGCTAGAGATGCCCAGCATGGCGAAAATAGCTAAGGTTGACTCGATGGAAAGCATACGTGGCAGTAACTAATGAAACTTTAATTTTTGTAGTAAGCAAAGAATATACGCCTGTTATCTAATGATTGCAAGGTTGGTTATACAGGGGTTTCTCCGCTTGCTATACTAAGGTCTATGTCAAAAAAACTGGCTGGCGGCGCGGGGGGTTTTGGGG
>ERZ1292633.4784-Hain-H41-02um-R1-4784-length-12446-cov-6_pt1 | contig 12446 bp, 10 predicted proteins | sample MGYA00564406_ERZ1292633 | MGnify/ENA primary metagenome ERZ1292633 (study PRJEB36523, sample SAMEA6512639) | groundwater metagenome | collected 2019-01-08 | study: AquaDiva: Metagenomics assemblies of 32 groundwater samples
CCCCCCCCCCCCCCCCCCCCCCCCCCCCGCACCGTTCCAAGCATCGGCGTCCAGGATTAACGACTCGACGTCAAACGCCACGCTGTGGCTAGCTCCGCTTCTCTTTCCCCTACTACTGGTTATCGCGTCGCATTCCCCTTTGTTCTTCTATGGTGCGCGCGCGAAGATTTTTATTTTCTCTTTCATTTCTACCCCCCTGGGTCTTGTGTTTCACCTACTCTCTTTCGCAGAGCGGTGAGGTTTTTTCCCCCCCTCCCCACGTTCACAATGAGGGAAATGTTGCGAAACATAGGGCGAACCACCGTAAGATTCGACTGCGTATCCACAACGCTTGTGTGAACTTGTCATTCGCAGTCCGGAAGGTAAAAGTAACATTTTTTCTCTCCATCCCCGTCTCCTCTTTCCTCGACGGCCTACGTATCGCGGTGATTATGCAAGCCGATTTAAAAGTAGAGGCGTATCGCATGGAAGAGGACATCAAGGCGTTGCAGCGATCCTGCTTTCAGAGGTGCGTCAACGACATGAGCACCGATCAACTGTCGATTGTCGAAGCAAAGTGCATCGACGCGTGTGCCGCGAAGTATTTCCAAACGAGAGCCCTCTTTCAATCGGTCGCCCAGCGTGGCGGGCAGCCCGGGGCAGCTGGTATAGCCGGCGGCTTGCTCAGAAGGTAGGCATCATCAGATTAGGCCAACGGGGGGAGCATCTGGCGGACAATGGGCACAACGAGGCGCGAAAGCCGGCCAGTCGAGGCCGCAATTTCCTATCCCTCGGTTATGACTCAGTATCCGCCGATTACCTCCAACCAGTTTTTGTTGGCTTTTTTCTTGTCCAATTTTGCAATTTGACAACGCGCACAGTATTCGCCTCCCCCATTTTATTCTAACGAAATAATGTCAATCTCAAAGACGTTGAAGTGGACCTTGCTGGCCCTCGTGCTCCTCAATGTGTGCACCACCTTCGTGCGCGCCGACGATGACGACGCCGCCAACGCAGAGGCGCAAGAGGAGCCGAGCGAGCAGGACGCGGGTGCCGATTCCGCGAAGGAGGGCACCCAAGACCGCATCACGGGCATCAACACTCGTGTCAAGTTCGTGTCCCACGACGGGTCGGACCTCAAGGTCCACGCGGGTGACAAGGTTGAAGTGCTTGTCGCCTTTTCCAACGCCAAGGACAACCAGCCACTGACGGTGCTGTTCGCGCAGGCCCATTTGATGTACGCCGGCACCGCCGTGTCACCTCAGACGGATGGCGGGAACTACGTCATGAACTTCTCCGGGACGATGTACAACCACGTGGTGCGGCCATCCGAAACGGGAACCTTCAAGTACGCGTTCGCGACCGACCCTCAAACCGACCCCCGCGCGTATGATCTCGCGGTTCGTTTGTACTTCTCCACGGAGCAGAATGCGTCGTACGTGTCCACGGCGTTTCAGGGGACCGTCCTGATGGAGGATGCCAAGGGGATCGACTACCAGACCATCGGAACCGTAACCGCGATTATTGCCGCAGCAGCGTACTTCGGCAACCGCTATCTGGGCAAGACGACCCGCGGTCGCACCTCCGTGCCAAAGAACCTCGTCGAGACGAGCTCCGGTGCCGCGTACGATCCCGACTTCGTCTCGAAGGAGCACTTGCGGTGGGTCGAGGAGGCCAGCGCCCGCACGAAGGGTAAGTCAACCTCACCGAAGCGTGCCCCGAGCAAGTAGAAGTGCCGTCTTAATCGAGGGAGAGAGAGAGAGAGAGAAACGTGGAGGAGGATTTGTGTGCGGTTTGCTAACATTGCAGCTCGGCAATGCGCCGGGGAGTTGGAGGAAACCCCCCAAAAAAGGGGAGCGCAGAGGGAGGAGAGAGAGCCAAAACTCGACAGTGGTGTGGGAGTGTCAGTCGACCGCGGATTCGGTGATTGTGACGAGATTCCTTTCAATCAAACGTGTGCGCTGCGAAGATCACAAGAAGGAGGTGGGAGCAACCAACAGGCTGGGAAGCGTGACGCGTATCTTTTTGTACGGTTCCGTTTTTTTTCTTCCCTTCGCGGACGGGTTGCTTCCCCCCTACGTTGTTGTTTTTTTCGAATTCCTTTGATTTGAAGAGGGGCCCCATTTCTTTGTCGTCTTTCCCCTTGTCCTCCGATTTCTTCGTTGACTGTCCCAACCTGACCGACGAAATGGCCGATTCGGCCAAGGAATCGCAGTGGAGGGCACCCTCTGTCCTGTGAAGTGGTGGGTTCGTTTGGTTGTTGATTGAACTTGAAAGCTATTACCGTTACTTATTAATCCGACTGCGGCTTTCGCGCCATGGCCACTAGTCCTCAGTCGCCGCCCCGGCAAACGGGAGAATCCTACCACGACCTCCTGCGCGAAGGAATGGACGCGGCTCGACAAGGGAGACACGCTTCCGCAGTGGACGAATTCAACCGCTACCTCAAATCGTGCATGTCCTGCCAAGATCAAGCAGGAGCCGGGCGCGCCTATCGCAATCTTGGCGTGTGCTATCTTGAGTTGCATCAACCGAAGCGGGCGCTTGAATTTCTGGAGAAGGGCCTCTCGTTGGCACGCGAACTGGGTGACAAGAAGGCCGAGTGCAAATGCGTTCAGAGTATGGGTGTCGCGTATCGCGCGCTCGGGCAGGAAGGCAACGCCGCGCGCTTGATCGAGCAAGGGCAGCTCATGGCCCGGCAGCTCGGCTTGCGGAAAGCGGAAGGCGTCGCCACCGAAAATTTGGCCGTGCTCAAGTCTGACGTAGGCCAGTTCAAGGCGGCGGTCGAACTTCATGAGCGGGCAATTTCAATTGCCCAGGCCACTGGCGACGATCTGGGACTGGCCATCGCACAAGACAACCTCGACCACACTGCGGACCAGTGGCAAAAGTACAAGCGGGCAAAGGGCGCGGCTGCCCAAGGCCTCTAAGCGGCCATACTAGGTTCATGTGTACTTTTAGTTATCGCGGGAACGTACGTCTGTTGCTCGACGTGTCGGGAGTTCGATTGCCGTCCCACTACGTGCCTTCCTTTTGGGCTGCCTTTCACCTTCAAAGCGAATTTTTTCGACTGTTTTTCTTGTTATGCTTCGAGTCTCGTTCTTTCGCCGCGCGTCGGCGTCGGCGTCCCCGACGACAACGCATATGCTTTTCTTACCGTCAAAGCTAGCCGGCAAATTATCCGCCTCCGCCTTGAGGCAACGCGCAGAGAACGCCGCCGCGCAGCGGGCCATCGCCGCGAACCGGGTCGCTGTCATGGAAAGTCAACGAGCCGCGTTGCGCCGTTTGGCGAACGCGTCCGCGGACAACGCGGCCCGCGCCGGCTTCGTCGCATACGTGGCTCAAACCGGCCTCCTTTTTTACTGGGTCTACTTTCGTTTTGATTGGAACTTGGTCGAGCCGATTACGTACTTGCTCGGCTACAGCTGCGTCTGGTTGTCCATCGCCTCGTTCTATGCCAAGGGAAAGGAGTTCACCTATGGCTCGTGGCACGCAATGGTGGCGGACAGACGCATGGGAAAGCTGGTGGCCAAGGCGGAAGCGGTCCCTGGCGCCATTCGACACAGCGATGAAGCGTACGCCGCCGCGGTCGCGGAGTTGGAAAAGTGGGAGGCGCAGTGTACCGAACTCAGTCATTTCTTGCCGAAAGATGGTCGCGGGACGCCAACGGAAAGGAAAGTTGAGTAAGATAGAATTGTCACGCCCCCTTTCCTGCTGACGTCTCTCTCTCCGATCGCTCCACCGGCGAATTGTTTAGACGAGCACAGGCCACCATTCCGCGCGCCTAGCCGTCTCTGCTTTTGGTTCTTTCTCGATCTCAATTCTTCCCTTTTCGCAGGTTATTTATCCATCTTCGATCTCGATCTTCTCTTTCTTTTTGATACCGGCGTGTCAATGTCGTACGAGGAGTGTGCCCATTGGCAAGACCGGCTCAGCCAGACGACCAAGGAGCACCGCGAGGAAATGGCAGCGCAGAGCCTGGAGACGCGCCGCCTCACGGACAGAGTCCACGCACTCTCAATGGAGGTCACCATGCTGCGCACTCAACTCTGTCAACAACTCAGGGATGCGTGCACGAGCCAGGCCGTGACGCCCGCGCAAGCCATCGCTGCACGTGGCAGCGGATACGTTAAAGATGGAAAGACCATGACGCCTTGGAACGCGACGGCGGCACCCCTGTCACAGCCTCCCCTCGTGGTGCCGTTGGCGGCCATCCTTGCAACCCTGAACGCGCTCTCGAACAGCACGGTTGCGTCCGTTGAACGTAGTCGAAGAAGGGACCGGGTGACCGCGAGTCGAGACGACGCGCCCGTGGCTGTTGCATCCGTGCCTCCCGCTGCTGCTGCCGCCGGGCCCTCTGCTGTGCAGCCTGACCAGGCCCCCCACCTTATGCCCCCCGCAGTCGTACCGGTCGGGGAACCCGTCCTACCGACAGCCCTGCCGCCGCAGGCAGCATGTCATGGCGCCTCGACTTCGCGGACAAGCGAGTTCGGCACCGACTCCGTCGATTCGTCCCGTCAAACGGCCGCCGCCGCCGACACCATGCTTCCCGAGCCCGAAGATGCTTCATCAGTCCCGTCCACGGAAACGACTGTCGGCGAGGCGAATCACGAAGTTATCCCTGTCGAGTCCTGCAAACTGGCGTCCGACGAAGCCGCCGATGCTCCCCCTCTACCAGCCGCGACACCCACCGCAAGCGCCGTTAGTGCGATGGGACCTCCCCGGTCCCCAAGCGCTTCCCCTCTTGTCGTCGCCGCCCGCTCTCCGAAGCATCCACCGTCCCAACCATCTGGCCTCCCTGCCACAACGGGTGGTGTGCACCAGTTGGCCAGTCGGCTTTTCTCCGCCGCAGCGGCGGCGGCAAAGAGGCAACGTGAATTCTTGGTCGAGGTCACCAATCAGCATCCGGCCATCGCCACCACACACAATGCGTCTCACTTTGATCCCGTGGCCAGCGTCGAAGGGGACCTGCTTCGCCCTGCGAAGTGCCGTTCGATTTGACCCGTAGTTTCCCATTTTTGCTTTGGCATATGTGTCCATGGGTGTGGCTCTTTTTTCTTGTTTAGACGGGCGCGGGAAAAAACCGGCCGCGACGCAGTCGGGGAGAGAAAGGGCACACCGCACGTAATGGTGAAGCAGACGAAACTGTGCCTCTCTCGGCTTCGGCCTCGCAATAACATTGACGCGACCCTGGGTTTTTTTTCCCCCTCCTTGAACACGAAAAAAAAACACAACAGTTGTAACAGATACAACAAGACGTCTGTAGGGAGAGGGTTAGCACGTGGTTGGGTGTTGACGCGAGTTGGTATTGAGCAGAGATGGGGAGTTCCACATCCGTGTCGCACTCCAAGGATCACACCTCCGGTCCCGCCCTACTACCATCGCACGGGAGCGCCGGACTGAGCCTCGCGACCCTACCCATCCTCGCGTGCGGCCTCGAAAATCTCGGCAACACATGCTACATTAGCGGCGTCCTTCAAGTGCTGTTTCACTGTCGGCCGCTGCGACAGCGCTGCATGGAGCTCAATGCCACCCTTTTCGAACCCAGTGCCTTGCAGTTGTCGCCGCACTGCGCGGTGGTGACGGACACACTTCTTTACCGTTTCTGTGAGGTGTGCTCGATGATGGCTAGCTTCTCATTGCAGCGCGCTGCCGCCACATCGCAGGGAACCGCTCCCCCGCAGACCGGCGCAAGTCAAACGTCGCATCACCGTTCCATCCCGCAACCGAACGCACCACTTCCGACCAAATGTCACTACGTGACCCCCACTGCGTTCATCGCCCGAGTGCGGACGCGCTCGTTTGCGTTTCGCACCGCCACTCAGCAGGACGCGCACGAGTTCATGATGTTTTTAATCAACACGCTCATCGAGGACGAAGACAAAGTGCTGAAGCTTCTCGGTGGGCCACGCACCACGCCCGCGTTGTTCACAGGTGAGGCTCCACCCCCGCGTTCCTACGACAGTCCGACACGGGCACTGGGAGGATCGGCGCAGAGTCGGCCATCCGCCGCGTCGCATCGAGACAGCAAGTCGAGCATCGACACCACGCCAAATGCCTCGCTCCCCTCGTCCCCAGCCACGTGCAGCGCCGGGCAGCAGGAGCGAAACGGCGCCGCTGACTTCTTTGATACACAAGCGGCGCCGGAGAAAGAAAACAGCGAGTCGCATTCTCAACCAGCCGCGGCGGCGGGACCGTCTCTTGGAAACGCGACGCCGTTGAATTGTAGTCCCGCTCGGCCACGTAGGCACCATACCTCGCGCGAAGGGCAGCGGCATGTGTTGCGTGATCGTGCCTCGAGGCGCGAACGGAAAGTGGTGGAAAAAACGCCCATTCAGCGGCTTTTTGAAGGTGCGTCGGAGTCGCGCACCTGTTGCCTCTACTGTGATAGTGTCACCAAGGTCGTCCAGCCGTTGATGGACCTCAACGTCGACATCGGTGATCCCGCTGCGACGGGAACTGACTCCAGGTTTTCACCCATGCCCGAGGATGAGCCGGCGACAGAGCTTTGCGTGGTGCTGCCCGAAGAGTCAACGCTGCCGCAGCAAGACCAGCACGATGGACGAAGCGACACGTTGCCGGACGGCGTGACGCCGCATCCCTCTCGTCTTCGGAGTCGGTTCGAACAAGCCCACCAGGCGGCTGCGATGGCTTCAACCCCGACGTCAGAATCCAGCGGCGGCCGCGGTGCAGCAACTCCAGTGCTCGGCCATATCGCCGATCGCTCCACGGATCAGATCCAGGATGACTCGATGGGCAGCAACACGCAACTCCTGTCGCCCGGCATGCAACAGGCGTTGGTGCAGGAACGCCATCGGCAACTGGCCGCGGCGGGGATGTCTCCCGCGCCGCCTTCGGCGTCTCAACTTCAGCCTTTGCGACTGGTTCCCGCGGCGGACCCCGCAGCCGCCCCCGTCTTGTCCGCGAGTCCTAGCGGACCAGGAGGTCGTGGTAAACGGGGTGCGCAGCAGGCGAAGACTGCTGACCCCGCCGGCGCGCCGCGCGTTGCTACGGCGCGGGATTTGGGTTATTGGATTCGGCGCATGTCGCAGCCCGAGTACCTCACTGGGGAGGACAAGTTTCGTTGCGATGCTTGCTCCATCAACAGCGACGCCCGCCGCCGTCTCGCCGTCGCGCAGCCGCCGCAAGTGCTCATCGTTCAGTTGAAGCGCTTCAAGTTTAGCGACCAAGTGGCAGGGGGCATGTTGAAGATGACGGTATGCGTGCCGTTCGGCGACCACCTCTTTATTGGCGAGGCGTCGTCGTCGGCTGGTCCGGAAGCGGGGCGGCGTCGTCATCGGCAGAGCCGCCACCGGACGACGCCCGAGGCGCAATACCGGTACGAGCTGACGGGCATCGTGGTGCATCAAGGTTCATCCCCTTTCCAAGGCCACTACTTCGCCGTGGTTCGCGCAGAGGGAGACTCTCGAGTTGGAGTCGTGTGTGCGGCCCCCCCGCCTCCTTCGCCTAGTGACGGTGTGGACACCGCACCGGCGGGCAGCCATGCTGCACTCGCATCGGCATGGGTTCTTTGCAACGACAGTCTCACAGGCGTCGTGAAGTTTGCCGACCTGAAGCGGTTTTTCGGCCCTGAGGCGGACGGTGCCGCCTACTTGTTGATGTTCACGAGGGCAGACAGTACTGAAAGCGTGGGGTGATGGGCCGGCCGGCAATTCGATCTCGAAACCTTAGTATCAACAAATAGTGCGCCGCTCACCCTTTCATCCTTCTCGTCGCTATTCGGCGTGCGTCTGTTTGTCCGCACGCATGAACTTGCTTTTGGATGTCGTCATTTTTCCTTGCAAAAGAGGATCAGCGGCGGGCATTGAAGTACCCATCACATGTCGAAATTCGAGGGGTTTCACTATGCCGTTCTTGTCAACGCGGCCTCCGGAAAGGCGCCGTGCTCCGCCAACGTCGGTGACGCGTCCACCGGCGTCGGGCGCCTTGGCCCGCAGTCTGAGCCCGTCATAGTGGACCCTCTCACCGTGGTCTGTCATGTCGAGGCGTCCGAGGCCGCTGGCCCGACGAACGACGGGAGCCATAGCCGCATCACGTACACCTTCGAGGCGTCGGTGCCGCAATTCTTTCAGTTGCTATCGACGCTTGAGGAGGCCGAAGCGGCACTCGTCGCGCAGGAGCTGAGCACAGCTTCGTGAATTGATGCAGCCTAGTTTGAGAAGATGGTCTCAAGTGGCATCAAATCGGGGGGTATTTGGCTCACTTCTCGAAGGAAATGAAATTGTTTCTCTGTTCGTGTTTTTTTCCGAAAAAGTTCAGGTCCAAGGTTTTTTGGAGGGTTCAGGTCCAAGGAAATCGTGATCCCCTCCCTTCATGATCACGCCAGCCGCCGTGACGTTGGACGCGATTGCGGCGCACACGGCCGAGTTATGTAACGCCCTTCGTGGGCGTCCGCTTGACGCTGGTCTGTGCCTCGAACGTATCGCCGTGATTCGCACCACCGTGCAGCGGTACCGCCGCAACATGAAGGTGTCCCCTGCGTCCGCCGCGCCATGCCCCCCGCCACTGATCGCGGCCCTCCCGACTCTGGCCTCGTTTTTGGTCCACTGCCACAATCAAAACCGGGCTGACATTCGTACGTTGGAAAACCTCGTCGCCAACGTCGCCTTTTGCATTTTCGCGTGGCTTCCGGCACCGCTGCCGGAGGAAACGGTGGAGTGCGTTCGGCAGAACTTCTGCTTCTTCGTCTACGCGTGTCGTCTCCAAATGGAACAGTTGCGTCGAGGGGCAGTGGTTATTTTTGGCGCGCCCGACTCGAGCTTCTTCACTGGGGAGGTGACAAGCGGAGGCGGTTCCCCCTCGGATGCCACCGAAGCGGCGGATGCGGCGGTAGGTCTCAGCCAGCGCGACGAGTACATTTGGCTTGTTGCGGAAGTGTTCACCAAGTTGGACGCAAATCTGCTGTTTCGGTGGTTGCGCGAATACGCTGGTGACGACGTTCACGCCGATCGAGAACGCGTTGAAGGGGCGCAGCTCATTGCCACGGCAGGGGGCTACCGCTCCAGCGTGCACCAAATTCCTGTAACGGTGGTATTGGCGCCGGGCTCCGACCGCGCCTTCGTCGAGGCCATGCAGCAATGCCTCATGAGCACCGCGGTCTTCGTCGCCGTTCGCCGATTTGAATTCAGCTTCGCTTGCGTGATTCCCGCAGACTTGAGAACCGAAAATTCGGAGGGGTCCACAATATCGTTGGACACCTCTCCGTTGTTCCCGCTGGCGAGCCTTCGAGCATCGAATTCCAGCCTCCCGCCAAAGAAAGAACTTCATTTTTCCGTCGCCGCGATCCACGCCTTGTGCAGGCTATTGGCTTGGGGTGTTGCCATCGCGGCGCAGTCGTACGTGGGAGCTTTCACGTTTCACGAAGGGGTGCGACTTCTTGCCACCGGTGTGTGGTCACTGTTCTTCATGTCGCTTTCCCGCAACCGTATGGCGGAGGCGGAGTTTGCGACGGTGGAAGCTCTCAAAGAGCTCCAACGACACGTGTACGAACTTGCGTCCGCGTTGCTGCGACACAAACACCACGTTTCGCGTTTGGCCGCGCAAACCCTCCGGCTTGGCTTTCTGATAGCGGCGACAGACGGCTTCGCCCATCACGTCAAGGCCATACCAGCCATCTCAGGCGAGCTACTCGGCGTCGCCAAGGCGTTCATCAAAACGGGCTTGATGTTACCCTCACCGTTTGAATTTGAAGAGGCTGCCGCACTGGCTCTCTACGACGTGTTTGATGCTTCCGTGTGTGCATTGCGGACATCGGTCCGGAATGCAAATTCCGACGTGCAGCTGGCGTTTCAAGCCTGCCTCGATTTGCTCTTCGCGAGCAAGGCGGCGTTTTACGGTGTGGATATGGATGACAACGCAGGTAGGATGTCGGTTGATGCCAGCGACGTTCAACATCCCCACTCGCCCAATCGCGGTCGCACGACGACAGCCGCCTTCTCACCTACCGTCGTGGAAGGCCAACTTGCCTTCCTCCCACATTCAGCAGGGGTGTTGGACAGCAGCGGGAAAGGCGCCGAAGGAGGAACCTTGTTTCCGCCGTATCACGGCGGAAGGGCTGGCAACGAGGGTTCTTCGGCGACTCGACGCTTCACATGGGCTGCCGCGTGGCAGTCGGCCGTGCGTGTCACCAACTGGATAAAGGAGGCGTGCATCACGATCGCTGGCGACGACGGCCTCGCGGGTGTGCACGCTGATGCCTCGGAGGGGCAGAAAGCGGCCATCAACGCGATTGAGAAGAAAGCCCTTTGGTGCCTCGCCAACTTCTACGCGACTCGCTGCACCGAGGCGTATTTCCAGGCGCTTCCCTCGGCACACAAGGAATCGATCGCGGTGGCGGTTGGGACTCGGCTCTTAGCATCACGCGCGGTGGGAAGCGTCACTGAACTGTCGCAGTGTGTTAACCCGGCAGCGGCGGCGGCTGCTGGCAACAACGCGTGGGTCGACTACGCATCGTGGCGCCGCGCGCATCAAGCCACAGTGCAACCCACCTCCGTGGGCCTTGAGCTCAACAGCAACACGCCTAACGACGAAGCGAGTGTTCGACGCGCGAAGCATCAATGGGTGCGACAAGTGGCCCATTTCGTCGAGCTCCGCATCGCCAACACCGCGCAGCCAAGCGGACATTTGGCAGGCTGCCTGCGTTTTTTCGATGAGTTAATCGCGCGCTGCCTCGAAGACCGCGACCCTCTCAGCGCCGCGGGCTACTGCGAATCCATGGCAGGCGTGCTCTCCAACTCCTCCCTTCCACCCATCGTTTGCGCCCACCTTATGGCGAGCGCGGCACGTCTGTACGCCTCAAGCTCACCGGACCACGTGGAAGATTCGTTGCGTCTCGGAATGAACGCCGTTTCGGCGCTCAAAGTCTCGGCATGTGATCTCCCTTACGCCATGTGGCTCACCGGCCTCCTGGTGCAGGAAACCAACTGGTCGAGGAAACGAGGGGTGTGACCGTCGCGACGGCTTTGCTTTGTACATGAACGCCGCGGTGCTTCCTCGCATCTCCCAAGTATTTGTTAAGAAGTTATTGACCTTCGCACGCGACCCTTGATGTGTGATTTCTATGTCGTCAAGCGAAGTGGGGTGAAAACAAGAGAATAAAAAACCGCGCGGAAATGTGGTCATCCGCGATCGAAGTCGTCCAGCAGGCCATCGTTGAACGGCTTAGTGCCGTGGGCGTGGTCATTCCAAACCGCGTTGCCGTCCTCCTGCCAGCATTGGGCGGTTTAGCGGACGAGAAGGTTGGCGCCGCGGCCGAGTCAACGGCGTTACCCTACCCACCGCACAAGGCTCGGTTGATGCTCCAATTGCTGGAAGAACCGCACGTACGCGACATTTTGAGTGAAAGACTCGCGTCGCGTGTGTGTGGGCTGTGGACGTGTTGCCGCCGCCTCACCGCCGATCAGTTGCGGCAAGGCGTCGGGGCCTGCTGTTCGTCCGCATGTGCGGCCGAAGTCTCTCGCACGCTCTCGTTGAAGCACGACGAGCAGCCAGCGGTCGCGCGCTCCGACACGCTGTCGATCATTCGGGATCTGTTCCCATCGTGTGATTTGGATGCGCTGTGCCGCGGGAAGGATGGCGATTCAATTAGGGTTCGTGAGCGTGGGCCCGACGCACAGCAGGCGGTTGGCAAGATGGGGCCTTTGATGGACAACGGAAGTGGCGCTGCCAATATTGCAAATGGTGTGGCTGCAGCAGACACGACGCCGCAGAGCACCTCCGCGACTCGCCTTCCGCCTGTGAAATCACGGCTCTCAGCATTCGTGGCCGACTTGGCGGCGAAGAACCTCATTACGACGTCGTCGGAGAGCGATCAGGAATTGGCGGTTCAGCAAGGGATGTCGCCCGCCGCAGGGGCGCTCAAACTATTGTGGGCATACGCAGACGGTCGTCTACGCCTGCGAATGCGCGCTTGGTTCATGCGCCGGCACGGAGGAAAACCCATCGTCGTGGAGTCGACGGGGTCGCTGCAGTCGTTTGAGTCCGTCGTGCCGCTGATCGTCCGCCTTATTGGTCGGACTCCAGCTGCGCCATCAAGTCCCATCCCCTCTGCTGCGTCGCATCATCCGTTGGACGACGCCGCCCTCAGTGACAGACAGTTGTCCTCCAAGACCAAGGGAGTCTCCATTCGCGAAAGCAGCGCGTCGGCCGAGCGACGAGAGCTTCTGATGGGACGCTTCTCGCGTGAAGTGTCCAACCTTGCGTTGCTCCTGCGTCTTTCGCATGTTGAGCTGTGCCTTGTTGACGTCGTGATTCACAATGTCCTCGGTCTTTGTGACGTCAACGACAAGGTGCCGATCGTGTCGCGCGAGTCCTATCTGCTCGCCGTGCTCGTAATCGTGCATGGAGCGGCGTTGTGCGACGATGCCACCGCCGCCGTGATGCGAAGCAAGAACGCCGAACTGATCGAAGCCTATGCCGCTTTCAACCTCGTCGTCACTTCGCCGGCG
>ERZ1292633.2622-Hain-H41-02um-R1-2622-length-18186-cov-4_pt2 | contig 12444 bp, 9 predicted proteins | sample MGYA00564406_ERZ1292633 | MGnify/ENA primary metagenome ERZ1292633 (study PRJEB36523, sample SAMEA6512639) | groundwater metagenome | collected 2019-01-08 | study: AquaDiva: Metagenomics assemblies of 32 groundwater samples
TCAATGAATCTGGTTGCTTCAGTGATATTGAATACTTCAAGTTTCTTTTGGGATTTTTTGTCACTTACCTGGACATCGGCAAGTTCAAGCGGATTTCCTTCAATACGAGCAGAATATAGAGAACTTTTTTGAATAATTGTTTGAGTATTTAAAACACCCATTCCATCAGCTTTTGCAACTGAAGGGCTAATTAAATTTAATGAAATTAATGAGGCAAATATTGCCGAAATTATTTTTTTGTTCATAAAAACTCCTTAAAATTCTATTTATTAATTAAAACTATTTTATTTTCTTTATAACATCTTCTGTTACATCATTTCCACCAAAAAGAACAGCTTGTTTATCAACTATAACGTCTAAATTTTTATCTTTAGCAACATCTTTTATTGCATTTTCAACTTGAGTTTTTAATTTATTACTCATATCTTCAAGCTCTTTTTGTTTTTTTTCTGATAAATCTTGTCCATCTTTACGTTTTTTTTCAAGTTCGGCTTGAAAACTTTCTTGCATTTTACGTAATTCATCATCAGTTGCTTTATTCATTCTAGCTTCTTCAAGTAATTTAGATTTGTATAAAGTTTCTTTTTTTAAATCTTCTTCAAGTTTAGTTACTTCTTTTTTTGCATTACCTAAAACTTCAAAAAGCTTACTGGTTTCAAAAATCTTTTTTGTGTCAACTACTCCAACTCCACCAGCTAAAGCACTTAATGAAAAAGAAGATAAAAGTAATGAAGTTCCTAAAACTAAAAATTGTTTTTTCATATTATTCCTTAAAATATTTAGAATTTTTGTCCTATACTAAAATGAAACTGAGCCCCTTTTGAAAGATTAAAGGGTTGTGTAATATCTCTGATACCATAATCAGCTCTTAATGCCCCAAGAGGAGTATTTAATCTTAAACCTAAACCATAACCATAACGTATAAATTGGTTTAATAAAGTGTTATTAAAAGCTTCGCCATCGGCTGCATCTGTTTTAATATTATCTTTTGTTATTTTTAAATTTTTATCCCAAAAGTTTCCTGCATCAATAAAAGCAACCCCAGAAAGTATATTGAATATAGGAAATCTTAATTCTGCACTTCCTACCACAGAGCTTTCTCCACTCATATAACCAAATTCAGGCCATCCTCTAATTGTATCAAAACTACCAGAATAAAATCTTTCATATACTGGAATAAGTGGTTTAACTTTACCACTTGAATCAAGGTTTGTTTGAGCTCCTGTTCCTAATAAATAACCACCTCTTACACCAAGTGCCAAAGTCCATTTATCAAGGTATGGAACGGGAATATATTTATTAAAAGTGCCAAAAAACTTCCAATAACTAATATCTCCAAAAGAAGGTTCTACAGAAAGAGAATTATTCCAACCATCATGAGGTTCTGCCGCAAAATCTCTTGTATCATAAGAAAAAGAAAGCCCTAATGCAAATCTATCATCGTAGCCTTTATTACTTGAAGGTAAATCTTTTTTTATTTTATTTTCTGTATAATCTTTAAAATTATTTTCAATACTAATTGCTATATCTTTTTCAGAAGCAATTTTACTATTTTTCAAATCATTAAAACTTTTATCTACGGTTGTTGGCTTATTATCTTTGTCAACTAAATTATTTCCTTTATCGTCTTTAGAAAATTTTATTTGAACATCATCAACTCTAGGAATTGAAGGTTCTACACGTTCTGCTCTAACTGAAAAAGCTAGTCTCCAAGGAGAAGTAAGAGGATCTCCAAATAAAGCTCTACTAAAGTTAAAAGATAAACCTGTTCTATCATTTATCATTATATAATTATAAAGAGCATTTCCTGTATCAAATTTGCTACTAAATTGACTAATATTTTGAAAGAAATTACCTTGTCTTGTTCTATAAACACTAGCACCTACACCAGTTCTAGCTGGTAAATATTGAGGTAAAAACCAAGGATCAAACCAATCTAATTTTCCTAAATAGTTAGAACCTGTTGTTCCTAACCAACCAGCACCAGCTTGAAGTTCTGCACTAATATTTTGTCCAGTTCCAAAAACATTACTTTTTGATATAGAAAAAGTCCCTACAATACCATCTCTAGTATTATAACCAGCTCCCATATTTACAGAGCCTGTTGATTTTTCTTTAACTACTATTTTAAGAATTATATGATTTTTATTTTTTTCTCCAGCTTCAAATTTTCTATCAACAGTTTCAAAAAAATTGGTATTGTATATTCTTCTTAAATCATCTCTAAAAATTTCAAAGTTTAAAACATCACCTTTTTTTAATCTTACTTCTCTCATTATGATGTCTGGTCTTGTTTCTGTATTACCTTCAAGTTTTATATCTTCAATAATACCTTCATTGATAAGAAGATCTATAGAACCATCATCTTTTAATTGAGGTGTTACAGAAACAGCTTCATATCCTTGGTCTGTATATATTTTTTTTATAGTATCTAAAGACTCTCTTGCATCATTGTAATCAAGTATTTTATTTAATTGTTTATTAAATAAACCTTCTATTTTTTCAGCTTTTACAATTGTGTTTCCAATTGCGGTTACTTTTTTTAGAATTGGATTTTCGGTTACATTAAAAATTACTCTGAATCCATCAAGATAAGGTTCTTTCCCTGCGGTCAAATTTTCCTTAAACCAGCCTAAACCATATATTCTTTGTAAATCTTCTTTTATTTGTGAAGGCGTAACATAATCACCTACCTTCATAAGAATAGCAAACTTTATAGATGCTTTTCTTTGAGAACCGACAACATCAATATCAGTTACTTTTATTTTTTCTAAATCATCTATTTTAGGAATATCAATATCAGACTTTTCCTTTTTTATATCTAGACTAGGAATATCAATAGCTTTTGCATTATCTGTAAAAGACAATAAAGCCATCACAGAAAGCAAAAATAAACTTTTCCTCATTAATTCTTTAACCCACACTTTGTTCAAATTTTAATTTAACTTAAGACTAAGTTACATTTTAAATAAAAATATTTGATTAGTTTATTCTTTAGTATTATATTTTTATTAATTTTAATAAAAGTTATCTTATCAAAAAGCTAAAATTTGTTTAACTAATATAATTTAATAACAAAATTTAACAAAAGTACTTGATTTTTACTACTATTTACTCTTATTATTTAGTGTAGATTATAAAACGAATTCAAATATTTTGGAGGGTCTAATGAGCATAAGCTTAGTAAAAGGTCAGAAAATATCTCTCGAGAAAACATCCCCTGGATTAAAAAAAATAAAAGTTGGACTTGGATGGGATGTAAAAAAAACAAATACAGGGGAAGATTTTGACTTGGACGCGTCAATTTTTTTACTTGGCGAAAACGAAAAAATACCAACAAACAATCATTTTATTTTTTATAATAACTTAAAAAGTCCTGATGGTGCTGTTATACATACTGGTGATAATAGAACAGGAGATGGAGATGGAGATGATGAAGCTGTTTTAGTTGATCTCTCTAAAGTTTCTGATGAAGTAAAAAAATTAGTTTTTGTTGTTACTATTCATGATGCAGAAAATAGAAAGCAAAATTTTGGTCAAATATCAAATTCTTTTGTAAGAATAGTAAATGAAGAAAATAATCAAGAAGTAGCTAAATATGATTTAGGTGAAGATTATAGCGTAGAAACATCAATGATTATGTGTGAGCTTTATAAACATGGTACGGAATGGAAATTAAATGCGGTTGGTAGTGGTTACAAAGGTGGTTTACAAGCACTTGTTGATAGATATGCTAACTAATATATTAAAATAAATCTATTCCAAATTTTTTTAATATTAAACCAAATATAAAAAATAATATAATTGTAAAAAAAATATATAAAAATAAACTCATTAAAAAACCAAGCTTATCATATAGAAAAGGAAAAACTAGAAACATAGGTAATGTTGGAATCACATACCAGAAAGTATAGTAAGCGTGGTTTTTTATTTTTATACCTGATTGATTTTCAAAATACAACCATAATAAAGTTAAAACTGTAACCATAGGTATAGAGCTTATTATTGCACCTATTTTATCTGATTTTTTCGCAAATTCAGAAACTAGAACTATAATCAAAGAAGTTATAGCATATTTAAATATTACATAAGTCATATTATTTAGCTTTTATTATAATAACAAAAAATATATTTAATTTTATAAAATATTAGGCATTTTAACATCTAATAAAAAAAAACTAATGTTATTTATAGCTCAAAAAATAAAAATACATTTAAATTTTTATCTTAAAAAAATATTTTATTAATCTTTGTCAAAAATTTTGCTATAATTCACAAGCTAATTATTTTCAAAATAAATAAAATAATAATTATGAAAAAAATATTGAATCTTATAATACTAAGCGTTTTTGTTTCTTTTATGTCCTCTTGTTACCTTATAAATCAAGGTGCAAATCTTTTAAAATATAATCTTTCTGCAAGAGATTTAGAACAGGTCTATAAAGATCCCTCAACATCAAAAAAAGTTAAAGAGCGTATAGAATTAGTATTTGAAATAAGAAAATTTGCTATTGAACATATTGGTTTAAAACAAAATAAAACATACACAAAATATGTTCAACTGAATGATAGAAATTATTTAGTTAATGTTGTAGTTGGAAGTAAAAAAGATAAATTAGAAGCTTATCAATGGAGCTTTCCTTTTTTTGGTTCATTTCCATATAAAGGATTTTATAATTACTCAGAAGCAAAAGCAGAAGAAAAAAGATTAAAAGAGTTAGGCTATGATACTTATATAAGATCAGCAGGTGCTTTTAGTACTTTAGGATGGTTTGATGATCCAATTTATTCATATATGTTGAATTATTCTACCGAATATCTTGCAAATCTTATTATTCATGAAATGACTCATGCTACTGTTTTTATAAAAGATAATGTCCAATTTAATGAAGAAATGGCTTCTTTTGTAGGTGATAATGGTGCAGTTGAGTTTTTAAAATTTAAATATGGTGAAAAATCAAATGAATATAAAAACTCTTTTTACTCTAAAGAAGATAATAGAACTTTTTCAAAATATATAAATGAATTTCATGATTCTATGAATAAAATGTATAAAGATCCTAAATTAAGTTTGGATGAAAAAATGTCTGAAAAAAGAAGAATAATAAATGACTATAAATATGATAAATTTAAAGATTTTCAGAAAAAATTAAAAATTAAAAGTTCTTATTCTTGGTTTCCAAAACAAAAATTAAATAATGCTGTAATTATGGGTTTTATTACTTATGAACAAGATGCTTCTTTATATACAAAGGTTTTTGAAAAACTTGGCAAAGATTTACCAAAAACTATTAGATTTTATAAAGAACTTGAAAAAAGAAGCGGAAATAATCCAAAACAGTTTTTAAAAGATTATTTGGATAATAAAATAAAAGTAGATTTATAATTTTTTTATATGGTTATTAAGTGTTTAGAGATTTTAAATTAGATTTTTATAAAAACAAAAATAATAAATTTAATGATTTATTTTTAGAAATTTTAATAGATTTTCTTACTGAGCTAAATATAGAAAATGTTTATCAATATGGATATTTTAATTCAAATTTTATAGAAAAAATAAATAGTTATTGTGTTTCAGAAAATAATAATTATTCTTTATTTTTAAATTATTTGGATATAAAATCTTCCAAATTAATGGAAGATAATAATAACCTTAAAATTTCTATTTTTAATCCTAATATAGATTTTAAATACACTGAATCAGAATTTTATTTTATTTTTGATAAGGAAATATTTTCAGAACTTATTAAATCAAATAAATTTGAACCTAAATACCTAATAACTAATAAAGGTTTTTATACAAAAGATTTTGAAAACCAGTATGGATATAAATACAATTTTTTTGAATATTCTTTTTTTAGTAAAAATGATTCTAGTGATTTTTTAGATAAAGTATCTATCTTTGAAGATATGATTGATTATTTATTTTTGTTAAAAGAAAATTATTTAAAAGATGAAAATATAATTGATTTTTATGCAGAAAATAATAATTTTAACTTAGAATCTATAGATATAGAAATAAATACTATTTTAAAATACCTTAAAACTACTAATCTAAAAGATAAAAGCTTTTTTTATGAATATATTGAAGAATTATCTAAAAACTTAGTTTTTGAAAAAGAATATTTTACAGAAGAGACCTCTAATTTAATTTATGAATTTTTAAAAAATGGTCAAAAATAATGAATAAATCATTAGGTTTTATTATTAAAACTCTTGAAAAATTTATAACTAAGTTTAACATAACTAATATTTTTGCTTTTAATGAAGATAATTTAGAAAAAATAAGTGAAAAAATAGAATATATAAGTTTAGATTTATTGAATAAAAAACTAAATACTGATATAAACTTTTTTATAATAAATAATTTACCCGTTTATACACTAATAAAATCTTTTGATTTTGAAAATACTGATTTTTTAATAACCACGTTAAATAATAATTTATCAATAGGTGTAATGAGTTTTTTAAAAAAAAATAATATTAATATTTTAGATATAAACACTGATTTTATTATCATATATAAAACAAAAAATCATTTTTTACTTAATTATCTAAAAAAATTTAAAAAATTAGAAGCTTTTTCTAATTTACAAAAAGAAGAAATAAAATTTAAAAAATACTCTTTAGATAAACAAAATACAAAAGAGTTATTTAGATATGATGAAATTTTATCAAAAATAGCTGACTATATTATTTTTAATAAATATAAAGTAGTTTCAGTTGATTTTTTTGATACTTTAATATATAGATTTTTAAACGAACCTCATTGTTTATTTTCATCTTTATATAAAAAATTATTAGACAATAAATTAATAGAGGATAATTTTAATAAGTATGAGTTTTTATTTTTAAGACTTTCTGCTGAACAAATGGCAAGAAAAAAAGCTAAAAAAAAATCAATATACGAAATAAACCTTGATTATATCTATGAAGAGATGAAAAATATTATTTCTGATATTGAGAAAGCTAAAAAAATAGAAATAGAAACAGAAATAGAATTATCTGTTATGAATCCCTTTGTTTATTCACTTATACAATATTTAAATTCTAAAAATATAAAAATAATAATAACATCAGATATGTATTTGAGTTCAAATAATTTAAGAGATATTTTAAAAGCCAATAATTTTAATTTAGAATTATTAGAGCAAATTTTTATATCGTCTGAACATAATTGTTTTAAAGCTAATAAAGGTCTTTTTTATAAAATACTTAATGAAATGAATTTAGAACTTAATGAAATAGCTCATATTGGTGATAACACCATGTCAGATTATGAAATTCCTTTGTCTTTAGGAATAAAATCATATTTATATAAAGAAAGTGATTATGTAATAAATTTAAGAAAAAGGGAATGTTTTTTAGATAATAACAAAATAATCGAATTTTCAAATTATTCTACAAGAAAAATGTTATCTAATGTTAAAATAAGTAATAATCAGATTGAAAATAGTTTTTTTAATTTGGGTACTTCTGTTATTTCACCTATTTTATCTTCATACATTTTTTGGGTTTTAGAACAAGCAAAAAAATATAATATAAAAACCCTTTTAGTTTTGATGAGAGAAGGAGAGCTTTTTTATGAAATGCTTTATAAATCTATAAAATCTCTTGATTATGACATAGAAATAAAAATATTTTATACATCAAGACTCTCTCTTTTAATTCCTTCAATCGATGAAAATATAGACCAAAAAGAAATTTTTGATTTTTTATATACTTATCTTTATAAAAAATCAAATTTTGAAACCGTCTATAACTTATTTAAGATATTAGAATTAGATACATCAAATATGGATAAAAATTTTTTGGATAAAAAAATAGAATTAAATGATTTATTTAGTTTTTGCGAAATATTCACTCAAGAAAAGCTAAAAAAGAATTTTAAAGATGTAATTAAAAATAAATCAAATATTATATTTGAATATTTAAAAGAAACTTTGGGTGATAATATAAATAGTTTTGCTTTTGTTGATATTGGCTATAGTGGTACTCAGCAAACAATTCTTACTAAAATACTTAATTTATATACACCAAAAATTAAAAGATATGGGTTTTATTTATCAAATAGTCCAAACTCATTAATAAATTGCCTAAATACCAATGATATCTATAAATCTTATTTTTCTGAACAATTTTTTTCTAATAATATTTTAACCTCATATTCAAAAAATTTAATTCTTTTTGAAAAATTTATCTGTTCAGTTATAGGAACTAATGTTGATTATGAATCTAATTTTTGGGGAACAGAATTTTTGTTATCAAAAATTGAAAAGGTTGATTATAATGAATTTATTTTTATTAGTGCTATTAAAAAAGGTATTCTTTTTTATCATGATTTTTATACTAAAATAAAAAAAACTAAACTAAGTAAAAACTTTAATATTTTTAATACAGAAAATAAAGATATAATTGAATATAATTCATTGATTTTATCACGATTTCATTCTATGCCATTGAAAGAAGAAGTTGAAATAATTGATAAATTACATCATTTTAATCATATTATTAATAAATCATTGAAATTAACAGGTGATGAGCAAATTTTATATGATCATAAAAAAAATGGAGCGGATGTTTTAATAAGAGAAAAACATAATTATTGGAAACAGGCTATTATTCAAAAAAATGACCCTGATAAAATGGATAAACTTATGTATGATTTTTTACTTTCTCGATTTGTCTAAAATTTTACTATTTATAAACAATCATAAAAGTTAAAAAAATATCAAAAAAATATTTATATTTACGTTAAAAATAGTTTATAATTAAGTAAGTTTTTTTTTAATTTTTACTATAATATTATTATATATAGATTAAGTAGATTTTTTTTTGGAGTTTGTTTTTTGTGAAAAAAATATTTAATTTTTCAGTAGCAACATTAATTTTAGTTTCTTCATTATCTTCTTGTGCTGAAAGAATTAAGGGTAATGTTTCAGAATCTAATACCTTCTCAACAATAGAAAGTAATACCCCTGATTCTTTACCATCAGGAAAAGCAGAAAATCAATATCTCATAAAAAGAAGAGGTTTAGCTTATCTTCAAAAAGAAACTGCATTTTCTGAAAAGTTTAATCTTAAAATATTAAAAAAAATACCTAATGTTTTAATTGATGTTGTTGAAATGGAATCATCTGACGATGTAAAAGCTCTAAAAGACTCTGGCTTAGTTGAATATATCGAACCTAATTATATTAGGCAAATGGTAGTAAGAGGTTCAGGTAGTTCTGAAATTTCTGCATCTAGCAGTAAAGATATTGGTGTTTCAAAAGTAAATTCTCTTTATAAAGGAAGCCCTTATATAACTGTTGCCGTTGTTAGTACAGGAGTTGATACTTCTCATCCCGCATTAAAAAATAAATTGTTAAAAGGATTTAGCACTTTTAGTAGCGAAGATTCTGAAAACGATATAAACGGAATTGGCACTCATCAAGCAGGAGTAATAGCTGCTGAAGATTCTGAAAATTCAGTTTTTGGTATTTCTCCAAATTGTAAGGTTATGCCAATAAAAGCTTATAATGATAGAGGTGAAGTAAAAGATAGTGATCTTATACAAGGTTCTGTTTGGGCATTAGAGCATGGGGCAAATATAGTTACTTTTACAGCTGATGGTGCTTCTAATAGTCAAGTTTTTCAAGATTTATTTAAATATGCTTTTACCAAAAAAGTACCTATAATTATTGGTAGCGGTGATTTGGGTACAGATCAACCTAGTTTTCCAGCTTCTTCTGGTGGTGCTATTGTAGTTAGTTCAATTAGTTCAGGTAGTTCGGCATCTTCTTTTTCAAATAAAAGTAAATATATTTCAGTTTCTGCACCAGGTGAAAATATAAAATCACTTTCAACTATGAAAAAATTAATTCAAACATCAAAAACAGCTACACTAAGTGGAACAGCAATATCAGCAGCTTATGCAGCAGGTGAAATGGCTTTGATAAGAAGTAAATATACAGATTTAGATCTTGCTGGAATGAAAAAACACTTAGAGCAAAATGTAGATGCTGTTTCTGCTCAATATAGCGATAGCACTGGTTATGGTGTAATAAGTCCAGTAAAAGCTGTTTCTGTAAAAATAATAAAAAAATAATGTTCTTAAAATTAAATAGTGGTGTAAAAATATCTGGTGTTGGTCATTTTTTACCAGAAAATATTGTTACTAATGAACAAGTTTTAGCAGAAAGTTATCTAACTCTTACAGATGAATGGATAAAAAAAAGAATTGGTTCTGAAAAAAGACACAGAATAGCCGATGAACATTTTACTTCTGATATTGGAATAAAATCTTCTTTAAAAGCTCTAGAAAATTCTTCGACCAAAGCAGAAGAGCTTGAAATGATAATTTTATCTACTATTTCACCAGATAATCCTAGCCCAGCAACAGCATGTGCAATTCAAAATGGATTAGGAATTTCATCAAATTATTGCCCTTCTTTTGATATAAGTGCTGCATGTAGTGGTTTTATATATGGTCTTGATATTGGTGTAAAAAATATTCTTACAGGGGCAAAAAAAGTCTTAGTTGTTTCTTCTGAAGTAAGATCAAGGTTTGTTAATAAAAAAGATCCTTCTACTTTTGCTATTTTTGGAGATGGTTCAGCTGCTGTTGTTTTAGAGCCATGCGAAAAAAACGAAGGTATTATCTCTATAGAAATCTTAGCTGATGGACAAGGATATTTTTCTGTTCATATACCAGCAGGAGGTTCTAGAAAACCAGCTAATGAAGAAACAATAAAAAATAACGAACATTTTATAAAAATGGAAAATGGCGAAAAGATTTTTTTTGAAGTTGTTGAAGGAATGGTTAAACATAGTAAAGAGTTTTTAGAAAAATCTGGCTTTACCCTTGATGATATTGACTTTTTTATTCCTCATCAAGCCAATTTAAGTATCATAAAAGAAGTTTCTCGAAGATTAGAATTACCCAAAGAAAAGCTAATAACAAATTTTTCTGAAGTTGGAAATACTTCATCGGCTTCAATTCCAATCGCTTTTTCTCAAGCACTTCAAAAAGGTCAAATAAAAAAAGGAAATCTTGTTTTAATGACAGCTGTAGGGGCCGGTCATACAATGGGATTAGCTTTAGTGAGAGCATAATATAAATGAAAAGAGACTTTGAAAAATTCGATGAATTTAATAAAATTTTAGAAGCTGAAAATGTAAATAATTCAGAATCAAAATTATTACCAATAGAAAGATTAGCTATTTTATTTGATGATGGTAAATTTAAAGAGTTATTTAAATATTCTAGTGTATCGCCTTTTGCAGAATCTTTTAAAGATGGTATTTCATGTGCTTTTGGTAATGTAAATGGAAAGCCTATAGTTGCTTATGCTACCGATTTTTCTTTTGAAGGTGGAAGCATTGGTGTTCATCAATCAAATCAGATTTTAGAGCTTTATAGATTAGCAAAAAATCATTGTATTCCAATTGTAGCTTTAATAGAATCTGGTGGTGCAAAATTAATGGATACAATTCATGTCCAAGAATCTTTAGCAGGAGTTCTTAGAGAAGCTGTTTTTTCTTCTGGTTTTATTCCACAAATAACATGTACTTTTGGTCATTGTATTGGTGCATCAGCTTTTATCTCTGTGCTTACAGATTTTGTGATTATGGAAAAAGATTCAAATTTATCTATTTCAGGAGCAAATGTAAATAAAGCAGCTACTGGAGAAGATGTTACCCAAGCAGAAATTGGAGGTAGTGCAATTCATACAAAACATTCTGGTTCGGCTCATTTTGTTACATCTGGTGAAGAAAATACAATAAAAAAAGTAAGAGAATTATTAAGTTGGTTGCCTCAAAATAATAAAGAAAAACCGCCAATAAAAGAATATATCGAAACTGAAGAAAGAGAAATAAATGAAATTTTAGATTTATTGCCAGATGATGAAATGAAACCTTTTGATGTAAAAAAACTAATTAAATTATTTACTGATGATAATGAGTTTTTTGAAATTCAAGAAGACTATGCAAAAAATCTTGTAGTTGGTTTTGCTAGATTTAATGGAATTCCTGTTGGAATAGTAGCAAATCAATCCCTTTATATGGGTGGAGCTTTAGATACCAAATCATTTAGAAAAGCCATAAGGTTTATTAATACTCTATCTGCATATAATTTTCCTATGCTTAATTTTGCTGATGTTCCTGGTGCAGTACCAACATCTGATGAACATAAAAAAGGTATATTAAATCTTGGTGCATCTTTTCTTCAAGCTTTAGGTCATCATAAAAATCTAAAACTAAGTATTATTGTAAGAAAATGCTTTGGTGGTGCATATAGCATGATAAATCCTAAAATATCTGGTGGAGATATTATTTATGCCTATCCAAATGCTTCTATTGGAATTATGAGCGATAAAGCAATGAGTTCGGTTTTGGGTAAAAACTCTGTTATTAGAGAAATAATAGTTACTTTAAATGAAAAAAATCTAAAATTAACTC
>ERZ1292633.4785-Hain-H41-02um-R1-4785-length-12444-cov-4_pt1 | contig 12444 bp, 9 predicted proteins | sample MGYA00564406_ERZ1292633 | MGnify/ENA primary metagenome ERZ1292633 (study PRJEB36523, sample SAMEA6512639) | groundwater metagenome | collected 2019-01-08 | study: AquaDiva: Metagenomics assemblies of 32 groundwater samples
CCTCCTTATTTGTCGGTGGAACTTGCGCCCCAGGTGCAGGTAAACAAAAGCTTGCTGGCACTGCTGGCGCGCATTCTGGACCTGGATTTCAATTCCTTGCTGCGTCATCCCCAGTGTGTCTTCCAATCGTTTCCGCACATCCATGGCGTCAATGGCTTGGTCACCGAAGCCAATGCCGCCGTTGGCAAAATGATTGGCCGATGCGTTTGACGTCAAGATCACAACCGTGTGGCGGAAAGAGATGGAGCGTCCGGTGGCGTCGCAAAGCTCGCCTTCCTCCAGGATTTGCAGCAGGAGGTTGTGAATGTCGGGATGGGCTTTTTCGATTTCATCAAAGAGCACCACGCTGTGCGGCTGTTTCTTGACGCGGTCGGTCAAGAGCGCCTCGTCGCGGTAGCCCACGTAGCCCGCGGGCGAGCCGATCAATTTGGACAACGAGTACCGCTCCACAAACTCGCTCATGTCCAGGCGAATGAGGTGGCGCTTGTTTTGGTAGAGCGCGTCCGCGAGCGCCTTGGCGAGTTCGGTTTTGCCGCTTCCGGAGGGTCCCACAAACAGGAAACTCGCCAGCGGGCGGTTTTGCGCACGAATTCCCATCCGCGCGCGGCGCATGTGGGTGGCCACGGTGCGCACGACATCGCTCTGGCCCACAATGACACGCTTGAGCGCTCGCTCGATCTGCAAGAGCTCGGTGCGATCGTGCGCGTCCAGAGACAGGCGCGTCCCCGTGCGGCGTTCAATGACACGCGCGATGTCTTCTACCGTGATGACACCCAAGAAGCGTTGCTCCTGCGTGTGTTGCGCTTGAAACAATTCTTGTTCCATGCGCGACTCCTGCACGTGGTGCAAGCTGGCGTCCAAGTAGCGTTCCTCGTCTATGGCAACCTTTTTCTTGGTACGAATGTCCTCAAGACCGGCGGTCAGGTGCTTGAGCGCCACATGCGCGGGGGAGCGGTCGGCCACGGTGCGTGCCGCGGCGGCCTCGTCTATCAAATCAATCGCCTTGTCGGGAAGTTGGTTTGCGGGCAGGTAGCGTTCACTCGCCCTGGCGGCAAATATCAGCGTCTCGTCGGGGAGCGCGACGCAATGGTGTCGTTCGTAGGTTGGTGCCAGACCGCGCAAGATCTCAATCGTTTCTTCCACCGATGGCTCGCGGACGGCAACCGGTTGGAAGCGACGCTCCAATGCGCCATCTTGTTCAAAATGCTTCTTGTACTCTGCGGGCGTGGTGGCGCCAATGCAGCGAATCCAGCCGCGTGCGAGTGCCGGCTTGAGCAGGTTGGCGGCGTCCATGGAACCGGACGCGGAGCCGGCGCCCATCATCATGTGCGCCTCGTCGATGAATAAGATGACGTCGGGGTTGTCACGCACCTCGTCGATAATCTGCTTCATGCGCCCCTCGAACTCGCCTCGATACATGGTGCCGGCCACCAAGGCACCCAAGTCCAACGCAAAGATGCGCTTGTTGAGCAGTGTCGGCGGCACATCGTGTTCCAAGATTTTTCGCGCCAACCCCTCCACGATCGCCGTTTTGCCCACGCCGGGCTCGCCGATCAACATGGGATTGTTCTTGGTGCGACGCGATAACACTTCCATGATGCGCTCAATTTCCTCCTCGCGACCGACAACGGGGTCCAGTTCGTTGATGTCCATCGTCAGCTCATCGGCAAAGTACTCCAAGGTCGCGAGCGGGCTGTCGGGCTCATCGCCCGCTTGCTCGGTTTGTTCGGGCGTCCATGGCGCAAGGGGTGCGTCTCCCGTGGTCACACGCACGTCGGAGAATTGCTGCGTGCCGCGCAAGATCACCTGCAGTTGTCGTCGCACTTCCTCCACATTGGCGTTAGTGTCTTTCAAAAACGTCGCGATGGTTTTGTTGCTGACTTGCATGAGTCCGGCAATCAGATGCTCGGTGCCCACATAGGGGTGCTCATAAACCGTGGCGGTCAGGACGGCTTTTTCAATGACGCGTTTGGAGGGTTCGGAAAGGGGTGGCAGCGCTTCCTGCGACGTGCGAACCTCCGCGGAAAGGTGTTCGGGCGCGCCCAGGAGCACCCGCAACCGTTCTGTGTCGATCTTGCCCTTGTGGAGAATCTCCGCACCCACCGACCCTTCCTCCGTGGCGATGCCCCAGAGCAAATGCTCGGGCTCAATCTGTGTGGCCTTGGTTTCCACAACCAAGCACAGCGCGCGGGTGAGCACGTTGCGCAAGTGCGAGGTAAACCTGTCAATGATGTCGTGCATGTTAGTGGCCCATGGTGCGGAGGCGCGTGATGCGCTCAGCGATTGGCGGGTGTGTGGAGAAGAGGCGTGTCAGGGTGCTGCGGTCTTTGAAGGGGCTGCTGATGAACAGATGTGCTGTGGCGTGGGTGGCGCGTTTGAGCACATGCGGGTCGCGGTCAATTTTTTCCAGAGCGGAGGCGAGGCCTTCGGGGTAGCGTGTGAGCAGCGCGCCCGAGGCGTCGGCCAGGAATTCGCGCTTGCGGCTGATGGCGAGTTTGATGAGCTCGCCAATCAATGGCGACAAGATCAGCAACACGAGCGCGATGATAAACCCAATGCCGCTGCCGCCCCCACGTCTATCGCCACCGCCGTGGAAACCTGTCCAGCGCAACACGTCGGCGAGCAGGGCGATGGTGCCGATCAACACCACAACGATGGTCATCACCAACATGTCGTAGTTTTTGACGTGCGAGAGTTCGTGGGAGAGCACGCCCTCCAGTTCGGTGCGTTCCAAGCGCTCAAGCAATCCGGTCGTCACGGCAACCACGGCGTGCTCCGGATTGCGACCGGTGGCAAACGCGTTGGGCGACGGGTCGTTGATGATGGCCACGCGCGGCGTGGGTACGCCAGCGGTGATGGCCAAGTTTTCCACGAGGCGATAGAGCTCCGGGTTGTCTTGTTTTGCTATGACGTGCGCGCCCGAGGTAAACAGTGCCACCTTGTCACTGGCAAAGTAGCTGACGATGTTGAGCCCGATGGATAAGAAGGCGGTGACGGCAAGTCCACCCACGTAGTCGCCGGTGTACATGCCAAACGCATACCCAAATGCAAGCAACAGCAACACGGCGAGCGCCATGAGCAGTACCGTCTTGCGTTTGTTTTTGGCGATCTCGGTGTACATATCCGGTAAATTCTCCCCTCCTCTCGGAGGAGGGGAACAAAAGGGGAGGTGTGAAAAGCATGCATGCGAGTCCTTTTAGCCATTCAGTGTTTCACACCCCATCTTGTATGACTGCGTTTCACACCCCTCCGACCCGTAAGACGGGTCACCTCCCCTCCGGAGGGGGAGGTTTTCTAGAATTTGACTTGCGGATTCTCGCGTTCCGACTCGTCGGCGAGCTCAAAGAACGCGCGGGACTTGAAGCCCAGCGGGCCGGCTACCACCAGCGCAGGGAAGTGTTGGATAGCCGTGTTGAAGTCGCGCACCTGTCCGTTGTAGAAGCGACGCGATGCCATGATCTTGTTCTCCGTGTCCGCGAGCTCCTGTTGCAACTGCAAGAAATTTTCGTTAGCGCGGAGGTTGGGGTACTGCTCGGAGACGGCGAAGATGGTTTTCAACGCTGCGGTAATCTGATTCTCCGCTTGCGCTAGCTCCGCGGTGTTCCCGGAGGCCTGTGCCGTCATGGCCGCTGTGCGCGCGCGCGTGACCGCCTCGAGTGTCTCGCGCTCATGCTCCATGTATCCTTTCACGGACTCGATCAAGTTCGGAATCAAGTCGTGCCGGCGCTTCAACTGCACGTCGATGTCCGACCACCCTTCGTCTACGCGATTGCGCCGCGAGACCAGGGAGTTATAGAGACACAACCCGTAGCCGCCGAGGACGATGACAATGGCTAACAAGATGATCAGAGCCGTCATAAAGTGGGTGGGAAAGAATTCAGTGATACAATCATTCTACGTGTTTTTATCAGACTTTTCCACCTATGGCAACCCATCAACCACTTCCAACCCCCCGGATGTTTGTTTTTGATATGGATGGCACGTTGGCGCGCAGCAAGACACCCATGGACGGTGAGATGGACGCGTTGCTTTGCCAACTGCTTGAGCGATGTCAGGTTGCGATCATTGGCGGGGGGTGGTTGCCGGTGTTTCAATGGCAGGTGCTCGATCGACTCTCTGCATCTCCGGAGCAGCTTGTGCGGCTGCACCTCATGCCGACATCGAGCGCCAAGTATCTTCGCTACGATGACGGAGCGTGGAAAGAAGTGTATGCGTTGGAGCTCTCCAAGGAGGAGCGCGCGCGTATCTTGCAGGCGTTTGAGGACGCGTTCAAACAGGTTGGCTACACGCATCCCGAGACACTCTACGGGGATGTCATTGAAGATCGCGGCACGCAGATTACGTTCTCGGCGCTCGGGCAGGAGGCCCCCATAGAACTCAAAGATGCGTGGAAAGGTTCGGCGCTCGATCGGCGCCGCGAGATCGTGGAAGCCATGCAGCCCCTGTTGCCGGATTTTGAAATCAAGATTCCGGGCAAGACATCGATCGACATCACGCGCAAAGGTGTCGACAAGGGCTACGGCGTTCAACAGTTGCACGAACGACTTGGCGTCCCGATCGATCACATGATTTTCGTGGGGGATGCGCTCTACGAAGGGGGAAATGACGAACCGGTCAAGCGCACCGGCATTTGCGCCATCGCCGTCAAAGATGTGGAAGAGACCAAGGCACTCATTCGCGGCTGGCTGCGGTGATTTGTTATACTGCCTCCATGACAACGCTCCTGATTTTTTTGGTCGTACTCGCGGTGCTCGTTTTGGCACACGAAGCGGGACATTTTTTTGCGGCCAAGTGGGCGTCCATGCGTGTGGACGAATTTGGATTTGGGTTTCCGCCACGGCTCTTTGGTGTGCGGCGCGGCGAGACCGAGTACACGGTGAACCTCATTCCGCTCGGCGGCTTTGTAAAGATCCACGGCGAGAGCGGGGAAGACAGAGGCGATCCGCGCAGTTTTGCGTCGCACTCGCTTGCGAAACGATTTCTTGTTTTGGTGGCGGGCGTGTGCATGAACGTGGTGCTTGCGTGGGTGTTGCTCTCGGTGGGGTTTATGATCGGGCTTCCGTCGGCTCTTGATGGCGCCGATTACAATCCGGCGTACGTTTCCAATGTACAAACGCAGATCACCTACGTGCTCCCCGGTTCGCCGGCACAAGAGGCGGGGCTCAAGCTTGGTGATCGGGTGTTGACGGTAGATGGGGTCGTGGCGATTGAGGCCTCTCACGCGCGCGAGCTCATTGGTCGTGTGGACGAGGGAATGGATGCAACGCTGACGATCGAGCGGCCGGGGGATCATCAGGCGCGTGTAATCTCGCTCGCTCCGCGCGCCATGGAGGGCGGGCGCGTAATGATCGGAACCGAGCTCACCACCGTCGGGCGTGTGCAACTGCCACCGCATCTGGCCATGGCCTATGGTGCACAGGCGACCATAGACATGACGACGGCAACCGCGCGCGGATTTTGGGGACTGATCACTCGCCTCGTTCGCGGGGAAGGCGTGGGTGTGGAAGTCTCGGGTCCGGTGGGGATTGCGATCATGACCGGAGAGATCGCCGACCTCGGCTTCGTCTACTTGCTGCAGTTTGCGGCGCTTCTCTCCGTAAACCTCGCCATCTTGAATATCTTGCCGTTTCCGGCGCTCGACGGCGGCCGCATTCTCTTTCTGGTGATTGAATTTTTCCGCCGTAAGCCCGCAACGCCGGCTATCGAGAGCGCCGTGCATGGCATCGGGTTTGTTCTATTGATGATTCTCGTTGTTTTGGTAACCTACAAAGACATTGTGAGACTCTTCTAATATCCAATATTCAATAATCAATACCCAATTCTCATTGTTCTTGCTCCATGTCTGATCTCGCATCACAACTGGCGTCGGTCTCAAAACAATTCGAGCATGATCTCGGATCCGTGTTGACGACGGACGATTTGGAAGCGCTGCGCATCAAGTACTTGGGACGCAAGAGCGCGTTTCAAGAATTGTTGCGATCGCTGAAAGACATGACCGTCGAGGAGCGAAAGACCGCGGGCGTGATGGCCAATGAGCTCAAGCGGCACATTGCGGACAGCATTGATCGAAAGGGAAATAGTCTTGAGCGCGCGCGATTTGACGCTATGGCCACAGAGGAGCGCGTGGATCTTTCATTGCCCGGGATTGCTTCACCGCGCGGGCACTTGCACATGGTCACGCAAGCGATTCGGGAGATTGAGGTGATTTACGAGCGACTCGGCTTCACGCGTGTGCGTTGTCCGGAGGTTGATTGGGAGTGGTATGCCTTTGAAACGTTGCGTATCGGACCTGATCATCCCGCGCGGGACAACTGGGAAACATTTTTTCTCGACGTGCCGGCGGATCCAAAGAAGGGGCACATGATTCTCACGCCGCACACCACCAATGGCGACGTGCGCGAAATGGAGCGTGGTCAACTACCCATTCGCACCATGAATATCAACAAGACGTATCGTCGTCAATCAGACGTATCCCATGTGCCGATGTTCCATCAGTTTGAGGGATTGCTGGTGGATCGCGGGATCACGATTGCGCACCTAAAGGGACTTTCCGATCATTTTGCAAAAGAATTTTTCGGTTCCGAGCGTGAGATTCGTTTGCGCCCGCATCATTTCCGATTCACGGAACCGTCATTTGAAGTGGATATTTCTTGCGGACTTTGTCTTGGAAAGGGCTGTCGCATGTGCAAAGACGGATGGGTAGAGCTGGGCGGAGCTGGAATGCTGCACCCCGATGTGCTCCGTGCCGGCGGCGTCGATCCTGATGAGTACACGGCTCTTGCGTTCGGATGGGGTGTGGAACGCAGTCTCTCCATGCGTGCCGGATTGCGTGTGCCGGACTTGCGCATCATGTATGGGAACGACATGAGATTTCTTGAACAGTTCTGATATGAACCTGCTTGCGCCGTACTCTTGGATCAAAACATTCCTCAAAACCGAGTTCACCTCGGCGGATTTTGCCAAGCAGATGTCGTTGATTGGGAATTCGGTGGAGCGACAACATCGTCCAGACCGCGCGCTCGAGAAAATCGTTGTGGGGCGCGTGAAGGAAGTGCATCCGCACCCAAACGCCGATGCGCTGCGCGTGGCGATTGTGGAGATCGCCCCGGGTGATGAGCGACAAATCGTCTGTGGAGGAGAAAATCTGGCGGGAGGTCAAACCGTTGCCGTGGCGTTGCCGGGGGCGAAAGTCTTATGGCATGGAACCGATGAGACGGAGATTAAGGAAGCGACTCTGCGCGGAGAGGCGAGTTACGGAATGATCTGCGCGCCCGAGGAGATTGGGTTTCCGCAACTCGCACATGGCAAGACGATCTGGAATCTCACGGGCGTCGTTGATGACACGATCGAATCGGGAACGCCGCTTGCCAAGGCCCTTGATCTTGAAGGGGACGTAGTCTTTGATATCGAAGTCACGACGAATCGTCCCGATGGCATGTCCATGATAGGGCAGGCGCGTGAAGCGTACGCGGCGATGTTGGGTGACATGGAGGATCCGCTCACAAAGACGGTGACATTGCCTCTCTCGGAGAGTCGAACACAAAAAGCGCTCTCGGTGCGTGTGGATGCACCCGATCTGTGTCCACGCTACATGGGGGTGGTGCTCGATGTTACCGTCGGTCCGTCGCCGTGGTGGATGCAGAAGCGATTGCTTCTTGCTGGCGCCAAGCCCATCAACAACGTGGTGGACGTTACGAACTATGTGCGGCTCGAACTCGGGCAGCCGTTGCATGCGTTTGATTATGACCATGTGGAGGACGGAGAGATCGTCGTGCGACGATCAACGGGGGAGTCCATTGTTGCCTTGGATGATCAGACCTATGAGTTTGCCAACAACATTTTGGTGATTGCAGACGCATCCAAGCCAGTTGCGATTGCCGGCATCATGGGAGGTCGTGCGAGTGGAGTGACAGAGGAGACGAGCACGATCATTTTAGAGGCGGCGACGTTTGATGCGCACTTGATCCGCATGTCTTGGCGATACCTCGGAGTTTCATCGGACTCGCAAGCGTTGTATGAGAAAGGGGTCTCGGCCGAGTTGCCAGCATATGGCTTGGTGCGTGCGGTGGAGCTGCTGAAGGATGTGGCGGGAGCGCGGGTTGTTTCCGAAGTCGTCGACCGTCGAGCCGAGGCGTATCGTCCGCGATACCAAACGTTGCGTCCCGGCCGCGTCAATGCGTTGATCGGTGTTGAGGTGGACGAAGAAGTACAGACCACGATGCTAAAGCGGTTGGGGTTTGTCTTGGAGAAGAGTGGGGATGCGTACAAGACCACGGTGCCGTTCTGGCGCGATCAGGATGTAGAGGCGGACGTGGATCTTACGGAAGAGATTGCGCGGCTGTACGGCTACCACAATTTGCCTTCGATGTTGCCGTCGGGCGTCATCCCCCGCCGCGAGCGTGACGTGTTGCTGGATCGTGAGCAGGAGCTCAAGGATCTCTTGGTGAGTGCGGGCTGCACCGAGCTGTATTCAAACTCGTTTGTGAATCCAGAGGACATGCGCCGTGCCGGGTTGGATGGGGCAATGGCGCTTCGATTGGCAAACCCGTTAACGGAGGATGCGTCGGTCATGCGGACGAGTTTGTTGCCTTCCATGCTGCGTGCGCTTGTGGAGAATCAGCACCATCCTGTCGCCGAGCGACTCTTTGAGTTGCAGCGCGTGTACCTGCCGCGAGGGGGCGATCTTCCCGAGGAGCGATCCATGCTCATGGTTTCCGTGATGAGTGACGCGCCCAGTGAACACGTTTTTCTTCTATCGAAGGGTATGCTGTACACCATTTGTGCTCGATACCATTTTTCCTATGAGCTAAAGCGCGAGGAGGCATTGCCGCAGTTTCACGGTGGTCGATCGTCGACGGTCTGGGTGGAAGGGGTGCGTATCGGATCCATGGGCGAGGTGCATCCGATGGTATTACAGGCGTTCGGGCTTGATCGCGCACCAGTTATTCTTGAGCTCGATCTTCCCGCTTTGCTCCCGTTCCTGCGGCTCACGCCCTCCTATACTCCGCCCGCGGCGTTTCCTTCCGCGCTGCGCGATATGGCGATGATGGTTGACGAGGGCGTCGAGTATGGGGCGGTAGTGGCAACTACGCGTCATGCATCAAATCTTTTGCGCGATGTTGAACTCTTTGATCTCTATCGAGGGTCGCAGGTTCCATCGGGAAAGAAATCCTTTGCAGTGCACCTTACCTTCGTTGCCGATGATCGCACGCTCACGTCGGAGGAGGTTGATTTGGCCATGCAGGCGATCTTGTCCGCGTTGCAGACAACCCACGCCGCTGTCGTTCGCGAGTAGTGGTATCATGTAGTTGAATTTGCCTTTGAATTGGATATTGATTATTGGCTATTCTTACTCCATATGACTGCTCTCGAAATCCTCTGGATCGTCCTGGCCTTCTGCGCCCTGTGGGTGGCGGCCTTTATTTGTTGGGCGGTGTACCACATTGCCATGGTGGTGCGACGTGTGCACCAAGTATTGGACGATTCGCGTGCGGCGCTTCATCACATCAAAGACGGTATCGCTGGGCTTAAGGACAAGATTGATCAACACGCCCGACTGTTGGACCCCATCGTCTCGATGGTGGGTTCCGTTGTGCGAGAGGCGCACAAGAAGGAAGGCGATAAAGCCCCCTCTCTTCGCTCGGGATAACAGTTATCCACAGTTATCCACGGTTGACAGCGGCGCCAAAGGTGGCATATTGGGTGCACGACCTCCCCGGCTAATATTTCTCTATGAGGGAACAGAAAGAACCCAAGTCTTTTAGTGACGTTGTCGATATTCTGTCCGAGAAGATCGATGGAGTTGAGGCGACTTTGTCTAAGCGTATCGATGAGGTTGAGACCTCTCTATCTAAGCGCATTGATAAGGTTGAGATCTCTCTATCTAAGCGTATCAATGAGGTTGAGACTTCTCTTTCTAAGCGTATCGATGAGGTCGAGGAATCGCTCGGCGGTGCTGTTGACGTCTTAGCGCTGCAGATCCATGGGATCAACGGTCGTCTGGATGGGATTGATGGGCGTCTGGACGGGATCGACAAACGTCTGGATGGGCACGACACGCGGTTTGATCTCCTCGAGGAGGGGCTTGACCGTCGGTTTGCCAGTCTGCATGGCGACATGATGCAGGTTATCGGCATGGGAAATGACAAACTGCTCGCCGTTGTCGACGTCCTTCATGGGAAGGGCACGGTAACAACCCCCGAACGTCGCACGATTCGACTCATGAAGCCGTTCCCAAGGCGGTAGGAGGATCAAAGTTATTTTCAACGACCCGCACTTATTGCGGGCGTTGTTTGTGATCGGGTGGGGGTCTGGTAAAATCGGCGCATCCATCCCATGCCAGACTTCGTTCACCTTCACACGCACTCGTACTACTCGCTCTTGAATGCATTGCCGAGTCCGTTGGCGTTGGTGGAGCGCATTAAAGCGCAGGGAGGCACGGCTGTGGCGCTGACGGATGACGACGCGCTCTATGGAGCGATCCCGTTTTACCAAGCGGCGCGCGCGGCGGGCATAAAACCTATCATTGGACTGGACGTGCACATTGCGCCCAACGGTCGCCACAACAAACGGGCGCGGATAGATAAGCAGGCGTGGCGATTGGTGTTGCTCGCCAAAGACGCTACGGGGTACCACAATCTTCTCAAGCTCTCCAGCGCGGGATTTTTGGAGGGTTTTTACTACACGGCACGCGTGGACGATGAGCTTTTGGCGGCGCATCACGAAGGGTTGATCGCGCTCTCGGGCGGCATGGGGGGCGAGATTCCCGCGTTGCTCAAGAATGGTGATCGTGCCAAGGCCATGGAGCGCGCCAGGTTTTACGAGCAGCTCTTTGGCAAGGACCATTTTTACATTGAGCTCGTGTATCGCTCCGACGATCCCGACCAGGTGCGCATCAATCACTTATTGATCGAGCTTGTGCAAGAAACCGGAATCCCGCTGGTCGCCACATCGAACGCCAGTTACTTGGACCCCACCGACCATGAGGGGTGGGAGGCCATGCGTTGCATCCAAAAGGGGCAGACTTTGGAGGAGTATCGGCGCATGAGCGGCGGCGATCTTGATCTCTCCTTGGCATCTCCGGAGGCCATGGAGAAGGAATTTGCATCGGTGCCCGAGGCGCTTGCGAACACTCAAGCGATCGCCGACCGATGCGACGTGGAGATTGAACTTGGGGTCAATCACTTACCTACCTTTGACGTACCCGATGGCAAAACGGATGGAGGGTATCTTCGCGAGTTGTGCGAGGTGGGGCTGGCACGGCGCTACGGCACGGTTACAGATGAGATGCGCGAACGGTTTGAGTTTGAGTTCGCCACGGTGGACAAGATGGGATTCGCGTCTTACTTCTTGGTGGTGCAAGATTTTGTGAACGAGGCCAAACGTCGTGGCATCCTGGTGGGTCCCGGGCGCGGATCAGCTGCCGGCTCCATCATCTCTTACGCGCTGGGGATCACCGACATTGATCCGCTCAAGTACGGATTGTTGTTTGAGCGGTTTTTGAATCCCGATCGCATCACGATGCCGGATATCGACATGGACTTTGCGGACTCCAGGCGTGGCGAGGTGTTGCAATATGTACGCGACAAGTACGGCAGCGACCACGTGGCGGGCATTGTGACGTTTGGAAAAATGATGCCCAAGGCGGCCGTGCGCGATGCGGCGCGGGTGCTGGGGCTCTCATTCAAAGAGGCGGATCAAGTGGCCAAGCTTGTGCCCCTACCGGTGCAGGGTCGCCACACGCCGCTCAAGAAGGCTATCGAGGAACAGGTGGAGTTGCGGCAAGCATACCAATCCAAGCCCGTCGTAAAGCAAGTGATAAACCTGGCGATGGCCATTGAGGGCGCGCCGCGTCACACATCGCAACATGCCTGCGGCGTGGTGATCTCCAACAAGCCCCTCACGGAGCATGTGCCCATCCAAGCGTCGCAGCATGAGGACTTGGACTACGTGAGTCAATACTCGTTGGAGCCCATCGAGGCGACGGGTCTTGTCAAAATGGATTTTTTGGGGCTCTCCAACCTTACCATCATTGAACAGGCGTTGGAGATCATCGAGGCTGTGCACGGCGTGAAGATTGACATTGATACCATCCCGCTCACAGATCCCGACACATTCGCCATGCTCTCGCGCGGTGAAACCGTGGCGGACACGGCCGCCGGGCAGTTGTAGGAACGGCTGGAAGCACGGGAAAAAGAGCGCAGCGCGGCGGGCAAGAAGTTCAACCAGGCCGCGGCGGAGGAGTTCGCCTGGCAGGACCATGTCGGGACGCTGGAGGAAAGGATCAAGGAGGTGCTGACCCTCGCCAATCTCGCCGCCCAGCGCGATGCCCAGTTCCGCCGGCTCGACGGGGAGATCGGGACGGCCCAACGCGAGGCGGGCCGGGCGGCCAAGGAGATCGAGAAGCAGATTGTGCGCATCCAGGAGGCCTGCGCGGGCCGGAGT